>VOFB01000452.1_pt1 | contig 44000 bp, 64 predicted proteins | sample 5384141 | NCBI WGS metagenome assembly VOFB01 (sample SAMN12384721, study PRJNA508395) | human gut metagenome | isolation source: healthy gut A | host: Homo sapiens | reverse complement strand
GCCTTGTCCATCCATTTCAACAGACTGCTGTCGTCCGACAAATCCGGCAGATCCTTTTCTGATTTTATCTGAGGCTCCATCTCCGGATCAACCAGACAGTACGCTATCAACCTCCGAAGCTTCATGAAGTCCGCTGCCTCGGGTTGGTGAAGATATTCCCTGTTCTCAGTGGCAAGAGCCATGAGAAGTATAAACATTGTCTCTGACTCACCGTGACAGAGAAACTCCTCTTGCGGCGTGTCCACCTTATGCTTCTGAAAAGTTTTGATATACTTTTCAACTATCTTGAAATGCTTCTGGAAGAAAACCTCTCCGCCCAGCCCGTACTCGGCAAGCTGCTTGATTGATTCCCCCCGCCAATCCTCCATATCTGCCAGACAGAGCAGTGAAAAGGTCTCAAAAATAGGGTCCAGTTCTTTTTTCACTATGATACCCATGAAATACCTCCGTTGTTGCAATCCACGTTCGGTAATTTAATAGAATACGATCACATCTTTAAATGCGTAGATTGATATCATGCTTCCAATTATACTGATAATACGTCTAAAAATCCAGACAGATTTTAAGATTTGACCAAAAACTTCCTCACCACAAACTTTTTCTGTATTCCCCAGGCGTCAGTCCAAACTTTTCCCGAAAGATCCGAAAGAAATGACTTGGACTTGAGTAACCGCAGTTCTCCGCGATATCATAAATATCGTAGTCTGTCTCCGCCAACTGCCTCAATGCTTCCTTCAGCCTGGCCTCCTGCAAAATATCCCGACAGTTCCTGCCAGTATGCTTTTTGACATAAACTGCCAGATAGCTGGGATTGTATCCCAGCTGCGACGCAATCTGCGCAATACTGGCAGACAGACATTTTTCCTTTATGTATTGCACTGTTCTCAGAGCCTGCTCGTCCATTCCGTAGTAGCTGTACTCTCCGGTACGCACTAAATGAGTAAACAGCAGAATAAAAGGGCCTCCAGAGCATAGGACTGGTGGAACCTTGCATCTGCATACTCCTGAATAATATTGGATACAATGGACTGGGCCTGCACATCGTGTTCCATGGAAAAGAACATATAGTTTCTCTTATTTTTGTGCGCATCCCTCAGAAAATCAGACACAGGATTCCTGTCCTCATAGAAGGCCTTCAGGGTCCGGTCAAAGCATTCCCTGTGCAGGCAGAAGTTCAAAATCAACGTTTCCCCTCCCAGACAGCGCAGGCTTTGCACCCCTCTGGGATTTACAATCGCCAGCTGGCCTTCTGACATATAGATCTCGTTTCCGTCAATCACATTCACCAGATCGCCCTGGTACACATAGTTCATCTCATAGTAGCCATGCCTGTGTTTTGGAAAATCTTCCGTTACATTGTGGCTTAAAATATAGATATTTTCATCCTCCGGAAGCTTCTCCGACAGCTGGTGCAGATCGCGGATTACGTAGGATTGATCCGCAATTTCCCTGCTATAGCGCAAAAGCGTCTGCGGCAATATAACATTACTGCGCGCAGGCGCCTTTTGCTGTTCGGAAGAAACCATAACCAGGGAATCCTTTTTGTCTCCCTCACTTTTGCTTTCTACCGCCTTTCCTTATGTTCCAGGCAGTTCTGCCCTTCTTTGACCGTTTTATCCTATCTCCTGTGCTTTCTGCTGTGACCCCTCAGGGCATATCTGCGCCCGCTATTCTGTCTCATCCACCAAATCGCTGTCCTCCCCATCATGTATCCGTTCACGTAAAATTCTTTTGTTTCCGGATCATCATAGGTCAGTGTCTTGCCGTCTGCCAGCTGATTTGCGATCTCCACGCCCTTTCTGCCCATTGCCTCTGAGTCCTGAAGCATGGTTCCATGCATCCTGCCCTCTATGATGGCATTGACTGCCAGCTGATTTCCGTCAAATCCAAAACTAATGCTTCACTGCCCGCCTCTTTCACTGCCTGGGCCACGCCCAGAGCCATCATATCATTCTCTGCAAAGATAACTGCCACATCCGGATGTCCTTCCAGAATCCTTTTCGCCTTCTCGTAACCCAGATCTTCCCTGGAGTCCCCGGTTTCTTCCGCTATGATCTGATAGCCTGCTGCTTCCACCGCTTCTGTAAAGCCTTCGCCTCTGCGCCTGGCATACACCGCAGTCTCCTCACATTTTACAATCGCCATCTCTTTTCCGGTAATCTGCTTATCTCTCAGGAGGTTAACCGCGTAGTTTCCCACCTCTTCTCCGCCCGTATAGCAGTCAGAGACTATAATTGCATCCTTATCTCCGCCCCCGTCACCGATATCGACGATCACAACAGGAATCTTTTTTTTTCGTGGGCAAGATCAATTATCTCCGGCATCCTCTCCGGGTTACAAGGGGAAACCAGCAATGCCTCCACATCCTGGCTGATGAGGCTCTTACATCCCTTAACCATCTCGTCCGGATCACTGTTTTGGTCGTGCATCAGAAGTGTAATCCCAAGCTCCTCGGCCTTTTCCTCCACAGAAGTATCCATTCTTTTGAAGAACTGATTGTCAAGGGTATATACAGACCAACCAAACTTCCGTCCCGTGGCATTCGCCGGTTTCACTTCCTTTACCTCCATTACAGATACCGAAGCCTCTGTCTTATGTGTTCCGCACCCTGCAAGAGCCGTCACACATAAAACAACCACACCTAACCATCCTGTCCAGTTCCATTTTTTCATACCATCCGCCCCCTTCTGCAGCGCTGGCAAAATCCTCTGAATTCTGCCTGTCTTCCGTTCCTTCTAGTCAATACTATTATACGAAATCCGTTGTGAATTCGGCAGATGGTTTTTCTACATCTAAGTGTGATTTTTTAGGTATTTAAGTAGACATAACAACGCTTGCTTACTGAAAACGCAGGCGCAGCCTATTACTGGCTGCACAGACTGCTCACTACCTGATTGATCACTTTACCGTCCGCTTTGCCTTTTAAGTCAGCCATCACGGCTTTCATGATCTGTCCTTTATTCTTTGTGGATGCCACCTCGGCGAACTTATCCATTATATAGGCTCTGACTTCCTCCTCAGACATCAGAGTTGGAGCATACTCTTTGATCACGTCATAACGTGCCTGATACTCTGCCTTCAGGTCCTCCCTGAGTCCGGACAGGTATCGATCTGTTCCTTCACGGTCTTCATTTCCTTTAAGATTACACGGTCTACCATATCCGAAGGTATATTGTCACGGCATCCTTCGTCAATCGCTACCTTTTGACTGCCTCGATCAGTGAGGAAATCGAATCCTTGCGTGCCTTGTCTTTTTGCCTTCATGGCTGCAATCATATCTTTTCTCAATACTTCCAGTTCCATTTTTACAAACCTCCTGATTTTATTTTTCCAGTTCCGCTGCCTGATTATTCCACAGGGACATAAAAACATCGTAAATGCGCAGACCTGATGAATAACTACAAAACATCTTACTATATTCCATTGCAAAATGCAACTTGCAGGCATTCTCTCCCCATACAGAATGCTTTTCAAATAAGGTAAAAAAGTGCAGAGCAGCCCCAAGCTTTCCCCGCACTTTTTAAAGTATGCCAGCTCTTTAGTCCTCACTGATCCCCGCAGTCTCAATGATGAATTTTACGCTGCTGTTTTCATTGGAATTGTCCCCTGTGAATGCATGGTACGCCTTGCCCGCATCCATCACCTGATCCAGACGGTCCAGGATATCCTGAACATCCACCTCCACCAGGTCGGTAAGCTTTATGGATGCCGTCCTCGTCAAATTCCTTCATGCCATCCTTCAAGGTATTGGCCCCGTCTGACAGCTCTTCCACGCCGCTGCCTAACTGACTGCCTCCGTCTGCCAAAGTGGCGGTTCCTCCTTTAGCTGTGCACTTCCCGCAGCCAGAGTACCGATGCCATCGCTAAGTGTTCCAGCGCCCTTTGTCAGCCTGCTGCTTCCGGCCGCCAGTTCTCCGATTCCTTTGCCAAGAGCTGTGACCCCTGTCTGAAGCTGGACGCTCCCGGAAGCCAGGGCCGCTGCGCCCTCCGATGCCTGCTTTGCTCCGCTGTTAAGCTCTGCACTTTTATCTGTGAGCTGTTTTACCCCTCCTGTGAGCTGCCCATTGCTACCGGTCAGCTCCTGGATGCCCGCATTCAATGTACTGCTCTTGCCAGCCAGATTTTTGGCCCCTTCCTGGAGCGCGGGCGCAGTGTTTTGCAATGCCTTTGCGCCTGCAGTGAGCTGATCATCATTGGCAGTAAGCTGATTGGCTCCCTTTAGAATGGTTTTCACGCTCCCCGGAAATGCTATCCAGGGCAGAAGATGCTCCTTCCCTGTAACCTGCTGCATAGGCTGCAGATACGTCCTCCCCTGATTTCGTACTCTTCTGAATCGTATTCAGAGTATTGCTCAAACCATCCAAATCCGCTGTATTTTTAAAGTCTTTCCATGCGCTCAGGGAGGACTGTTGAATTGCTATGTCATTCTGCAGATAGGAGATACTGGTCCCCAGGGCTCCCACATAGCTGCTGTAGGTATCTGAGACCTTAGAGATCAAGTCACTGGGAATCTCCCAGTCTTCCCTGTACGTCCAGAAGTGTGTCCAGCACTGCCTGGTTCTGGGCAATGGAGGTCTCCAGGCTGCTTATGGTAGAGTCCGCAAGCTTCATAGCCTCCTTCATCTGGTCTGCCGCGCTTTTCGCCTCCCCCGCTTTGGCCACGGCATCCCCGCTCTTTTCAGATCCGCCTTGCCCGCTCAGCGCCTTCCGTTGCGCATCAATCCCGGCATCCAGTTCACGAATTCCATTTACCAGCGATTCGGTGCCGGCCACATAACCGGCAGTTCCCTTGGCAAGGGGCATCCCCGCCTGCAGTGTACTGCCAAACACCGCTTGCCAGCTGGTCCGCTCCGGCGGTGTACTGGCTGATTCCGGCCTCCAGCGAGCTGGCCCCAGCCGTATACTGGCTGATTCCTCTTGCCAGCTGGTCAACACCGGAAGTATACTGCATAACTCCGGTTTCCAGCTTCTTATTTCCTGTTTTTAATTCCTTGCTTCCGGATGCCAGCGCATCCATGCCCTTTGTGAGCTCCCCTTTCTTGCTGTTCAGAGTGCTTATTCCCTTTGCCAGGGTATTCAAACCATTGATCAGCTCTCCCTTTTTACTATCCAGGGTGCTGATCCCCTGGGATAGCTCTCCCATCTTCTCATCCACAGTATTCATGCCGTCCACCAGTGTCACACAGGCGTCCTGCAGTGTCTTCACACCGTCTGCCAGCTCACCGCTCCCATCTACCAGTTCGCTGGAGGCATCCTTTAGTTCCTCGATAGAGTCCTTCAGATCATCCCAGCTGTCGGCCTCATCAAATCCAAACTGCTCCAAATCACCCGTAGCAGCTACAGTGGCTGTCATGGAGAGCGTAAAATCCTGGGCATCCGCTGTTATCTCAAAGTGATCCGGCAGCTCTACCTCCTCCGTGAGTTCACTGTCCGACAGCCTCAGACTGTCGGACGGTCCCGGAAATCCCATACCCACCACTATATTTTTGCTGCCGTCAGAGATCACCTTGCCATTCTCCGCCTGCACATTGGAAAAGTGTTCGGTGGGCAATATCACACCAGTCACCATGGTAAACGGTGTGTATACCTCCCCTCCTTGGACTTGTTTACATAGTCAAACCGGAGCTTTACCTTGCCGCTCTTCCCCGCCAGGTCCTCGCCCAAAATCTCCCTGCCGTCCAGATAGTAGGTCACCTTCACTTCTACGGAAGCTCCCTGTTACTTTCTCCCCTGGTAGTAGATATCCTTCCCTCCAGCTTCCCAAGTGAGCTGATTTCCATTTTTTGTGAAGCTTTCGTCTCCCTTGACATTTTCAATCTCCGTCAAGTCCGCATGATCTATGAGCTGGCTCTTGCCATCCGGGTTTTTCAGCCAGTTGCTGACAAGCACCTTGTCTGTGCTTCCGTCTGTGTCCGCTTTGACATAAACTGTCTCCTCTTTTTCTGTATTTTCCCCTGCTGCGTACACATATCCCATATTTCCAAAGCAGGTGCTCCCTGCCATGAGTACCGCCAGGGAAGCGGCGGCTGTTTTCACTGCTCTTCTATTTTTATTCATGATGCTTCCTCCTCATAATCAGATAATGAAACGTTTCTAAATGTCGTCAGCCCTGCACGGCCTGTTTGCCGTCTTCTGCTTTCTCTTTCCTGGGCAGAAAGCCAATGGAGGTCTTGCAGATCACCTTGTCAAAGACCATAAACATTGCCGGCAGAATGCAGATAACCACGATAGTGCTGATGATGGCTCCCCTTGATAGCAGAGTGGTGATGGAACTGATCATGTCAATCTCTGAGTACAGCCCCACGCCAAAGGTTGCGGCAAAGAAGCTGACACCGCTGATCAGAATGGACTTCATGGATGAGCGGTGGGCGCTCTTGATGGATTCCATCTTACTGCTTCCTCTGCTTCTGGCCTTCTGGTACTTGCTGGTCATCAGGATCGCGTAGTCCACAGTGGCTCCCAGCTGAATCGTCCCGATCACTATGCTGGCCACAAAGGGAAGGGTGGTCCCCGCATAGAAGGGAATTGCCATGTTTACAAAGATTGCAAACTCAATGACAGCCACTAAAATGAACGGAATGCTGATGGACTTAAATACCACCATTATGATCAGGAAGATGGCTGCAATGGAAACTATATTTACATTGCGCAGATCCACATCCGTCACATCCGCCAGATCCTTCATAAGGGGCGCTTCCCCGATTACCATGGACTTTGGACTGTAGCTCTTCACAATCCGGTCCACCTCTGCAATCTGGTCATTCACCTCATCGGTAGCTGATTTATAATTGGAAGCAATGAACTCTACCTCATAGTTGTCACTCTTAATCATGCTCTTTAGGTCATCCGGCAGCATATCCTCCGAACCCCGCTTCCAACCATTGAGCTCATTCCAATGGCCCACTTAACGCCGTCCACGTCCTCAATCTGCTTCATCATCTCCTGCTTATCCTTGAAGCTAACTCCATCCTCTAGAAGCACCATATATACATTACTCAGATGGAACTCGTCGCTGAGTTTTGTATTCGCCATAGAACTCTCCAGATCCTGTGGCAGGGACTGATCAATATTGTAATATACTTCCACGTGGTTATTTCCATACATGGCAGGAATCAGCAGAACCAGAAACACCAGCATCCAGACCTTGTAATGCCGGGTGATAAAGCCTGATATTTTATCCAGATTCGGGATAAACGCTCTGTGCTTTGTCTTCTCAATTGCCTTGTCAAAAATCAGGATCAGAGACGGAAGCAGTGTCACACAACAAACCACTCCAATCACAACCCCTTTGATCATGACAATTCCGATGTTTTTCCCAGCGTGAAGGTCATAAAGCAGAGCGCTGCAAAACCAGCGATTGTGGTGATGGAGCTTCCGGCCACGGACTTAAAGGTATTGAGATGGCGTGGGCCATAGCCCTTTTCTTATCCCCCTCAAACCTCACCTTGTTTTCCTCATAGCTGTTTAACAGAAAGATAGAGTAGTCCATGGTAACCCCCAGCTGTAATACCGCTGTCAAGGCCTGCGTCAGATAGGAGATCTCTCCCATAAAAATATTGCTCCCCAGGTTGTAGATAATCGCCACACCGATACTGAATAGAAAAATAATCGGCACAATCAAGGATTCCATGGTTAGAGCCAGAACCAGCAGGCAGAGCAGGGATGCGATCACCACATAGATGGGCATCTCTTAAGGACAGGTTCTTGATGTCCGTCACCACACCAGACATTCCGCTGATGAAGCACTGCTGTCTGCACAGTGAGCGCATATCGCTGATGGCCTGCATGGTGGCATCAGCGGAGGTGGTGTCATCAAACAGGGCAATCATCATTGTGGCATCCCCCCTGGTTGAAGGCCTCCCTTATGTTATCAGGCAGCATCTCAATGGGCACGCTGATATCCATAAAGCTGTCATACCAGAGCACATCCTTCACGTGATCCACCTGTTCTATCTGTTCCTTTAACTTCACTACGTCTTTGGGCTGCATATCTTCCACGATTACCATGGAGAACGCCCCCATCCCAAATTCATCCACCATAATGTCCTGTCCCTTAACTGTCTCCAGATGGTCCGGAAGGTAACTCAAGACGTCATAGTTAATCCTGGTGTTCACATATCCGATCACAGACGGTATGAGCAGCAACAGGCTGATGATAAATATGGGAATGCGAAATTTTACAATTTTCTTTCCTACCTTTATCATTTCTTACCTCTCCTTTTTAAAATGACTATTGGTCATTTGTTTCTTACAATGTTATACTCCAAAAATGACTATTAGTCAATGTCTTTTTGAAGTTTATGATTCTTTTATATTTGGGGCAAAATAGCAATTGACTTTTGGTCACTTTTGTACAATAATAAAGAGAACAAAGGAGATGCAGCCTATGAATAAATTAGAAAACAATAAAAAAGAAAGATGCCCTGCTGAATACTGCCTTTGAGCTGTTTATTACAAAGGGGATTCAGAAGACATCTATCTCTGATATTGTGGAAAAGGCAGGGGTAGCCAAGGGTACCTTTTACCTGTATTTTGCAGACAAGTACGATCTGCGCAATAAGCTGATTGCACACAAAGCCAATGAACTCTTTCAAAAGGCCTATGTGTCCATGAAATCCCAGACCTTTGCCGCCTTTGAGGATCAGGTGATTTTCATGGTAGACTACATTATAGACTGTCTAAACGCGGACCGCTGCCTCCTAAACCTGATTTCCAAGCACCTGAGCTGGGGAATCTTTACGAACGCGATCTATCAGTCTGATTCCGACACCGGACGCAATGTCTATGAGATCTACGAACAGATCATAGCAGAGTCCGGACGCACCTTGGCTCAGCCGGAGATTATGATCTATATGATCATCGAGCTGGTGAGCGGAAGTATCTACAGCCCTATACTCTACAGCCAGCCTGTGTCCCTAACTCAGATAAAGCCTTATCTGTATGAAAATATCCGAGTATTATCAAGAGGCATATTTAGAAACCTGACTCAGGTATGCCTTAGCATACCTGAGTCAGGCAGTCCCGTTAAGATCTTTTTCCATACTCATTAATTCCTAAATAACTTTCTGAATTTACTATTTCTTAACTTTCACCGTTGATGCAAGACCTGATTTCTTTAATAACTTTTTATAGGAGCTGAACTTGGAAGCCGGAACCTTAATCGTTGCTTTTTTCGAAATGTTCTTAAATGCTCCCTTGCCTACGGTTTTTTATGGGCGTGGCTTTTATAGTCACCTTTTTCAGCTTTTTACAGTTTTTTAAAGGCATTGGTCCCGATGGCTGTCACTTTAAATGTGTAACCGCCTATCTTGACTGTCTTTGGTATCACAACACTCTTGATTGATTTTGATTTTAAACCTGTCACCTTTACTGTTCCGGTGGTTGCATTCGATTTGGTTACCTGATATTTCAGGCTGCCCACGGTTGCTGTCTTTCCTACTTCAGGAACTGGTTTTTTGTTTTCCTATGCTGTTTTCAGTTCCTCCACTGCTGCCTGGGCCTTGTCGGCTGCTTCCTGGGCTGCCTGGGCCTTAGCGATGGCTTCCTCCGCTTTTTTCTGCTCAGCTGCCGCCATTTTTCTGGCTTCCTCTGCCGCTGCCTGGGCCTCCTTCTTTGCAGCCTCGGCTCTCTCTTCGGCTGCCTCGGCTTCCTTCTTGGCCGCCTTGGCCTTTTCCTCAGCCTCTTTGCCGCTGCCTGCGCTTTTTCCGCTTCCTTCTGAGCTGCCTCTGCCTTCTTCTTTGGCTGCCTGCGCCTCTGCAGTTGCCTTATCCAGATCTGCCTGGGTTGCCTTTTTCCTTTACTTCTACAGTAGCATTTAACGAAAGATTGTCGGATGCTGCGCCCACATAAATTGCTCTGGAGCCTTCGGCCACAGTCCACTTATCTTGTGTTCCGTCACTGTTGACGTTCAGTGCCTCCTGGTTGGAGTTCCAGTAGGACAGGGAACGCTCGGATACATGAATCGTCACATTTCTGGTCTCGCCGGGTTTCATATCCTTTACCTTCTCATAGCCAGCCAGCTGATATTTGGCTGTCTGAACCCTTCCGGCACCTGGGCCTCGCCCAAGTAGACCTGTGCAACCTCACTTCCTGTCACATCGCCGGTATTGGTAACGGTAAAGCTGACATCGTAACCAACCTTTTCACCCTCTTCTGCCTTCTCAACCACGGTCATATTTCCATATGCAAAGGTTGTATAGGAAAGTCCGTAGCCAAAATCATACTGCGGTTCCACTTCCATTTTGTCATACCAGCGATAACCGGTGTAGATGCCTTCGCTATAATTCATCTCATAGTTGCCGCCGCCTGGGAAGCCGCCGCCCCTGGGAAATCACCGCCCCTGGGAAATCACCGCCGCCTGGGAAATCGCCGCCGCCGGGGAAGCCGCCGCCGCCCTCACCATCATTGTCGGCCAGAAGTACGCTATTGTTTTGTTCCTCTTTATCGTCTTCTACTTTCACCTTAAAATTATCAAATGCTTCCTGGGAATACGTAACCAGAGTGTCCGTATTCTTTTTCGGAATCGTAAATGCAAGCTTACCGCTCGGGTTTACCTCACCGGTCAGCAAATTAGCTGTGGCAACGCCGCCGCGCTGTCCGGGATAGTACATTTCAAGAATTGCATCCGCTTCATCTATCCAGTCTTCCATGACAACTGCTGCGGAGTTGTTTAATACTACCACCACTTTATTGCCATTTTTATGTGCAGCTTCTGCCACATCCAGAATCATTTTCTGTTGGTTACTGTTTAATTTTAATGATGTGGTTTCTCTTGTTGAACCAACATTACCGGCCTCTGAGTATGCAAAAACAACAACCGTATCGTTTTCTTCTGCCGCTTTCACTGCATTATCCATATTGGCCTGTTTCTGGCTCGGAGTTACCCATGAAAGGCCTACCTGCATATCTTTTTCCGTCCAATGTATTTGCAGAGGCAATACCCACTTTATAACGTTTTCCTTTTTCCATTTTTACGGTAATGGATGAAAGGTTTTCTCCTGTTTCACTCGGAATAAGGCTGCCATACCACTGTGTTCCCTGATTGACGGATGCCCCTGATGCAGAACCCATCTGAGTTTCTGTGCCGTCCTCTGCAATTGAGTAGACGCCCATAGCAGCTTTTCCACCAATGCTTTGGAATATCACGGTATACTCCCCCATCTTCGGGGGCCTCTAAATAGGTTGTCCAGGTATAAGCCGGCCTCTCACTGTAGTCAAAGGCTGTTCCATCCTGCGCGTTTACATAAGTTTTGTTAGGCTCTCCATTAACCGTTCCTGTGTTAAAATCGATGCTTTCATCTTTGCAGCAGAATTCACCGATCTGATGATCTCCCATCTTCTGTTCAGGTACGCTGTTGCTACAAATTGTCCCTGGTAGTCTCCTCCAAGATCCTCACTCTGGCCAGTGCCATAGGTTCTCACTGCGCCATGCTCTGCTCCATCTGCTGTTGTATACAGATGTTCTGTAGGTATGATGGTTCCAATCTTGTCATCATAAACCTCTCCCACAACCTTTTCCTTGCCTAAGACATCACCGAGGGCCTCATAAGGACTTGCCATGGCACTGATCGATCCATATGAACGCTCACCGCCAACTCCTGAAATCAGATTCATTCCATTTACTCCAATCACAGCCACTGTTTTACCATTGTCTGTATTTAGAGGCAGTGTCTCATCTTCATTTTTCAGCAGAACGCCGCCCTCTTCCGCAACGGTCTGTACCTTCTCATTATTTTGGTCAGACAGCTCTTTCAGTGCTTCACTATCTGCTGCCAAATCAATGATTTCTGTTCTTCCTTTTTCTTCTTTTGCATATCCGTTCTCATCCACCTCTACCAGTGTCAGATAACCGGAGCGTCCATAGGCTTTCAGAATTCGGCTTACGGACTGGTCAATCATTGCATCCATCTCTTGCTGTGTATAAGTTCCGTCCTCTACCAATTTCTGAGCATTTTCCTGGCTGTTACTCCTCATACTCGGCATTTCGATGTCTGTGCCGTCATCAATGGTAAAGGAATGGTTTCCGCCCCAGTCTGTAATTGTAAAGTAATTAAATCCCCACATATTTCTCCAAGACATCCTGGAGGAGATACTGGCTCTCGGATGAGTACTCTCCATTTGTCTTATTATAAGCGGTCATTACACCCAATGCTCCGCCGTCCTTTATCGCTGTCTCAAATCCGGGAAGATACAATTCATGGAGGGTCTGTTCATCTACGGTCTGATTCACCTGACTCATCAGCGCTCCTTCATCAGATGCCACTGCAAAATGCTTGAGGACCGCTATTCCGCCTTCTGACTGCATTCCCTCTACCATATCATCGGACATGCTGGACAGTAAGTAAGCATCCTCTCCCATCTGATCTTTGGTCCGGTTCCAGAAAGGATGCCTCTGGATATCCATCTCAGCGCTCAGCATGAAAGTTCCTCCCATGGCCTTACTCTCACTGCTGTATACCTCACCATATAGGTTCGCCATCTCCTCATTCCAGGTGGCTGCCAGCATCTGCTCCTGGGGGCACGTTTGTAGTTTCCTCTGTAAAGAGAAGCCCCGCAGGCCCGTCATACATTTTGATTCTTGGAACCCCCAGTCTAGGCACACCGGGCAGATCCCCTGCATTCCCCTTTCGTCTCCGGTACCGCTTCCGCCCAAGAAAGTGTACTTTTTCCTCCGTGGTCATGGTTTTGACCAGCGCTTCCACCTTTTCATTGACAACCTCTTCATTGTCTTCTGGCTGAACCAGATCTGAGGTATAGGCAACCGGAAATTTCACGTTTTCCTTCTGAATGCCTGCAGCATTCACAATACTTCCAGCACTGCCTGTCTGAAACGCAGCTGCCGCCATGATCACTGCCATAGCCATAGCAGTGATGCGGTATCTGGTTTTTCTTCATAATACTTATATCCTCCATTTTTTACATACTTATACAGCTCTTCTATCTCTTTTCAAAAAACGTTTTTGTTGGTTTAAACTTAACATACGGATTTTGGGCTTTCAACGTCCATGTCGTGTATCGCAGATATAGGCGCAAATAGTTCCCAAAAGTCGCAAATCACGAATATTTGACATCTCTTTTTAAACTCGTCTGCAATAAGATATAAATATTTTGCACAGAAAAGGAGGGGGTTTTTGTTAAAAGCAGCTATATGTGACGATGAATTTGTTACTGCAAATTATTATTATGAACAAATAGAACAACTTTTTCAGAAAAGTGATACAGACATTGAGCTGGATATGTTTACGGACAGCGGAAAGCTGCTGGCCCGGCTTTATGACCAGGAGCGGTGGGATATCTACTTCCTGGATATTGATATGCCTCTGGTCAATGGCTTGGATCTCGGGGAAAAAAATCAGGGAACTGGATGCCGACTGCTATCTGGTCTATATATCCATCCATGAAGAGTGTGTCTACGATTCCATGAAAACCAAGCCCTTCCGCTTTATTCCCAAAATGAATTCGCCTCCCGAATAGAGGGATGTATTCAGGATATCATTACGGATCTGCACTCTGAATCAGAGAGCAACTTTTATTCTGTTGGAAACGCGTACTGCACTGTACCGCTATCGGATCTCAGACATTGTCTATGTCCATAGCCTTGACAAATATGTTACGCTTTTTCTAAAGGACAATCAACAGACAGAGTCTATCCGTTTTAAGCTATCCGATGTTGAGAATCAGCTTCTTCCTCATGGCTTTATCCGCATACATAAGAGCTACCTGGTAAACTGCAGTTTTATTAAAAGCATCCAACCTTCCTGCATCATTTTGGATAACGGGAATTCCCTTCCTGTCAGCCGTTACCGCCTGGAAGAAATTAAAACCAACTTCAGGAGACTTACCCTATGATGACAGCTGAACCGTTTTTATGATTACCAAAATACTTTCCCTGCTGACCGAGGTCCTTCTTGGACTTTTTATGCTGTCCAAATCTCTGGGCCCCACAGGTTTCGTTGGCGCTGCTTTTTTCTCCCCCTGCTTTTTCTCTTCCACACTGGGCTGATCCTGTGGGAGGAGTTCGTACTGCAGCAAGTTTTGCAAACTCCTACTACTTTTTACCTTCTTTTGCATGCTATCATGTTCAGCTTATTCAGTTTCCTATTCTGTGAGGGAAAGCCAATATTCAAATTGTTTCTCTCTCTGACCTTTGTGTCCATGATCACTCTGTGCCGTTTTCCCTGCAGACCTCTTACTTTCTCTGCTTTCTGCCCTGTTTCACTCTTACTATATCATACGCATAGGCAGTAATATTGCAGGCTCTGCAGTGCTTATACTTGTCACTTGTATTTTAATTCACTACAGGCCCGATGTTCGATCTTCTTATCCATATTCTTACTACCTGATTATGGTTGTGACTCTATCCTGAATTCTGCCTCCATGACACTGCTTAAAAACCACTTTGATGCTGTCAGCGATGTTATACATTATGTGGCGCTCTTTTCCCTCCTGACTGAGCTTCTGCTCTACTATATGATCTGGCAGAGTACTACGGAATACAGCCAGAGAATCCATCTCCAGCTCATGCAGCAGCAGCAAACCTACCATAACCAGCATATGGCTGAACTGAATACCATAGTAACGGAATACCGCCACCTCCGGCATGATTTCAAAAATCATATCGCATGTATGGACCGGCTGATGAGCCAGGGAAAGTACCGGAACTAAAGGAATACTTTTACACGTTCTGTAAGGATATCTATAGCTTGGATGACCAGATAGAGACAGGGAACGAAATCGTAAACCAGGTCATAAACATCAAATATGCCACTGCCCACCAGCTTCAGATTCCACTCGATATGAAGATACTGGTTCCCCAACAGCTTAATATCCCGGACCACCTGCTATGTTCTCTGATGGTAAATCTATTGGACAATGCACTTGAAGCATCCCAGAAAGTAGAGAAACCCCAGATAATCCTGGAGATGAAGATGGTTAAAAAAGTACCTCTCCTTCACCGTTCGCAATCGGATCGAAGAGCACCAATATGAGTCCGCTGTTTCCAGAAAGACAACAAAACCCAGCCCTAATAATCATGGACTGGGTCTGCAGATTGTGCAGGATATTGTAACAAGATATAATGGGATCTCCGCCTTTGAGACAGCAGACGGCTGGTATCTGGCAAGCGTAATGCTGGAACTATAAAGCAGGCACCGCAAAGTCTTGTCAGGCCCCGTCGCTGTCCGCACGCCTCAGGAATTCCACAAAAGCAAAGATAATGGATATCACTGTCAGGACAGCTACGATAAGCTCCGCCATGTTGTTGGCATAGTCTGATTGCTCAGGCTGGGCGATCCCCAGAACCAGGAAATAACAGCACCAGATAAATCCCAGAACAAGAAGCAGGAAGGTAACATATTTTAGCGTAGCTGCAAACCTGCTCATCAATCTCTTTGTAGATTCAATCTTCTTCTGAGGATACTCTTTTTTTGTGCAACGCCAATTTGACACCGCCAGCTAAAAAGCCGATGATGCATCCCGTGGACAGCGCAATACACATACGATACAGAAATTCCATATCCGCCTCCCTTTTACGTATTTGAGAATAACCTTATTATAGCAGGCATTCTGCACAAATGCATCAGGGAATTTTTCTGTTCTGTATAGATTTATCTCCCCCTGAATCATTTTCACGGTCTGCGCAGTACATGCTCATACCTGAGTGAACAGTAACGATTATTCTCACTTCATCACCAAAACAAAAGCCATTCCGTTTTCCTCCTTCTCCGCAAAGATCTCTCCCCCATTTTTCTCATAATCTCCCGGCAGATATACAGTCCAAGCCCATGTCCCTGCTTTCCCTTACTGTTGCCTGCCCGGAAAAAGCTTTCGAACATGTGATTAAATTCATTATCTGATACCGGAATTCCGGTATTAAACACGCGGATCAGCTGCCGGTAATCCTCCTCATAAAAAAAGTGACCACAATTTTTTTCCCGTCGCCATATTTAAACGCGTTTTCAAAGAGGTTCTCAAATACCTCCATGGCGCGGTCTATGTCGCCGGCCAGCAGCCGGTTTTCATAGCATCCCACCTCTAAACATACCATGCGCATACTGCATTTTTCACGGTAGGATTCCAAAACCCTCTTGATCAGATCATCCAGGTAAAACTCTCCCTCTTTCACTTGAATATCCAGGATATCCTCCCTGAATTGTGCATAATTTCATCCACATACCGTTCAATCTCCTCCGCCTTCTCCGAAATCTGGCAGGCTGCATGTTTTTTCTTCTCTTCCTCTCTGTACAACTCCTCTTCCAGAGCTTTTCCATAGAGCTTTATGGTATTATAGGGGTGTCTTTATATCGTGTGATAAGGACAAAAAGAAGTATTTTCTTTTCCTTTTCCAGCTCCAGTTCTCTTTTTTCTTTGTCACATCCAGCTGATCCTTAAGCTGTCCGATCCCCCACAGAAACTGTCCAAAGTATTTGCTCCTATCCTGCCGCACAATTCCTTTCAAATGCCCCTGTGCCAGTTCATAGGGAAGCCTGCTCAACTGCTGGAAGGGCCTGATTAGTTGACGCTTCAGATAGAATAAAACTGCCAGAATAAGCAGTTCCATGACTCCCAGACAGCCCTGTGTAATCAAAACACCCATGTCCAGATCCGGCTCCTCCTCCCGGTAGTCAAAACGCAGGATTCCATCCAGCTGTCCTTCCTTAAACAAGGGGCGTATCTCTATCCTCAGCTCATTGCCCTCCCGGTAAAATTCCAGAGCAGTTTCCTCCTGATAAAGGGCCGAAGCAGGTAGAAAATGCACCCTCTGAACGTATTTGCAGGCGCAAATCCAGCTTATCCGCTGGTATTCCCTGGGATAAGCTGTTGTATAATCGATTTATTTCCACTTTATAGGCTTTTCCCTGCCCTCCCTGTTCAGACGGGTGCCGTATCCTACGGCCAACGCAGCCAGAAGATAAATAACTACGGAAACAGCAATCAGCCTGTTATACTTCCTCATACCGGTACCCCACCCCCAGACAGTCTGTATCCTCTTTGGGTCCCTGGGGTTTTCTTCTACTTTTGTTCTGAGCATCTTAATGTGGACGGTCAGGGTTTGGTTTTCGCTGAAGCTGTCAGCTCCCCAGACCTTTCCAAAGATATATTCTTTTCGGAGGGTTTTACCCGGGTTGCGCAGGAACAGCAAAAGCAGCTCATATTCCTTTACATTCAGCTCCAATGGCCTGCCGTCCAGATACACCTGCCGGGATGGCAGGTCGGCGCTAATTCCCCTGAAACCAGGATCTCTGACTCGGTTTGTATTCCATAAGCCCTCTGAATCAGTGCCTTTAATTTGGCAGCCAAAATCCCCGGATCTATAGGTTTTCCATATAGTCATCTGCTCCCAGCTCATACCCGCAAAGTTGGTTATCCCTGCCGGATCTGGCGCTCATGATCAAAATAGGCATATTCCATCTCCCCTCACGGCCCGGCACACAGCAAAGCCGTCCATTCCGGGCAGCATAACGTCCAGCAGCAGGACCTTTACCTGCTGCCCCTCCAAGTATCTGACCGCGTCATTTCCGGATGTAACATGGCAAACCTGATATCCATCCTGCTCTAAAAAGTCACGTATCAGTCCTGCCAGCTCCTCATTATCCTCCACCAGTAATATATCCTTCATCTTTTACCATCCCAATTTAATCAGCCATTCATTCAGAAGCCGTTCCCTCGCTCGGTCCTCCCTGGGCGTTTTCCCCGCTTCCCAAGAGAGATGTCCGCGCGAATATCTCCATCCTCAATATAGAGAACCCTCTCACATTTAGCAGCTACCTTCATGTCATGTGTTACCAGCAGAATGCTGGTGCCCTCACTGTTTATGCGGTTCAACTCCTCCATCACTTCAATGGAATTTTGTTTGTTCAGGGCACCGGTGGGCTCATCCGCAAAGATTATCTTGGGCTTATTGATCATACTCCTGCAGATACAGGCCCGCTGCAGCTGTCCACCCGAAACCTCATTCACATCGTTTTGTGCAATCTCGCTGATCCCCAGTTTCTGCATCAGCTCCCTGGCCCTGTCGTTGATTTCTCTGCGCCCTTCCTTGGTCTTGCCCGCAGCAGTCTGATAGGCTGGTAAGATAATATTATCATAGACGGTCAGATTTTTCAGCATATACATCTGCTGGAAAACAAATCCCATTTCCTCCAGACGCAGATCGCTTATATCATTCGTTTTCAGGTCTGTCAACTCTCTCCCAAAAAGTCCACCTTCCCCGCTGTGGCGTTGTCCATACCGCTTACTGTATAAAGGAGTGTGGTTTTTACCGGAGCCTGAAGGCCCCATGACACCAACCATCTCTCCATTGTGAATGATCAAATTTACATTTCTCAGAACATTATTCTGACTTTTATTGATGATATATGTTTTACATAGATTCGATACTTTCAAAGCTCCCATTTTACTTCCTCCTACTCCAGATTATTCAGTTCCCGAATATTGATTTTTTCACGTTAACGGTGGCCAGCAGTGCAGCGGCCACGATTCCCAGCAATAATACGCCCGGATACAGCCCGTACACCTGCCACGGCACCACCTGAATCCTCACCTCAGCGCCCATGATGGCAAATACAGGTTTGAGAATCCATTGATTAGTAAGCAATGAAATCGGTATTGCGGCGATCATGGATATGACTGCTACCCAGACCATGCGCAGCGTCTGCCATATGCGGATGACCCTGTTTTTGTACCCAATGCTCTTCATCATAGCAATCTCACCCTTCTCTCTTACAATAAAAAGCCGTTCCATAAGAAATGTAATCAGCATGATTACTGCACAGAGCATTCCTGTCATGGGAAGCAGCATCTCCTGTAAGGACTCCTGAATTCCTCCCACATTCGTATCAATCAAATACTGCGCATCCACCCACTCATAATCCGGAAGGCGGACATTGAACTCCTCTGCCAACTCACTCTGGGTCTTATCCGTCTCCATATCCACCATAATATTCCAATAGTTAAACATAACCTCTCCGCTGCAGTCCAGAGCCGGATTCAGCCTTGCACTGCTTCCGATTTGCATATAGTCCGCGTAAGTTCCGGTAATGACAAGGTGTTGGGTTTCCCCGTTTATTTTCGTCTCCACAGAATCACCGATACTCCAGCCATTGTCCTCCATAATTTTTTCGAAAAAAGCGATCTCGTTGGGCAGAACAGGCGCCTCCCCTCCTGATACGTGAGAAATTTGTTATTTTCTCCCACAATCTGAACTGTCATAATATTACCGCTCCCCGCCTCATTCCCATATCTTAAAAAATATATGGGTACTGCGGTGAGTTCTGCATCATAGCCGATCTGCGCAAGCTCCCTCTCTATACGCTCCATGCCCCTTTTCAGGGTCTTTATATCCTTATACGCCGTCTCCCCCGGCAGCCTCTATTTTCTTCAGATATACAGCACTGTCCGGGTCCATACAGAATTTATCCGCCATCTCTTTGCTCTGCATTGTATTGAGTGTGTTCAAAGGAATGGTAATCAAGATAAAACTGATGCTGAAAGTAATCATCAAGACCAGATACCGTTTCACATGGCTCAGCATATCATTGAGTCCCAGAAAAACCACCACTGGCATGCGCTTCCGCCTGTGAAGGCGTATTCCCGAATGCTGTCCGAATCGCTCCCAGTCTGTCCTCCCCCGGATAGCCGCTATGGCTGACATCCTGTTCAGCTTTCTTGTACATCCATAGCAGAATAGCAGGACAATCAAAATGATCGCCAGGGTACATATCACATTCACCCAAAGATTAGCACTGGTGTCCTCCATAACCATATTTTTGCTGACACCGTCCACCATTGCCCTGCTGACCGGAACGCTGGCGGCCAGCCCCAGCAGCGCGCCTGCTGTCACAAGAAAAAGGTACTTAATTAAGTATATTTTCTTGATGGAAAAAATCCCTCAGCCCAACCGCCTTCATAATGCCGATCTCCCGGTACTCCTCCTCAATGGTAAACACCAGGGTAAACCGCAGAACCAGAAGTGCAATCAGGATCAGGCAGATGCCAATCAGGATCAGCAGCGCGGCCATAATCATGTCAAAGGAATAGACCATGGAATACGTTCCGCGGGTGACGGTATTCATCTGGGTGGCGAATCCCTGATTGTTCATTTCCCTGATAAAATCCTTCTCATTTTCAGTGTCCACATAGTACATGCTCAGCAGCTCTGACTTCTCATTTTCTGCAAAAGAGCGTAATCCTCAGGGCACACCATCAGACGGTCCATCCCTGTCATATCATTGCCAAATGCCATATCTTTTGTGGCCAGCTTGACGGTAAATTCCTTATAGACTCCTCCCTTATCAATGGTAAGCCGGTCTCCCGGTTTAATACCGTTTCTCTGGACAGAAGCCTGGGTTACGGCAACCTGCCCTGGTTCCAGGGTAAATTCCCTTCCATCCTCACCAAACACCTTACAGTAAGCCGCATCCATAGTGCCAAGGTACACAGAAACCCCCTCAGTGATATAAGGGACTTCCTCTCCCTCCTCACCCACGAACATCCCCTTTTCATTGAGGGTGACTATTGTGTTATTGTCATACTCCTCTACCCCCGGAGCTTCCTCTTCAATCCACTCCCTAATCTTCTCCCTTTCCATAGTGCCCGTGGCAATAAAGGTTATGTCGGGCAGATTTGCATAGTCCATATAGTAGTCTACTGCTGAGAATACTACAAGGATATTGTTCATACTGCTTGACAGAAAGATGGAGGCGAGGGTGATAAACAGAAAGAGTATGATGTTGACACTCTTTCTCCTCCTCATATCTTTTTTAGTATCCGCTGTAACATAAGTATATTCCTTCCCTTTCCTGCTTGATAAGAAGAGTATAGGGGATAAATTATTAAAAAAGTCCTTAAATCACCGCTGCTAAATTTTATAATACTGGCAGTAATAATTCTCATTGAATACCCAAAACGGATATTGTATTATAAAAGACAGCAAATGAAAGACACCGCTGAGCTAAAAGCAATGGATGTCATCCTATTCGATGAGGTAGAATGGGTTTAACGAAATATTAATCAGAAGAACTGATAAATCAGAAAAGAAAATAGGATAAGCAAAGGGAGGGTGGCCTTGCCACCGCTCCCCTGTCTCGACACCATGCATACTAAAACTTAAAGTAACTGTTCAGTACCTTGACCGTCACACCTTATACCAATGTATCCAAATTGACACTGCGAAGTACCACTGCTGAGGTTGGCGCCAGATGCAGTGTAATCTTCCCGTTCTCCACAGTATATTCCTCTTTCTCCAAGGTAAATCCGCCTGCGTCTGTCATCATCAAACGCACAAGCCTTGTGCCGTTCCCGGCACCTGCCTGCCAAACACTGAGCGTCATTACCTTCTGTTCCTTACTATTGTTAAAGGCCACTATCACCTGCTCCCACTCGCTGAAGCGGGCGTAGCTGATACAGTTCCACTGGGAGTCCAGAAACTTCAGAGATCCGTGGGTGAGTACCGAAATTCTTTTGTGAATACGGATCATCTCCTTGTGGAATCGGATCATCTCCTGATCCTCCTTGCCCCAGGGATAGGTTCTGCGATTATCCGGGTCCGTAAATCCGGTCACACCTGCCTCATCCCCGTAGTAGAGGGTGGGCGCTCCCGGCCAGGTCATCTGCATTACCACAGCTTCCCGCATCACTGCCTTGTCAGTACCCTGGGAGGCGGCATCGTAGCCCAGGCGGTCCACACGCCCTACTCTGTGGTTCGTTCTGGTCAGGAACCTGGAGTGGTCATGGTTGGAAAGCTCATTCATGGCAACCTGCAGGACGGGGCCAGAAAGTTGGACATATGGTGGCTCATGGCTGATATGAAGCTCTCAGGGTTTCCAAGCAGATCTCCCCGGTATTCGTCACTGTGTTTTTCCATGCCTGTGAAAACCAGGTCAGAGGCTCCATAAACGCATCATAGTTCATAACCGTATCCCACTCATCCCCCCCTGCAGCCAGGACCCGGCATCGCCGTAGTGCTCTGCCAGTATGATGGCATTGGGGTTGGCTTCCTTTACACCCTTTCGGAATTCTTTCCAGAACTTGTGGTTGTATTCATTGCAAAACCCCAAATCAGCTGCTACATCCAGTCTCCAGCCGTCGGCATTAAAGGGAGGGAGACCCATTTCCTGGCAATGTCCATGATATACTCATAAAGCTTGGGGGAATTCTCATAGTTCAGCTTCGGCAGTGTGTCATGTCCCCACCATCCGTCATAAAATTGATTGTACGGCCAGTTATGCTCATTGTTGAACTTGAAAAAAACTCCTGTAGGGACTGTCTGATGACACAAACGCCCCCTTCTCATAGTCCTTCTGCTGCTCATAGATCCGTTCCCGATCCAGCCATTTGTTAAAGGACCCACAGTGGTTAAAGACCCCGTCCAGGATCACTTTCATCCCTCTGCGGTGAGCCTCCTCCACCAGATTAATAAACAGCTGATTGCTGGCCTCCAGATTCTTCTTATTTGTCACTCTTTGGATATACTTGCTGGCCTGGGCATTGTCTGTACATCCCTGGGGAAGGACATCACCTCCGTCCTCCACAATCACTCCATAGTGGGGGTCCACATAGTCATAGTCCTGAATATCATACTTATGGTTGGAGGGGGAAACAAAAATAGGGTTAAAATAAAGCACATCAACGCCCAAATCCTGGAGATAATCCATTTTCTCCAACACGCCCCTTAAATCTCCGCCGTAAAATTCCCGGACTCCCATAAACGCAGGGCACTTATCCCAGTCCCGGACTCTGGACACTCCGTCTCCCACATAAAAATATTCACGGTCCTCAACGTCATTGAGGGGTCCCCATTGTAAAAAGCGGTCCACCATAATCTGGTACATCACAGCACCCTTTGCCCAGTCCGGCGTCCGAAAACCGGGCGCAATGGAAAAGGCATAGTAATCCTGAAGATCTCTGGAGACCCCTCTCTTATTGTAAAAGCAGCGGATTCTCCCGGCGCGGATCTCAAAATAATAGCGTATCAGCTCCTCCTCTGCCCGGATCACAATCTTATAATAATCAAAGTCCCCTGACGCCTTCTCAAAGTCCATGCGCAGACGCTTTGCACCGCTGATCCAAAAGACATGGTCAACATTGTTGTGCGCTGTCCGAAACCGTATGGTCAGCTCATCTCCCGGTTCTGGCTCCATTGGGGATACATAGTTTGACGTCTCATCGCTAAATAAAGCGTTCGGTTTAAACACCGGACGCATTCTCCTCGCATAGGCCTCCGATTTTTGCAAGTAATCAATATCCATCGTTCTCAGATCCATATCGGGCCTCCTTCTATACTTCTTTTTTATATCTTATGAAATTTTTACCTATTCAATCCATAAATTCCATTTCCGTATCAGAAAACTTCTCATTGTTTCATATTGTATCACCTTTTATTATGTTATATTCTATACCATTCCCGCTTATTAGACAAGATGAAGACAAAAAATTCAATGATCGTCAACAAAATTGCTCCTATACGACAAATTATACGGGAGCCCAGGTATATGTAAGTAAAAAGACAGCCAACGATCAGCTGTCTTTTTTGGAGAAGGTATTTCTTCTTATGGGGTGTAGCAAAACTATATAATGTATTGGGGGGGTTTACGATGATTATTATAGCATTCCTCTCGAATAAGTGTGCACAAACTTCACAAAAATGAAGGTCGGTTTTTTATACAGTTTCACAAACATAAATATTTAACTTTATGCGGTTTCACCAAAAAGTGACTCAAATTCGTCCCTTCCGATCTTTTCTTTCTCGATCAGCAGCTTTGCACAGCTGTGGAGCACGGAAATATTTTCCTGAATGAGTTCCATGGCCTTCTGGTAGCACTCGTCTATGATTCGCTTTACCTCACCGTCAATGAGAGCAGCGGTGTTCTCCCCATAGCCTCTTGTGTGTGCCAGATCCCGTCCGATAAACACCTCGTCCTCGTCACTTCCATAGTTGATCATGCCCACCTTCTCAGACATGCCGTACCGGGTCACCATGGCCCTGGCAATGTCGGTAGACTGTTTAATATCCTGCGAAGCTCCTGTGGTCACATCGCCGATGACCAGCTCCTCCGCGACTCTGCCTCCAAAGCCTACAATAATATTCTGAAGCATCTGTCCCTTTGGTGTTGAACATCTCATCCTTTTCCGGCAGCGGCATGGTATACCCCGCTGCGCCCATCCCGGTGGGGATAATGGATATGGTGTGTACAGGGCCCACATCCGGAAGCACATGGAACAAAATGGCGTGACCGGCCTCGTGGTATGCTGTAATCCGCTTTTCCTTATCGGAGATGACCTTGCTGCGCTTCTCTGCGCCGATTCCCACCTTTACAAATGAGCGGGTGATATCCTTTTGCACAATATAACTGCGCTCCTCCTTAGCCGCATAGATGGCAGCCTCATTCATAAGGTTCTCAAGGTCCGCTCCCGTAAATCCGGCGGTTGTCTGGGCAACCTCCTGCAGGTTGACATCATCTCCCAGGGGTTTTCCTTTTGCGTGCACATGCAGGATCTCCTCCTGCCCTTCACATCCGGCCTTCCAACACCCACCTTCCGGTCAAAACGTCCGGGGCGCATGATTGCAGGGTCCAGGATATCCACGCGGTTGGTTGCCGCCATTACTATGATGCCCTCGTTAAAGCCAAATCCGTCCATCTCTACCAGCAGTTGGTTTAATGTCTGCTCCCCTCTCATCATGGCCGCCTCCCATTCCGGTTCCGCGCCGTCTGGCCACAGCGTCAATCTCATCAATGAAGATGATGCAAGGAGCGTTTTTCTTGGCCTCGGCAAATAAGTCTCTCACACGGGAAGCGCCCACACCCACAAACATCTCCACAAAGTCAGATCCGGAGATGCTGAAAAAGGAACCCCGGCCTCCCCGGCCACGGCCTTTGCCAGCAGGGTCTTTCCGGTTCCGGGAGGTCCTACCAGTAGAACACCCTTAGGGATTCTGGCCCCCACCTGGAGGTACTTCTTAGGCTCCTTGAGGAAATCTACAATTTCCTGAAGCTCCTCCTTCTCCTCCTGAAGACCTGCCACGTCCTGAAAGCTGATTTTCCTGATGTCAGGCAGAATAATTGTGGCGCGGCTCTTTCCAAAATTCATCATTTTATTGTTCCCGCCAGATGCCTGGCGGTTCATAAACATAAAGAGAACCAAAAAAAGTCCTCCGATGAGTAGCATAGGCAGAACTGTAGTCACAAAAATACTCTCTTTTCAATGCCATACATGTAAACCGGTATATCCTTTGCCTCAAGCTCCTCCTGCACCTGCTTTACATCCGCCACATTCAGCTTTTCTGTAGTCTGGCTTCCGTTAAAGTAGATAATAAGCTGTCCGGTGGGAACCTGGGCGTTGGGATGGATATCCACCCGCGCTATCTCGTTCCCCGCCACAGCTCTCTCAAACTGTTGATTTGTATACGTTTCCTGGGTGGCAAAGCCGTTTCTGAATACAAACACGAGCATCAGAACAGCCAGTGCAATCATCATATAAAATCCCAGGCTTTTGGAAGTATTGTTCAATTGAATATCTCCTTTCCTAAGCTTCCACCTCAACGACACCGATGTAGGGCAGATTCCGGTATTTCTGAGCATAATCCAGTCCATAACCCACCACAAACTCGTCGGGAATGTTGAAGCCCACATAATCCACTTTTACATCCGTAACCCTGCGTTCCGGTTTGTCCAGAAGGGTACAGAGCTTAATACTGGCAGGATTGCGCCTTCTTAAAATTTCAATCAGATAACTCAGGGTACGCCCCGAGTCAATGATATCCTCCACAATCAGCACATCCTTGCCCTCAAGGGGTTCATCCAGATCCTTCACTATCTTTACCACGCCAGTTGATTTGGTACCTGCCCCATAGCTGCTCACGGACATGAAGTCCAAAGACACAGGAACGGTAATGCGTTTTGCAAGCTCACAGGTAAAAAATATCCCGCCCTTTAACACACAAATCATATGCACGGTCTTTCCCTCATAGTCTCTGCTGACCTGCTTTCCGATCTCCTCAATCTTCTTATCTACCTCTTCTTCTGATAATAATACGCGGATCTTATCTTCCATATTACGCCTCCACCACTTGTATTTTTAAAAATTCTTCTTGTATCTTCTGTCACCTTGCACTGCTGGCTAATACGATGGCCCACTATCCAGAGGACATGATCCCCCGTCTGCCACCAGCAATACTCTGTCCCGCTCTTCCTGCAGTATCTTCTCGTCAATAAAATACCGCTTCAGCTTTTACGGCCCGAAGCTGTATAAAAATAATCGCCGGGACGCCGGCTGCGCAGTTGAATCGTATTTTTTATTTTATCATAATCCAGCCATTTCGTATACTTTTTTCCGGAATAATTTGATTTTCCCAGGGCTCCACAGAGGCAGTCACCCGCCATGGCCCCCCAGAAAGCCTCCCCCGGGAATGGGAAGCTCCACCCTGGGCGGCTGTTCCCTTAAACGTTTCCGGCCTTCCCAAAACCAAAAGCGTCCTGTGCACCTGCAGACGTTTCCCTGGGGCAGACTGATCTGTCTGCCGGAGACTCCGCCGGCCAGCTTCTGCATCTGGCGGTAATGCTCAGCCTGTATATCCCGAAGACCAGTGCCCAGCTTTTCCATCAGACCGCGCAGGATGTACTCCTGCATGATTTCCTCCTGGGCAAGCAGCTTTTCCCTGTCCACCCAGAACTGTCCCTCTTTTTAGCTCACACATTTTCTGTGCCTTTTCCTCTCCCAGCTTCTCCAGAAAGACCTCCGCCCTTGAAAGTCTTTCCCCTGCCTGGACTATATGCCTGGATGCCTGTTCATTTAGCTCCTGCTCCAAAAGGGGGATTACCCGGCGGCGCAGCCTGTTCCTGGTGTAGGCAAGCTCCAGATTTGTGCTGTCTGTCCTCCACCTTAGCTGGCGCCGCGTGAGCCAGGCCTCAATCTCCCCTCTGTTCACCGCCAGGAGGGGCCGTATCACATTGCCATTTACCGGACGCATTCCGCACAGGCCTCTCATTCCGCTTCCCTCACCAGATTAAAAAGGATCGTCTCCGCCTGGTCATCTGCATTGTGGGCCACAGCAATCTTGGTCCCTGCGCAGCCTCTGCGCGCCTCCTCGAAGGCCTCATAGCGACACTTCCTGGCCGCCTCCTCCACAGAAATCCGCTCTCTCCTTGCCCGCTCAGGGACTTTACAGGAAAAGAGATGAAAGGGAATATCCGCACTTTTACAGATCTCCTTCACATACGCGGCGTCCCCCAGACTCTCCTCCCCGCGGATTCCATGCTCCACATGTACTGCCTCCAGCCCAAAGTCCAGGCTCCTTCTCAAATCAGCCAGCACAAAAAGCAGGCATAGGGAGTCCGCTCCTCCCGATACACCTGCTATCACACAGTCTCCTGGCTGAATCATATGATATTTTTCTATATACTCCAATACTTTTTTTTCATTTTTGCGCTCCTGTCTCTCACTACTATAAAGAATCCTGCGCAAAATGCAAGAATAAACTGTTCTGTTAACTTCTCCATAAACCTCCCACCAGCACAGTCATATCATCCACGGCCCTGCAGTGCTGGTACAATAATACGCTCTGAAGAATTGCCCTGGCCATCTCCTGGGCATTGTCTGTCCTTTTGCTTTAAAATTACATCCTTTAGGATTTCCTCCGCATTTTTAGGCGGAAGTGCATCCAGCACCCCGTCCGACACCATGATCACAAAGTCCCCGGGTTCCAGTTGTTTTTGGTGCTTTCATAGTCCAGAGTCTGCAAAAAATCCAATGGGCAGACTGGTAGAAGAAATGGCCTCTACCCAGTCTCTCCGCTTCAGAAAGGTGGTGGAGGCTCCGATCTTCAGCAGCTCACACTCCCCGGTATACAGGTCCACCATACACAGATCCACCGTGGAAAACATCTGGTTGGTATTCTGCAGCATCATGGTGGAATGGATCATGTGCACTGCCGTCTCCTTGCCAAAGCCGGCATGCAGAAACTGTTCCAGCAGCTCTATTACCGTCTCGCTCTCCTGGCAGGCGCCGATCCCCGATCCCATCCCGTCTGAGAGGCTCATAATCATCTGACCATTTTCTTTTTGCGGAACATGGAAAAATTGTCCCCTGAGACCAGCTCTCCCTCCTTTGTAACCTTGGCCACCCCGTTCAACATGCAAAAAAGCCGGCTCTGCCAAAAAGAGCACGGTACTGTAATCTCTGTTTATGATTGTCCGGCTGTCCCGGTCAGGCACCATGCGCTGGCTGCAAACCTCGGAAATGATGGCCGCCACTTCCCTGGTGGACACACATCTGCCCTTGCGGTTGGTACGCATGGTGATAAAGAGCTCCTGCCTGTCCGCATCCTTTCCCGAACCGCGGATATCCCTCATGAGAATTCCGTGCATGCGCAGCTTGATGTCAATCTGTTTCTCAAGCCCTGGGTCCACATGTCTCACATCATAGATGGTGCTGGCCGCCCGCTCCATAATAGATGCAGTCTCATAAAGCTGCTCCGCCACCGCTTCCCTGTTTTCCAGCAGACGGTTGCTCCACATCAGGTTCAGCTTCGCAATGCGGAAGCTCTCCATCATGGATGCCAAAAAGCTTGTCCCATTCATACAGAGTTCCAGAAAGGCCTCCTGCCTTCCCTGGTTCATCTCGTCTCCCTCTTCCTCGATGGCATGGAGCATTCCATATGCCCTGCGGTAGGTCCTGTAGTAGTTTTCCTCCCAGCAGAACTCCCTCTGGGGACATTGGCTGCATACATTTTCCTGCACCTCCTGAAAAATACCCCTCACATCATTCTCCGAAAAGCGCTCCTTTTGCAAGGCATATGCTGAAAGGTATCTGCCAGGCGCACAAATGACTCCGCATACCGCTCCATGCGTTCTCTCCCAGGACCATCCGCATCCAGCACTGCATCCTCCCTGTAGCGTTCTGAAAAAGCCAGCTTGATTACATCCCAAATAACCCAAAGCAGGCTTACGATAAAGACAGCGATTATAAATTCCCCATTGTTCCTGGACCTCCCCTGATACTTCTGCTGCTAATAGAGTATTATATCTGTGGGAACAGGAAATATCTGTCAAAATACCGCAGGGAAAACAAAAAATTTTCGACATTTTCTTCGGTAAATCGTTACTGTTCACTGTAACGTAAAACCTTCACATTAAAACAGCCGCCTCAGAATCCGGCATTCTCCGGTCCTTCGGCGGCTGTGTCTCAGCTCTCGGGCTTAAAGATGATCTCATCCTTATAGGCCAGTCCGAGCTTGTCCTTGGCAATCTTTTCTACGTATTCCTTTGTCTGCATGTACTTTTCCAGGTTGGCAATCTCTTCGGTTCGGTCATTCTCGTCCTCAATCTGCTTTTTTAAGCTGGCCTCCTGCTGTGCGTACGCGGCATTCTTTGACACCAGCTTCTGGCTCTGGACAGTCAGACACACCAGCAGAACGGTCACTACGGCCGTAATCCCCATCATTGCAAGACGATTGCTTCCCCTTCTTCGTCTTTTTCTCTTTTTTTTTCATTGTGATCCTTCCTTATTAACTATCTTTTCCCTATTTTTTACATATTGTCATTTTAACCTCTTTTATCCTATTTTTCAATGTTTTTTGCGCTATTTTTCTCATTTTTTTTTGATAAAAAGAAAAATGGGAACAGAAGAATGTGAAGAATCCACCTCACTGCACCTGTAACCAACTGCAGTACCCAAGAGACACCCTTTAAGATGTAACGGCTCACGCTCTTGTGATACAGCGCCATCCCCAGCAGAATAGCCGCCAGGGAAAATCCCCTCAGTGCCCCGCTATTCTTTACAAAAATTACACCAAAGGAGACAATCCCCGCTATACTCCAGTAGAGAAAGTCCTCCACAGCCAGCCAGAAGTTGCTGTGAAGAAACACTCTCGAAATGCACGCAGCAAGTCATAGCCAAATAGAATCAAGATGCCGGTGGAGAGGGATATACCGAAGAATAGGAGTTCGCTTTTAATAACTTCGCTCATCATAGGTCAGCGGAATAAACGCCCCAGAAGCGATTCATTTTTTTCCTGATGTCCCCCGCTGGAATAGGTCAGGCTGTCTATCTTCCCTCGATATCCACCTCGCCCTTTTCCAGCGTCAGCCGGTTCACGTGCAGCTCCTGTCCCTTCACCATCAGCATCCCCAGCTCTGTCTCCAGAACGACTTCATTGACATCAAAAGAGAGCACATCTGATACCCCGCTTATCGTGCCGCTGTGCCTGCCTGATATGGTTACCTTGTGTGCTCCTGTGTTTGTTTCTCATCCATGGGCTCTCTCCATTTTCCATCTTTCTAAGATTATATTACGGAGCTGCCCTATTTATACGCCTTTTGATCTACAGATATCGGTAAAGTTCTTTGGCATCATCCTTCTTTACCGTCTCCTGAACATCCAGTACATCCACCTTTACCGCCTTGGTACCAAACTGAATCTCAATAATATCCCCTGCCTTCACTGCCTGGGAAGCCTTGGCTGTCTTATCGTTTACCAGCACTCTCCCTGCATCGCAGGCTTCATTTGCCACCGTTCTGCGCTTGATCAGACGGGACACCTTTAAAACTTATCCAGCCGCATACTTCATTCCTTTCCGCATTGCTCTTGTTATTACCCAGATAAAAAGGGATGCGCAAACGCGCGTCCCTTTTAAAGTTTATCGTAACTGTTCAGTATCTTCTCAGTTACATGCAAAAAATCCATTTAAAATCACCTTCGGTGATGGGATTTTTGCACTCCTGAATCATTTTCTCACGGTCTGGGCAGTAAATGCGCAGACCTGCTGAATATTTACAGCTTATCTTATTTCTCGTTTACTAAATCCTTTAAAGCTTTACCAGCTTTGAATTTCGGTGCCTTGAAGCTGCAATCTTCATGGGTGCGCCGCTCTGAGGATTTCTACCCTCTCTAGCTGCTCTCTCAGAAACTTCAAATGTGCCAAAACCAACTAATTGGATTTTTTCTCGCCTTTCTTTAACTCTTCAGCAACAACATCTGTGAATGCCTTTAATGCCTTCTCTGCGTCTTTTTAGATAATTCTGTTCTGTCAGCGATTGCTGCTACTAATTCTGTTTTGTTCATGGAAATTTCCTCCTCTGATTTCTCTTTTTGTTCTATTTTGCTTAAAACAAAATTCCATTTTCGTCAGAACCCCATCTGTTTCTCTACAGCGATTAAGTCCTTACGTCTATTTATAATCTTTTATGCCCCATTTGTCAAGGAATTTTCTAATTTTTCAAACAATATTAATTTGGCTTTCAAAGCCCTTTTCTCTGCGCTCTTTTAGCAGAAATTCCGCCACTTCCAGGGCTGCCTTTTCCTCCTCCTGCTTCTGCATTTCAAGCTCCTCAGGCGGTATTCCAGATTTTTCCAGAACCTTAATTTCGTCCCACCTGCGGACCAGCTCTCCATTCTCATCCCTGAAAGCCTGTTTCAAATACATGCGGATGGCGCCTGAGCATTTTCTCACTCACCGCCTGCACCACATCCTCCATGGTAAACAGTCCTTCCTCCATGGCGATCTGACTCTGAAGCACCACCTGCAGAAGCAGGTCTCCCAGCTCCTCACAGAGATTCCTGGCGTTCCCTGTCCGCTCAAAGAGATTGACGGCGGCCACAGCCTCCGTCAACTCATGAATCATACAGGGCTTCAGACTGTCATGCGTCTGAGCCCTGTCCCAGGGACACCCCTCCTCTGAGCGGAGTTTTTGCAACAATGCCGCAAAAATCGTCAAATGTGTAGTGTCCTTCCATTTTATAACATCCTGTTGATCATATCCAGCACCTGACTGCCGAGAGCCTCTGATTTCTCATCCGCGTCCTCTAGGGAGGTACCCTTTACACCGTAATAGAACTTTACCTTAGGCTCTGTGCCGGAAGGTCTCACGCACAGCCACGCACCGTCCGTCAGATCATAGTAAAGCACATTGGAGCTGGGCAGTCCCGTGGCAGTCACTTCCTCTGTCTCCAGGTCCAGGATCGTGTTCTTCTTGTAGTCCCTGGCTGAGGTCACCTTGTAGTCCCCCGATCTTTGTGGGGGATCGTTCCTCAGAGTCTCCAAAATCTCCTGGATCTTCTGAACCCCTCGATCCCCTTAAGGGTGATGGATTTGATGGCATCCTTATAATAGCCGTATTTTTCATACATATCAATCATGGCATCCCAAAGGGTCTTGCCTTGGGTCTTGTAGTAGGCAGCTGCCTCACAGAGGGCCATGGTAGCCACGATGGCATCCTTATCTCTGGCATGGGTGCCGATGAGGCAGCCATAGCTCTCCTCAAACTGAACATATATGTACCGCTGCCGTTCTTCTCGAATCCTAAAATCTGCTGTCCAATAAACTTAAATCCAGTTAACACCTCAATGAAACGCATACCGTACGCCCTGGCAATCACACCTGCCATGTTTGAGGTAACGATGGTGCTGATCACAGCTCCGTCCTCGGGAAGCCCTTCCTTTGCCTGTCTCTGGCTCAGCTCGTATTCCTCCAGCAGACAGCCCGACATGTTTCCGGTGAGGGTAATATACTCTCCGGACTTGGCGTCCTTCACATACACCCCCAGACGGTCCGCATCCGGGTCTGTGGCCAGCACTAAGTCTGCGTCCACTTCCTTTGCCAGCTTTAAACCCAGGGCAAACGCTTCCTCAGCCTCAGGGTTCGGGTAGCTCACTGTGGGAAACTCCCCATCCGGAAGCTCCTGCTCCTTCACCACATAGACATTCTCAAATCCCAGTTCCTTCAGCACTCTTCTGGCAGGAATATTTCCTGTGCCGTGAAGGGGGAGTAGACAATCTTCAGCTCTTTTCCCATCTCTTTGATGGAATCCCAGTGTATTACCTGGCTCTTTAAAGCCTCGATGTATGCGTCATCAATAGCCTGTCCGATCACTTCATAGAGGCCGGCTGCCTTTGCCTCCTCCTTGTCCATGGTTTTCACATTGGCGTAGTCCGTGACCTTTTTCACCTCAGCCATAATTCCCACGTCATGGGGGGCGTAATCTGAGCGCCGTCCTCCCAGTACACCTTGTAGCCGTTGTACTCAGGAGGGTTATGGCTGGCAGTGATATTGATTCCCGCGATGCACTTCAGAGTCCGCACTGCGTAGGAAAGCTCCGGCGTGGGGCGCAGGGATTCAAAGACATATGCCTTGATTCCATTGGCTGCCAGACACAGAGCTGCCTCATCCGCAAATTCCGGAGACATGCGTCTGGAATCATAGGCGATGGCCACTCCTCTTGCCGGCATCCACAGAGGCAATATAATTTGCCAGTCCCTGCGTCGCTTTTCTAACGGTATATACATTCATTCGGTTTGTGCCTGCCCCTATGATACCTCTCAGACCCGCGGTTCCAAATTCCAGATCTGCGTAAAAACGTTCTTTTATCTCATTTTCATCATTAGCGATTTCCTTCAGTTCTGCTTTTGTGGCTTCGTCAAAATATGGATTTTCCAGCCACTCCTGGTAAACCTTCCTGTAGTCCATTGCAATACCTCCTGGATAATTTTTCTTGTGTTCATTATATAATAAATCCCCTATAAATCTAGTATTTTCAAAAATGCTTCCCGTTTTTGCTGCTGGTCAATCAGCATGGTCAACTTTTCGACATTTTTCCCCGGAATCCAGGCTTTATTGTGGTTGTAATAGTGGTTTGCCAGCTTCCAGAATTTTTCCGGGTAGGCCAGGCGCACTTTTAGATACTCACGCTCCCGCTTGCCCAAGCTTAAAATCCGGTCATATTCCTCCAGCATCTTAAACCCGATCCTGGGATTCCAGCTCTGCTTTTCCAAAATTTTGCGCATGAACTGGTATAGATCACCGCACTGCACATCATACCGGCAGCGGTTAAAGTTGGTGGTGGCAGTCCCCCTTCTCGTATTCAGAATCTGATGCTGGTTGTAATCCCCGTGGCAGAGTGTTCCCTCAGCAGGGCCTCCTGACGCATTGCGTCGTACTCTGAATCCTCCAGTGCTGCCCTGGCCTCCACAGCCTGTTCAAAAACATGGAAAAGCTATTCAGATACAGGCTCTCAAAGTCATTTTTTCTCCGCCGGTCCCGCATGAAGGACCGCACCTTCTTAATCTCCCTGTTTCTGCGTTCATACTCTTCCTTTAAAGAGATTTCCACATATGGTTCTTCCGGATTCTCCTCCGGTATGCAAAGCAGCAGATGCAGATGTGCCAAATTTCGAATGGCAGACAGGATGTCTTCATCATTCTTCGTATCGCATTCTCTGCCTTCAAACCAATCCTTGACCACATAGGCCGTCTCGTCCCTGTCCAAGGTCACCAGATTGCCCTCTGCATTTTCCACAACCATATCGACCAGTTCATACCCCTGATCCTTTAGGTGCTGCAGCACCCTGTTCTGAAAATGCAGCCGGTTTCCGGAGCCTGAGAATTCTGTCACGAGCTTTAGTCCCTGGTCTGTTTCGCAAATAAAGGAGCCGCGGCCCCGTCTTGTACTGATTATCTTCAGGTCATACTGCTCCAATATTTTCAGCCCTCTTTCATTCACTCCAATCCCCCCCACTCGACTGTTCCCTCTATCTTATGCCCCCGGAAAACAAATATGCAGAAAAAGGGAACCACTGTTTCCAGCAGTTCCCTTTCATAAAATATATCTGCAGATATGGCCAGTGCCATGTAATAAAAGTCTTTTCACTACACCCCACGCAGTTGTCTGGCATAGTCAACCAGGTACTCCTTAGTATTGTGCTGCGGCTCCTCCAGCACATGCTCCAAAAAGCCTGTCTAAGACCTGCCCTAACTGAGGGCCGGGAGCCATACCGTCCTGAATCAGATCCCTGCCTGTCACAGCCAGATCCTTCAGGCAAAGACACTCCTGCCGTTCCAGAATCTTCTGGTAGAGCCCTCTCACCTGTCTAAGCGTCTCCAGCTTTTCTGTCCTCCCGTACTCACTCTGTGCCAAAATATCCGCTCTTTGCACCTCCAGAAGCGGAAGGAACAGCTCCTGTCCCACCCGATTGACCATCCTGCGCACGGACCGGTCCGTCAGGCTGTACCTCAGGTCGTGGTAGCGCACCAGCTTCGTAACTCTGCGCAGAGTCTCATTATCCATCCTCCACCTGCGCAGGATCTCCCCTGCCATCTCCATGCTCACATCCCCGTGGCCGTAAAGTGATCCCTGCCCTCCTCATCGGTGGAGCGAACCATAGGCTTTCCCACATCATGCAGCAGTACAGACAGCCTTTGCACCTTCTCCGACCGGATATGTCCAAGCGCCTTCAGTGTATGTTCTCCCACGCTCAAATCGTGATGGGAGTATTCTGTGCCGTGTCCATCATGGCATCAAACTCCGGGATAACTACCTGCGTGATTCCCAGCTCCCAGGCTGTCCTTAAATACCCGGGTGGGGAGAACACAAAAGCTTTATCATCTCCACCTGTATCCGCCCGCGCTCACCAGGCTTAAATTCTCTGCCAGTTCCCGCACAGCCTCTTTTGTCCGGTGATGAATTTCAAAGCCCAGCTGCGCCCCAAAGCGAACCGCCCGCAGGATACGCAGGGCATCCTCAGAAAACTGCCCCTGGGTTCCCCACACAGCGGATGATCCCCTTTCCAGATCCTCCATTCCTCCAAAAGCATCCACCAGCCCCTGGCTCTCACTGTAGGCCATGGCGTTGATGGTAAAGTCCCTGCGCTTTAAGTCCTCCTGAAGGCTTGCGGTAAAGACCACTTCCCTGGGATGGCGGCCATCCTCATACTCCCCGTCAATCCGGTAGGTAGTCACCTCATAGCCTTCTCCGTTCATCAGCACCGTCACTGTGCCGTGCTGAAGGCCCGTATCCACGGTTCGTTTAAAGAGTTCCTTCACCTGATAGGGATTTGCGGATGTGGTGATGTCCCAGTCATCCGGGCTCCGTCCCAGAATGGAATCACGTACACACCCACCTACTGCATAAGCCTCATATCCCTTTTCCTCCAGTATCCCGATGATTTTCTTTACCTCTCCCGGAAGCAAAATCTGCATGGCAGCTCCTCCTGTTCTTATCCAGTCTTCTAATTCCTTTTATTTTACTTAGAATCCCGTTTTCTGTCCACAGCCATTTTCACAAAAAACTACCTCCTGCGGTATGCGGCCACAACTCATCGCAGCATAAAAAATGCCAGTACCACAATTCCCAGCACGATACGATACCACCCGAACACTTTAAAGTCATGCTTGCGTATATAACTGAGCAGGAATTTTATCACCAGAATAGAAACCACAAAGGCCACTACCATACCAACCAGCAGAACCATCAGCTCCGGCGCGCTGAAATCCAGTCCATACTTGACCAGCTTCAGCAGGCTGGCGCCAGCCATTACGGGCACCGCCAGGAAAAAGGTAAATTCCGCTGCCAGGGTTCTGGAAAGTCCCAGCATGATCCCGCCCAGTATCGTGGCTCCTGACCGGGAGGTTCCCGGAAATACAGCTGCAATCAACTGAAAAATGCCTATGTAAAAGGCTGTCTTATAGGTAATCTCTCCTATGGTGGTGATCCCTGCGTTTTTTCCCTGCATTTCTGTTTTCAATCCAGATAAATGCAACACCAAAGAGAATCAGCATGGCCGCCACTGTTTGGTAATTGTAAAACAACGCGTCAATCTGCTCCTCAAACAACAGTCCAATCACAGCAGCCGGAACACAGGCCACAATGATTTTAAACCACATAGAAAAAGATGTCTGTCTTGATGTAAGGCTTCTCTTTGAAAGAAAAGGGAAACAGCCGGTTCCAGAACAGCACCACCACGGCCAGGATTGCCCCCAGCTGAATGACCACCAAAAACATGGAGAGAAACTCCTTTTGACACATTAAGCTTAACCAGCTCATCCAAAATAATCATATGTCCTGTACTGCTGATCGGCAGCCACTCTGTAATACCTTCTACGATTCCAAACAGAATAGCCTTCAAAATCTCAATAAAATCCATCTCATACTCCTCTTTTCTGCTTTTTGTTGTGACAATGCAATCACGTTTATCATAGTATATAGAATGTGGTGAGACAAGCCAAATATTCTTATTATTTTCTGAATCTTCCCAAACACAAAAATTCACAAAAACACGAAAAGTACTTGACAATCTCTAGTGCAAAAGCTATAATAAGGACGTATCGAGGATTTATTGGATGTAAAGTAATTCACTAGTTTTTAGAGATTATATTTAACACCTATATAATCTGTAATAACTGGTGGATTTTTTATTTCAAAGTCCGCAACATTATATTATTTTAAAATGGAGGTAACATCATGAACAAGGGAACTGTAAAATGGTTCAACGCAGAAAAAGGCTATGGTTTTATCACAGGAGAGGACGGACAGGATGTATTCGTACACTTCTCCGCTATCCAGGGTGATGGATTTAAGTCTCTTGACGAAGGTCAGGAAGTTTCTTATGATTTAACAGAAGGCGCTCGCGGAATGCAGGCTGCTAACGTAGTTAAAATGTAATTGATTCTCTTGGACGAATATAAAAAGGCTGCCTATGGCAGCCTTTTTATATTGTCTTGAAATAAATGACAAACTTTACAAAATTTATCCGGTGCATTTCGCACATATGCCAGTATATTTACATACACAGGCAGGGCAAAATTTCTTTTGCCCTGCCCAGCAGCCCATATTTCAGGGGTTTATTTTACTTTTACGCTCTTCTTCTGGCCTTTGCCTTTGAATATCTTGGTGTAGGCTTTTTTCTTTGCCTTTGGAACTTTGATCACTGCCTTGGAGGAGATGCCCTTCAGCGCTGATTTTCCAACGGCTTTCAGCTTATTGCCCTTCATCTGGATCGTTTTCAGCTTCTTATCTGCATAGAAAGCTTTCTTGCCGATCTTGGTTACATTTTTTACCTACAATCACTTTGTTCAGTTTCTTCATTTTTGTAAAGGCATTGTCCGCGATGGAGGCAACTGTGCAGGTCTGGTCTTTCACTTTTACAGTGGAGGCTATGGTGATGGACACTGCTTTCTTATCCACTGGGCGGTACGCTTCTACTATTTTCTTATCGGCATCCGTCACGCGGTATTTCACACCGTTTGATTCCACCATATCGCCCTTTTTCAGCTTCAGGGAATCCTGCAGTTTTTCCAATTCCTTTTGGCCTTGTCAGCCTCTTCTTTGGCTGCTTTTGCGTCTTCCTGTGCCTTTTTGAGTTCCTCTGCCAGCTCGGCCTCTTTCTTCTCCGCTGCCTTTTTGTCCTCTTCCGCCTTAACCAATTTGTTCTCCAGGTCAGTGACAGAAGTCTGCAGATTATCTCTCTCTGCTTCCAACAGTTTTACTTTTTGCATTGGCATTGTCCACTTCAGTCTGCAGATCTGCCGCCTTGTTCTGCGCCGCTGTCAGATCTTTTTCAAGCTGGGTGATGGTTGCTTTCAGGCTGGCGATCTGGTCATCCTTGTCGCCTTGATTCTCTTTCAGCTCTTCCAGTTCTCTCTTTTGCGGTCTCCAGTTCCCCTGTCAGGCTCGTCACTTTACCGTTTGCGGTATCCAGATCCCCTGCAGTCTGTTTGCTGTCTCTTTGGCTTCGTCCAGTTCCTTCTCTTTCTGTGTCAATGACGCGTTCTTCTCGCTCAACTGGCTCTCCAGATTCTTTATGGTCTCCTGAAGTGTGTTATTCTGTTCTTTGTAGACGCTCTCCAGGCCCTTAATGGCTTTTGCCAGATCATCAATCTTTTGGTTAATCTGGTCTTTTGAAACATCGTCCGCCTCGTAGAGGTCTCTGGCTGCTGTGAGGGCCTCGCTCAGTTTCTTATAGCTTGCCTCTGTGTAGTCAGCAGCTCTCAGGCCCGCCGCTATATCAATGGCTGCCTTTAAGCCCGCTTTCTCATCTGCACCAGTTACGTCTCTCTTCATCCATCCTGCATAAAGAGTCGTGTTGTCTGTTACCTTGTCTGTTTCAAAGTTCCATGGGGTAGTAGCATTTGCGTCTTTATACCATCCTGTAAAGTCATATCCCTCGCGGACAGGCTCTTCCGGTTTCACCAGCCTGCTGTCCTCAAGAACGGTCATAGGCGCCACTTCGCTTCCCTTTCCGGTATCGAAGGAAACAGTATACTCCTGTTTCTGCGCTTCCGCAGCTTTACGGATCACGATAAAGCTTACCAGGACGTCACAACTGTCATCGCCCGTCTTCAGAGGTCTCATATTCAGATCCACGCTACCGTCCGCTGCTACCGTCACGTTATCAAACTGTACCATGCCCGGTGTGCCAGAGATATGATAATCCTCGTGGATCGCCAGCTGTTCTTTCATGGCATCCGTCAGGGTTACTTCCGCATGACGCAGATCCCCCTGCCCACTGTGACCAGGGATCGCGGAATCCAACTGCCACATGATAGGTTCCGGCCTCCAGAGCAAACCGGTAGGTCATGGTAATGTTGTTGCGTCCCGCTTTGAAGTTGCGGATCGTAGTGTAAGCGTCTCCGGATTCACTTACCTCCAGATCATCCGGATCGTTTGTAAAGCCCCATATTCCGTCATAAGCCTGATCGGAGGCAGCATTCTTCACGATTCCCTTTGTTTGCCGCCATCATCAGTTCTGCTTTTGCAGTAAAGCTGGCTGCTCCATTGTCCACAAAGTATACGATGCCATCCGGGGAGGCGGTTACTTTTACCGTGATCTCCCGATCCTCAAGTCCTGCCAATACACCTCTCACTTCATAGGCTCCAACCTCTTCGGCTGCCAGCAGTGCTGCCAGATCTTCCTGGTTCCAGCTTACGTTAGTGTTAAAGGTCTCCTCATTTACCGTTACATTGATATTACCAGGCATGTTAAATGGCTGCTCCAGATAGTAAACAGGCATTTCGGTATTTACCTTCACAGGAGACTCTGTCCATTTTGCATAGAGGGTCATGTCTGTGATCGCTGTATCTTCCGCAAAACTCCACAGCTTCGTCAATTCTTCATCGCTATACCATCCTGCGAAGGTATAACCTCTTCTCACCGGAGACTCCGGTTCTGTGATAAAGGCAGAGTCGATGGGCACTTTCTGGGCCTCGACTTCTGAACCGCCCATAGAATCAAAGGTGATGGTATAAGTGGTTCCCAGTCTCCAGTTTGCCGCAAAGACCAGGTTGCCGGTCGTTCCAGTCAGTACCGTCATACGGATCTGCGGATCGGAAACGGTGTCACTGGTCCATCCAAGGAAGGCATATCCTTCTTTGACAGGATTCTTCAGGGTAAATGCCCTGTCCTCAATGGTATAAGTAGCCGGGTTTCCGCTGACGGTTCCGCCGCCCAGCAGATACGTGATGGCGTAAGCAATTGCTTTGGTGTCACCCGATACGGTTACGCCGTATGCCGGCATAATGAAGGAGTATACGCCGTTTTCTTCGGTTACTTCAATTCCTGTGGCAGAGCTGTCCGCACTCTTTAGGATCACTGGAGTTTTGGCAAAGGTATATCCCTTCTGAGCCTGGAAGGTGACGGTAGCCCCTTCTTTCGCTTTTGCAGTCAGCAGATCCACATGCTCATCGGATGCTGCGATCAGGCTGCTCTCCTCTGTGGCTGCCTTTTTAAAGTTTACTGTGTATTCCTGTTTCTTGGCCTCATCTGCGTTTTCCGGAAGGAAGATGATTTTCGCAGCGCCGTTGACAGCCTCCAGTACGGTGACGGAAGCGTTGTTGGTTGCCTCCGCAGTGATCTCTCCTGCCTCCGCGTCCACATCCAGGCTCTTTGTGTCTTCATCAAACTGGGCCAGCACATCGGTGCCGTCCACTTTGATGGAGGTTACTACATAATCTTCCTTTGCTGTGATGGGCACATAGTATGTTTCGATCTCTTCGATTCCCACCCAGTTGCTGTCCTGTGGGATCACTGTGATACGGATCGCGGTGGTCTCCACTGCCTCTATGGGGATGTCAATCATCTGTTTTGAATCCGCCAGTGCCGGAACAGCCGGTTTACCGCCACATATTCCACTTCTGTCCATCCGTCATGGGCTTTCACTGGGTTGTCTGCTCCCCAGTCCCTTACATTGCTGCATCCGGATGCCGTGGTATTATTGATTCGGCTGGCATCGATGACCCCGCCGTTGTCGCTGTAGTACTCAATCTTATAGTCCCTCGGCAGACGGACTTTGCTTGCGCTGGCTCCGTCTTCCTCCAGGAATCCAACGGATACTTTATTTACCGTGTATTTCTTCTGCTTCGCGTTGTCCGTAGTACCCTTTTCTCCAAAGCCGTCACCACAAACGGTACATGGTCCTTGGCTCCCACCGCTGCCTCTGTGTTCGTATGGTACTGACCTCTCTCCCAGTCACTCCAGATCTTCTTGCTGCTATCGCTGCGGAACTCAACATTTCCGTCAGTGGTGAAGTGAGCATAATCCGTGCCCGCCACATAGGAGAAGGTACGCGGCCAGGAGGTAGTGGCATTGACGCCGTTTTCGTTCAGGGACAGGTTGGTTCCGACGGGTGTATTGTTGGCAGCCTGGGTTGCACCATCCACGCGGACTTTTGCTTCCGCCGTATACTTACCCACGGTCCCTGTCACTTTCACGATTCCTTCTGCGCCAAAATCTGCATCCTTCAGATTCCAGGTGACATCCTTCTTTTCCACGTTGCCATTGCTGTAGTATACGGTTACCTGGGACGGAAGTACTGGATCTGAGCCAATCACAGTGGCTGCCGTCACCTGAACGATGCCGATCACATCACTGATCTCCACCGTCGCCCGCACACGGTCTCCGGTTTCCACTACGGTTCCGTACGTTCAGCGTTCCATAAATATTCAGTGCGCTGCTTGAAATCTGATCCCACTTCACTTCCAGGATCTGATCGCCTACGTTGGTCTTCGCAACCACAGTTCCGGGCAGCATAGGTTTCTCATTCTTTGCTGTAGTGACAGAAACCGGATCGTAGCTGATGATTTCCATATCCACAGGATTAATAGTAAAGCTTGTCTTTAAGATACCTACATAATTTCCCGCCCGTTTACGATTATCTGTGCGGTGCCCGGCTCCAGATTGTCGATGTACTCCAGTGTGTAGTCCTGATTTTCAACCAGGGTTACCGGCTCTGCTCCTTCGCCTGGCGTGTACACTACCACAGGCTTGGGTGTAATCTCAGAACCCGTATAATTTACAACCTTGTCCTCTTCCTTCAGCGTCACGGTTGTGTTGCCGCTGTAGAGTTCTTGCGCTGCACAGCGCACCCGCACTTCGGCTGCGGACATGTACTTGTTGGCAGTATCCCCGGCGGTGGTTGTTCCGTAAAGCCGGATATTCTTGGCCTCCACAGCTGAGAATGCTGCAATCTTCCACTCAGTGGCCGTACTCCATCCGTCGCCCTCCGCTACCGTCTTCCAGGATGTTCCATCCACACTGACATCAATGCGGTAAGCGGTTACCTTACCATTATTTCCGTCATTTCTCGGATAATAACGGACTGCGTCTATCTCTGTAACTTCCGCCAGCTGCATTTCAATGTAGCGGTTCTCCGGCTCGTTTTGTAAGTCAGCGGGGCCTACTCCGCCGCCCCAGTTGGAGTGCCAGATGGTATTTAAGTTATTATCCTTTGCATTGTTGACAGATCCGCCGCTCTCCACGCTGGGAGCCGTCAGGGTCATATTTCCAACCGGATAATCCCTGGAAGCATCCGATGCCACGCCGGTCACCACATTTTCCACGCCTAGGAGCACCTGATAGATGGCGCGTGTGGAGTGATCCTCTGATTCCATAAGGATGCGGATCACATTCTCACTGTCCTTCTCAAGGATCGTAAGGCTGGTATTATCTTTTCCCACTGCCTTGATATCCGCTGCAGTCAGATCGGTATTCTGGATTCCCAGGTAGCCCTTATCCAGTGATTCCTGATTTGCGATGCGTCCTCCTGCTTCCAGGGAAGCCAGGGCCGCCTCGCTGCCCACGCCAAAGGTGGGAACGCTGGTATTCATCTCCACTTCCGTCAGGGTAGTGGTCTTTGTACACTCGATGCGGTACCAGGTTTCAGAGATTGTCTGAACTGGTGCGTAAGTGCGGACGGTCACGCCATCTTCTCTGCGGTTGCTCACCTTGCACTCTGCCTCTGTCCAGCTCTCCCCATTGTTTCCGGAGGAGTAAACCTTGATGGTGTCTGAGGTGGGCGCCGTATCCTGGATATACAGGGTAAAGTTTTTCAGGACAACTGCGGTATCCAAGCGGAAATCCAACGTATCTTTTCCAGTCCATGCTCCATCTGTCTTTGACGTATTACCATCTCTTAACTTAGTCAGCACAGACGCCACATCACTGTCCATCTTACTGGACACGCCGCCAATGTATATCTCTGGCACCTGATAAATGGCATTGGTGCCATCTTTATAAGAACCACTGGTCACACGGATGGAAGCGGACACCGGCATGGTCTCGTCAAATACCGTTGCGGTACCCGTAATAATCTTTGTTCCAAGAGTTGCCGTCAGGTCCTCTGGCACATCCCATACTACCGGAAATTCTGCTGTCAGGACGGAACCGTCCGCGATCACTGCCGGTCTTGTCTCAGGAAGGCTAAGGGCAGCATCTTTTCCGATGGCCGCGGAATAGTTGAGGATGGCTGCCACTTTGTCAATCATGGTTACATTGACAGAAATCTAAGGTTAACGTCCGCGATGGTTCCATAAACGGTAAAGGAATCCTGTCCTTCCGGAAGGGCATCCCAGGTAACCGCCTTGGTCTCCGTTGTATCATCTGAATAAATCACCTTGACTTCACTTGGAAGTACGGGCGTCTCGCCCTTCTTTACATATATATTTTTTGAAATTTCATAACCGTCTACTACTTTTCCGGTTACTTCCTTATCCTCCGCTTTGGTGGTTACCGTGGCGGCGGCAGATGCGTAGCCATTGGCAGCAGCGGATACAGTAAAAAGCTCCCCGCATCCTCTGTGGACTGCACAATTGCCATCAGCTTGCCTTTTCCGGCCTTTCTTGTGCTTTCTGTATAAGTGGTCACATCGTTCTGCACGCCATTATCCAATGCCATCAGTTTTCCATCACCCTCTACCGATACGGTGATCTCAGGCTCTGCGCTGTTGACAAATTTGCCATCTGT
>VOFB01000433.1_pt1 | contig 44000 bp, 67 predicted proteins | sample 5384141 | NCBI WGS metagenome assembly VOFB01 (sample SAMN12384721, study PRJNA508395) | human gut metagenome | isolation source: healthy gut A | host: Homo sapiens | reverse complement strand
TGAAACTGTTCCGTAAAATCAATCAGTGTCCGACCGGCTCTGTAAACACGCTGATATAAAGCAAAAATGTGACCAGATCACTGATATCCACACTTCCCTTTGCGATCAGAATGACACCCGCAAGTATGACATTTACCTGGATCAGGGTCTGTAAAAGTACCAAGTCCCTGCCGAGAAACTTCCCATATAATAATAACTGTTCTTTTTGCCGCAGAAATTTTCTTTTCATTCCCATGACGGAATTTTTCAGTGTGCTTTTCAGTTAATTATCACATGTTTCCTTTCTTTTAATATCGTGGTTCAATACAATTCAGATACTATGGACTTTTGATTCTTTTCTGTAGCTTGACTACTCAACTGGAGTGTATTGCCGCTACCTTTATCTGAATTGTTTATTAGCTGGATGTTGCCGGAGTGTTTTTCACTTAGAGTACTTATTTCTATCAAGTCTACGATGATAATCGTTGGTGGACATCATGGTATCAGACTTTAGGAAAGGGAGGTACAACCTCATGAAAATTTACGTAGGCATTGATATTGCCAAACTCAACCATTTCGCCGCTGCGATTTCTTCCGACGGTGAAATAATTCTTGAGCCGTTCAAATTCACAAACGACGCTGATGGCTTCCAACTGCTGATCTCTAAACTCGATTCATTCGATAAGAACAGCCTCATCATCGGTCTTGAGTCAACGGCACACTACGGTGACAACCTTGTTCGATACCTTGTTACTGAGCTTTACCAAGTGTGTGTGTTGAACCCCATCAAAACCTGTCAAATGCGAAAAAATAACGTTCGCAAAACTAAGACAGATAAGGTCGACACTTACGTGATTGCTAAAACTCTTATGATACAGGACAACCTCAGATTCGTCAGCTTCTTCGATCTCGATATGATGGATCTTAAGGCATTGGGACGTTTCCGTCAGAAAACCATAAAGCAACGTACCCGATTGAAAATTCAACTGACAACCTATGTTGATCAGGTCTTTCCGGAGATTCAATACTTTTTCAAATCCGGTCTGCATCAACACGCTGTCTATGCTTTATTAAAAGAAGCACCTTCTCCAAAAGAGATTGCTTCCATGCATATGACTCATCTGGCAAATCTGCTCAAAGTGAACTCACACGGACACTTTACCAAAGAACAGGCCAAAGAATTAAGAGTTCTCGCACAGAAGTCTGTCGGTGCTAACGACAGCGCTATATCTATTCAGATAACTCAAACCATTCAACAAATCGAGTTACTGGATAGCCAATTAGAAAAGATTGAAGCTGAGATGACGGATATCATGAAATTCAACGATTCTGTCATCATGACCATTCCTGGTATCGGTTATATCAATGGTGGAATGATTCTTGGTGAAATAGGTGATATTCACCGTTTCTCCAATCCAAACAAGCTGCTTGCTTTTGCAGGTCTGGATCCTTCTGTTTATCAGTCTGGTAACTTTCAGGCTAAGACAACAAGGATGTCCAAACGTGGCTCTCGTATTTTACGATATGCCCTTGTAAATGCAGCTTGGAACGTTGTCAGAAACAACGCAACCTTCAAGGCTTATTATGATGCCAAGAGGGCTGAAGGCCGGTCTCATTACAATGCACTTGGGCATTGTTCCGGCAAACTTGTCAGAGTCATCTGGAAGATGCTCACCGACAATGTCGAATTTAACCTCAAATAAGAGGTCTGTATACCAATATCGATAGATTTTGAAAAAGCACCCTAAGGGAGCTCTATTAAAGTTACCCTTTTTACCACCGATATGAAAAAGAAATTTTTTTACTAATTTATGGTTGACTTTTCATAGCTGGTCTAGCACAAAACTGTATCCGTCTTGACAAAAAAACACCTTGTGCCATAACCGGTGCCTGCGCAGACTGTCTTTCTCCGGACTGTATCTGTAATCAGGTTGTCATCACCAGAAGAAGTGGAATCAAAGGACGTATCAAAGTACTTTTTGATTGGAGAATCTTTCGGTTATTAATTAAAAAGAACCGTGAAAATATGAATTTTTCAGTTTGTTAACTGTTTTTCATCTTTTACGGTTCCTTTTTTTCGTATCTTTTCAAAATAATTTCCCATGGCTGCTATTTCTTTTTGCAACCATTTTACAACCATACTCTTCGGTCTCCGGATTGCTGTTCTGCTTACGAACCACTTTATACTCATAACGCATTCCTGAATCAGTTACATCCATATAAAGCTGTAGCTGCATTCCAACGTCCAGACAGCCGGAAATTCCTTTAAACAGTACACCATTTGCGCTCATATTTTTGATGGTAACCGGTATCGGCTTATGGAGCGTTATCATGTTATTTTTATCCTGACACCTTCGATCTTGCCAGATGCTTCAATCTCATAACGCTCAAATTTTCTGCCTTTTTTCTGTTCTTCATCGTATAGCGCAATCGACATTTCGTTTGCGATCACCGCCCCCTGTACGGTACCTAAATAAGAATATATTTTGTTCTCCAGAAAAACAAGCAGTCCCACTGGTTCTTTCGGGCGATATGCCATCGCACTCGCCCGCACTTTGATGATATTTGTCAGCAGATTATGACCAAGAATTACCGTGTCTGCAAGTACACTGTTTTTTTTTCTGTTCACGGATAATTACCCGGCAGTTTTTAAATTAATCATAAAATATCATCTCCATTCTACTCATTTCGTATATTCTGTCTCTATCTTAAATTCGTATTTCATACATCTTTTCTCATATTATAAACATATTTATGCATTTCTGCAATACTATGCCCTTTGCTCCACGATATTTCTAAAGATTATCCACCTTACGAATAGACTTATTATCGCAATAAAATATATCTGGTAAATAACCTCACTCAGAGAAAAAAAAGACTACCACACATGCGGTAGTCTTTTTGCATTACAACTAATTATTAGTTGTATTTTCTTTTTCTAGCTGCTTCAGATTTTTTCTTACGTTTTACGCTTGGTTTCTCGTAGTGTTCTCTTTACGAATCTCCTGCTGAATACCTGCCTTTGCGCAGTTTCTTTTGAAACGACGTAAAGCGCTATCTAAAGTCTCGTTTTCTTTTACAATTACACTAGACATTATCTCACACCTAACCTCCCTCCAGTTGCGTATTGTGCATATTCAACTGTTTGGGTAATATTTATTGCACTATATAGCATTATAACATATTTTCCCGGTTCGTCAATCCTATTTTTGAAATAATTTCAGATTTTTATTTGAAATTATTTTACGGTAATCTGAACTTTAACAGTTTTCCCCATTCGCTGTGACAAGAATGGTTGTCTTTCCTTTCCGAATGCCCCGGACAACACCTTTACTGTTTACGTAGCGACTTTCTTGTTCTTAGACTGATATGTTATTTTTGTTTTTGGCATTGCAGTGGCTTTGATCGTCGCTTTTTTACCCTTTTTATAGTAAGCGATGTCTTAGTCACATCCAATGTCTTTCCTGAGAATGAAACAACTGCAGGTGTATATTCCTTTTCTGATCTGTTAAGATAATACCAGCAACCACTGTTTTTCCATTCTCATAATTTTGCTTTACAACTGATTTCTTATCTACAGTAAGTGTCACATCATCAACATAAATACTTCCCTTATATGCCTTATTAAAACCAGAGATGAACAGATGTCCATACACACTTCCCTTTGATGCAGAAATCCTGTCACAGTTATCCAATGATATTTTCACATTGACAACATAAAAATCACCATATTTTTTTACTTCTTTCGAATTCTTATCATAAGAATATCCTTCTTTCGAAGACTGTGCCATTCCGGCATATGTATCGCCATTTTTGCCTGTAAAAAAAATTAACTGCAGGTTTTACCCATATTCTTCCAGTTTTCATATAAACGGCTGGCACATAAATTTTTGTCTGAAATACATAAGTCTTTCCAAAAGTAATTTTTTATTGGAAATCAGGCTCTTTACATATATCCCGCTGTCATCTCCACTTGCTGCATTCCTGGCAAAAGCAACATTTATCTCTAATGCTTTTGTTTTCGCAGCAGCGATTACTTCACTGCTTTCACCTGCAAAATAAACGTAAACATCATTGCAAATGCCATAACCACAGCAATCATCTTTTCCTTTATTTTCATCTGCATTTTCTCTCTCTGTATTAAACAAACATTTAACGCAGTTTAAAACGCTCTACAAGGCCTCTAAGGAATCTGCTTTGCAGAAAGTTCTTCACTGGTAGCAGATGTTTCTTCCGATGCTGCAGAGTTGCTCTGGATTGCGTCGCTGATTTGTTTCGTGCTGTCTTCGATCTCTTTTTACAAAGGCTGCCTCACGATCAGATGCCGTACGGATCGTTGCTACCTCACCCACAATAGCATCCAGTTCGTTCAGAACATCCGTCAGAGATTCTGCCGTCTGCTGTGTCACCTGATTACCGTGTTCTACTTCATTCTGGTTCTCTGTCAAAAGCTGTTTTGACGTATCTGCAGAATTTGCACTGCTCTCAGCAAGCATACGGATCTGCTCTGCAACAACTGCAAATCCTTTTCCTGCCTCACCGGCTCTTGCTGCCTCAATAGATGCATTTAAGGACAACAGATTTGTCTGTGATGCAATACTCTCAATTTCTTCGATAACCTGTCCGATTTCCTTGATGTCACGGAAATACGCTCCATTGCCTCTGTCAGTTCTGTCATCTTCTGCTGGCTTACCGCTGCTGTTGTTCCAACGTCTTTCGCTTTATCATGTACAATATCAATCGACTTACTTGTTCCAAGAATCTGTTCTGTGATTTCTGAAACGCTCTGTGCTAAAGAATCAACGGCCACTGCCTGATCCGTTGCATTTTTGGCAAGATCCTGTGCGCTGACTGCAAGCTGGTCGGATCCCTGTGCCACCTGATTCGAAGATTCACGGATTGATTTTAAAGCATCACTAACATGTTCTGTTGTTGCAATCAGTTTTGCATGCACCGTATCAAATTCTCCCACATAAGCATCCCTGCATCCGGATTTTACCGTATAATCACCTTTTGCAAATGCACCCAGAATATGATTAAGATCTCCTATAATCCGTTGCAGCGTAGTTGCTGTTTTGCGAAAATCTTCTGCAAGTTCTCCGATCTCATCCTCCGACTGATAAGCAATTTCAATATCAAGTTCTCCACCAGAGATTTTTTCTGCCACACTGCTTAGTTCCCTGACCGGTTCTACAATATAGTGTATCAGCATCTTAGCCCGTTTCAATGTTGCCAGAATACTGCAGACCGTTATAATCGCAAGCACAACAATACCTCCGGCAAGCACAAAATACTCTGTTGCAGACGGAACAATTTTTACTGCAAACATTAAAAATACTGCAAACGCCACGCTGACCACATATAAAACTATGATCATTTCAAAGCTTCCGTTTACCTTTTCTTTAATACTCTTATTTTTAAATTCCATTTCTTTATCCATCTTTTTGCCTCCATAGCTAAAAAAGCTGTCATCTTCCGTGATTCTTCAGTTGCGGGACAATCATGCTAAACAGCTTTTAGGAAAGCTGTGCCTCAAGTGCTGTTTTTGCCTCTGCGATCGCCTCCAAAATACCAGCCGGATTTTTGCCTCCCGCCTGTGCCATATTTGGACGACCGCCACCGCCGCCGCCGACTTTACCGGCAATGCTCTTGATCAGGTTACCTGCATGCGCTCCCTGTTTCATTGCTCCATCGGTTGCCATTGCGATCAGGTTTACTTTGCCGTCGCAGGAAGATGCAAGAACAACGACACCCTCTCCCAGCTGTGCTTTTAACTGATCTCCAAGATCACGCAGACCGTTCATATCCACACCATCTACGGAAGAAGCAAGCAGTTTCACACCCTTCACTTCCACAACCTGATCCATAACATCGCCAAGTGCTTCCTGTGCTGCCTTGCTCTTTAAGGACTCGTTTTCGCTGGTCAGTGCTTTGATCTCTGCCTGCATATGCTCGATTTTCTCTGTTAATGTCGCCGGTGTTGCCTTTGCCGCTTTCGCTGCCCCCTAAAAGTTCTTTCTCTAAATTGCGATAGTAAGCAAATACGTTGTCTCCGGTCAGTGCCTCGATTCTGCGGACGCCTGCTGCAACACCATTTTCAGAGATAATCTTGAATGCTGCTATTTCGGATGTATTCTTTACATGAGTACCACCACAGAATTCTTTGGAAAAATCTCCCATGGATACCACACGGACAGTCTCACCGTATTTTTCGCCAAATAACGCCATGGCTCCTGTCTTTTTCGCCTCATCTACAGTCATCACATCTGTGCGTACCGGAATTGCCTCTGCGATCTTATCATTGACGATCTTTTCTACTTTTTTCAAGTTCCTCCGGTGTCATGGCTGCAAAATGACTGAAATCGAAACGGGTACGCTCGCCATCCTGATAGGAACCTGCCTGCTCTACGTGGGTTCCTAATACTTCACGCAATGCTTTCTGCAGTAAATGTGTTGCGGAATGGTTCTTACAGATCTTTGCACGGAGTGCTGCATCTACCGAAAGATCTGCCTCATCTCCTGTTTTCATCATACCGGAGATCATCTTTCCGACATGTCCTACTTTTCCGCCAAGTAATTTGATCGTATCCTCTACCTGGAATTCTCCGGCTGCAGTGCGGATGATACCCTTATCTCCCTGCTGTCCACCCATGGTAGCATAGAATGGAGTCTGTTCTACGATCACGGTTCCAACCTCTCCATCAGATAATGCCTCAACGATCTCCGTCTCTGTGGTAAGTACGGTAATTTTTGACTTGCAGTTTAAGGAATCATAGCCTACAAACTCTGTGGTAACAGAAGTATCGACAGACTCATATACTGTCTCATCAGCGCCCATGTAGTTTGTCACTTTGCGGGCTTTTCTCGCTGTGGTACGCTGTACTTCCATCGCCTTTTTGAATCCCTCTCCTCATCGACAGAAAATCCTTTTTCTTCGAGGATCTCCTGTGTCAGATCCATCGGGAATCCATAGGTGTCATACAGTTTGAACGCATCCTCTCCGGATAATACCTTTACCGCCTTTCGCTTCCATCTCTTTTTCCATATCGGAAAGAATGGAAAGACCCTGATCGATCGTTTTTCCAAATTTTTCTTCTTCCTGGGATAATACTTTAAAGATAAAATCTTTTTTCTCTTCAAGTTCCGGATAACCATCCTTGCTCTCATTGATTACGGTAGCAGCCAGTTTCGCCATGAAGATACCGTCAATACCGAGCATTCTTCCGTGTCTTGCCGCGCGGCGGATGATACGGCGGAGTACATAGCCGCGTCCCTCATTTGAAGGCATGATACCATCTGAGATCATAAACGTTGCAGAACGGATATGATCGGTAATCAGACGGATGGACACATCATCCATTGCATCTACCTCATACTTTTTTCCGGACATCTCACAAATCTTGTCGCGGATCGCTTTCATGGTATCAATATCAAATACGGAATCTACATCCTGCATAACAACTGCCAGACGCTCTAATCCCATACCAGTATCAATGTTTTTCTGGGAAAGCTCTGTGTAACCGCCCTTACCGTCGCCCTCGAACTGGGTAAATACGTTGTTCCATACCTCCATAAAACGGTCACAGTCACAGCCTACTTTACAGTCCGGTTTGACCACAGCCATATTTTTCTCCGCGGTCATAATAGATCTCCGAGCACGGACCACATGGACCTGCGCCATGCTCCCAGAAATTGTCACACTCTCCGGTCTTGGGGTCACGGTAGAATCTTGTGATACGCTCTGCCGGCACACCGACTTCCTTCGTCCAGATGTCGAACGCCTCGTCATCCTCCCCGTAAATAGACGGATACAGCCTGTCCTCTTCAAGACCGAGAACCTGTGTTAAAAATTCCCATGACCAGTGGAATTGCTTCATGTTTAAAGTAATCTCCAAAGGAGAAGTTACCAAGCATCTCAAAAAACGTGAGATGTCTCGCTGTCTTGCCGACATTTTCGATATCGCCGGTACGGATACACTTCTGACATGTGGTCACTCTTCTCCTCGGCGGTATTTCCTGACCTGTGAAATATGGCTTTAAGCGGTGCCATTCCCGCATTGATGAGAAATAAGCTGTTGTCATTGTGTGGTACTAATGAAAAGCTCTTCATGACAAGATGTCCCTTGCTCTCGAAGAAGTCAAGATACATTCTGCGCAATTCATTTTCTCCGTAAAACTTCTTCACGACAAGTTCCTCCAACGTTGTATAAATTATTTCATGCCCTGTCTTTTTTGCAGGGTCACGACGGCATTATTCTTTTCCGGCATTTCCGGAAGCTGCAGTGTCTTTTTCGCTTTGCTTTTCTCTGCCCATTTTCTGCCGGCAAATACCCAGCAACTGCAACAGCTCAAGAATTACCATTATTAACACATAATGTACAAACCATCCAAATACTGCCATAAATACCCCTGCCTTTCTATCTTCTATAACTTATTCAGTATAACGCACTTTTTTCCTATGAGTCAAGCGTTAACACTACTTTTTGAAATTTTCCTCAATCAGGAAAACCTGATTTTCATGTGTGATTTGCACCACACGCTCCGCCATCCCCGGATTCCATATTTTATTTTTTATAAACCGGGATGTGGGAATAATCCTGCCACATATGCATCGGGAACACATATTCCGCGGATGTGGTCTCCAAAAAATAATCCATTCCGAGTTCCTGATCTGCGCCCTGTCGCGGATCCATCGGAACAAATGCAAGATTGATTGGTTTTCCCGCCAGTTTTTTGATCTGTGTCCGGTATTCCCTGCGCATCCTGCCGTTGATCAGATCTCCCGCCCCTTCCCATGTCCAGTCATTCAAATCTCCTGCATGGAAAAAAGTTGCCCCTCGTGTTTCCACATAAAATGCAACACCTGCATCCGTTGACCGCAGTGTCTCGATCTTCACATCATCCACCTGATATTTTTCGCCTGCCGAAACATAAGTGATCTTCTCTCTGATATCATCCGGGAATCCATGTTTCTGTAAAAAAATGCGGGCTCATTTTACAGTCTTTTGAAAGTATATAGTGGATATTTTTATATTTTTTTCTGCCCAGTGCAGCACATCCATATCAAAATGATCCTGATGCTTGTGGCTGGCGAAGACGTAGACGGGCGTATCCGGCTCGTACTCCGGCAACATACCGCAAAATGTGTATCCTTTGATGCGGTCTCCTGCAAACCAGTCAAAAATCAGCACCTTCTCATCCACTTCCACCAGAAAACAGCTGTGATGAATAAAAATAACCTGCATAATTCTCCTTCTGTTATTTCATACGGCGGATGATCTCATTTGCACGGCGGTAAATATCTGCCGGATCAAATCCGATGTCAAATTTCTGGTCTTCATATAAAACTTTTCCATTTACCATAGTCAGTTTTACATTCTGCTTGCTTCCGCTGTATACAAGATTTTTCACGATATTATTTTCCGGCTGCATGTTAGGCTGGTGCAGATCAATCATGACGAGATCCGCCTTTTTGCCAACGGCGAGACGGTCACAGTCAAATAACTGCATAGCATGTGCACCGCCTGTGGTTGCCATATATAAGATCTCATCGGCGCTGACGCACTCCGCATCCATTTCACGCACCTTTGCAAGTGCAGAAGTCAAAAACATCTCGCGGAACATATCCAACAGTTGTTGCTCGCCGGGCCGTCGGTTCCGATCGCCATGGAATGCCCTCATCCACAAACCGCTTCGTCGGGCAGATGCCGGAAGCAAGTTTTAAGTTGGAAGCCGGGTTTGTCACTGCTGTCAGTTTTTTTCTTCTTGTAAATTTCAAAATCAGCATCCTCAAACCATACACAATGGTATCCGCCGCCGCCGTACTCATACATGCCGAGTGAGTCCGTAAGCTGTGTCGGTGTCATGCCCCAGCGCTCTTTGCACTCTGCTACCTCAAGCTTTGTCTCGGAATTGTGCAACCATACCGGAGGATTTTAACTTCTGTGCCAGCGCCGCCACGCCCTCCATCAGTTCTCTGGAAGTCGTGTATTCTGCATGAAATCCCACGATAAAGCTTGTCAGGTCACTCATCTCATTGACAATGTGATAATTTTCCTCCATCAACTCTACCGTGCCGCCAAAGTTGTTCAATCCGCTGGTCTGCACCGTACGGAATCCCGTATCTACCGATGCCTTTGCATCGACCGGCGGGAAGAAGTACATATCAAAGTTGGACGTAATACCGCTGGTTAAATATTCCATAATTCCAAGGATGTTAAGCCAGTATACATCATCTTCGGTAAGCTGTCCTTCTTTTGGGAATACCTGTTTGTTCAGCCAGTCCTGCAGTGGAAGGTCGTCCGCATAGGAACGCAAAAATGTCATTGCCGTGTGGGTGTGCGCATCTTTAAATCCCGGCATTAAAAGGTTGCCTTTTGCGTCAATCTCGCGCTCCCATACCAAAACTTCACCGTTTTTGCAGACAGCATCCACGCCTGTCTTACCGTCCCCGATGTAGCAGATTTCTTTTCCTTTTACCCAGAGTTCGCCTTCGGTGATCTGGAATTTGTGGTTTTCTGCCGGAACTAATATTTTTTTGCGTTGTAGAAACGTATGTTCATTGTTTTTCCTCTTTTCTTTTTGTGTTTTTCGTTCAGTGGATCAAAAAGTGTGACCGCCGTTTTTGATCTACTGAGTTGTAGTAACTTTAATTCTGCTGTGCTCCGATCGCTTTAATCGTTTCAGTTACGAGCGCCTTAAATTTCGGGGCAACGGCGTCAGCCGTCTCCTGAACTTCTGCGTGTGAGAGCGGAATTGATGAGATGCCGCTCGCAAGGTTGGAGATACAGGAGATTCCAAGCACTTTCATTCCCATGTGTTTTGCAGCGATCGCCTCACAGGCAGTACTCATGCCGACGGCGTCAGCACCTAAAGTGCGGCACATGGCGACTTCATGCGGTGTCTCAAACTGCGGTCCGGAGAGTTGGATGTAAGTGCCCTCTTTGATGCGGATCTCAAGTGCTGATGCTGCACGTTTTACAATATCCTGCAGATCTAAGTCATAGATCTGGCTCATATCCGGGAAACGCACACCAAGCTCCTCAATGTTGGCTCCACGGAGCGGTGATGGCACAAAACTTGCAATCTGGTCTTTGATGAGCATGAAATCACCGGCATTCATGCCAAGCTGGATGCCACCTGCTGCATTGGTGAGAAACAGAACTTCTGCGCCCATCATTTTCATCAGCCTCGTCGGCAAAACAACATCGCTCATCTCATATCCCCTCATAATAATGCACACGCCCCTGCATGCACACGACCGGGACATCATCCACATATCCGAAGATAAATCTGCCCTTATGTCCCGGAACGGTCGACACCGGGAAGCCCTCGATGTCGTGGTAATCCAGTGTGTCTACCACGCGGATATCATCCGCATAATCGCAAGACCAGAGCCTAAAATCAATGCCACCTTAGGGTAAAATCAATCTTTGCTTTATAGCTGTCATAGCATTTTAATAATTTTTCGTATGCCGGATTCATAATCATCCTCCATTCTTCTCCTTGTCCTATATTCTGTCAATTCCGGCTTCTCCGGAACTTCTCCCTTCTTGTCTTTCAAAAACAGCTGATGCTTCCTTACTTCATTTTTTCATAATTGAAAATTCTTTACAACACTGTCATTTTCGATTATAACAGAAGAAATCATAAAATCCAATCTCCATCCTAAACAAAAGCTGATTTTCCCCGATATATTTTGTAAGAATACATCACAGGCTATACTTTTCATATGCACGGAAACACAGTGCAGGAATGGAGAATTTTATGACTCAGTTCAATCTTTCCGGTTTAAAAAGATTTTAAACCCATCTTCCGGCAAAAGGAATGTGGTCGATCAGATTACAGACCGTTTATCCAAATCTTCCATCGGTCTTTCTTCCGGTGATGATACTTTAAATGCAGTCAGTTTTTCCGGCATGGATGCCTTTGACCTGACGCAGAACATCTCCGAGCTTTTTAAGCCCCGCCTGCGGTATGACCGAAGAAGAAAAGCAGGCAGAATTAGCCAGAATCCAGGCAAAATTAAAAAGTGGGAAAAACTGACCGAAGAAGAAATGCGTTTTCTTCAGGCAGTAGATCCCCAGCTCTATATGCAGGCAGCCAGAATCCAGGCGATGCGCGACTCTCTCGAACAGCAGTTAGAACACTGCAAAAGCAAGGAAGAAGCTGCCAAAGTATTTTCGGACACCATGTCGATGGTAAGCGACAAAGATCCCATGAAAGAATACATTGTCGCTGCTTATCAGGATGCCTACAACGAATTTCAAAAAAGCGGGAAATACCAGCATCTCCCGCAAAAATCATCAGATGATGATAAATCTGATTCTTTAGTCGCACTCGATAAAACGACCGATTTTCTCACCGACAGCACCGATCACCGGTCCGAGCGTAAATCCCATCAGGATCGTTACGATTCCGATCTTGCCACCGAATAAAAATGCGATCACAATAACGGTAAAATCAAATGCCATACGGATCAGACGGAACGGTACCTTCGGCATCCATTTTGCAATGATAAATGCAATCGCGTCATAAGGTGCTGTTCCCTAATTTCACATCCATATATACAGCTGCTGATACAACAAATATCGCCAGTGCCGGAATCAGCACCAGAATACGCACTGCCATCGAATCAAACAGTCCTGCCGGTAAGATCTTATCCCATACCCAGGAAAAAAACTGCAGTGAATATCCAACTAAAAACATATTGGCAAGTGTTCCAAATCCGATATTTTCCCTGCCAAGCAAAATGACAAAGACAAATATGATCGTATTGAGCAGTGCCTGCCAGTTTCCGATTCCCATTCCAATTTTTTCCGAAATAGCAAGATTCATGCTCGTGCAGGGGTCTGTTCCAAAATTGACCAGCACCAGCCATGACAGTGCAAATCCCATCACAATTACGGACAGGATCACAGCAGTCAGCCTTACCCCAAAATTCTTTTCTGATACATTCCCTGAATAAATTTTTTCATCTGTTTTTCTCTTTTCTTTTTAAGGTTACTTATTTTTTGATTTTACGTTTGTTTTCGCAATACTACCGCATCAAATGATAATGCATACCATACCACCAGTATTATCATTTACAATTTTCTGCATGGAATCCTGTAATTTCACCTGACATTCATCATCCATCATTGCGATCTTGTTACGGATTCCATCCTCCATCAGTTCTCCAACCGATTTGCCGAAAATATTTGTTTCCCATGCACCCTCTTCGCTCTGCTGTCCCTGTTTGATGTAAGAGATCAGATCATTTGCCTGCTCCTCGCTGCCGACAATTGGAGCGATCTCGGTCTCAATATTTGCACGGATCATATGGATCGACGGCGATACCGCTTTCATTTTGACGCCAAATTTATTGCCATGCCGGATCAGCACCGGCTCTTCCATTTTGATATCGGAAAGTCCCGGACTCACAACGCCATAACCTTTTACCTGAACCGCTTCAAAAGCATCTGACACTTTTTCATAAGCCTCTTTCTGCCCTGCCATCTCTTTTATCATGGAGATCAGCTCATATTCACCTGCGATCGGCACACCAGTCAGTTCACTTATATTTTCATAATAATATTTATCGTCTAAATCCATCCGCACCACCACGCGCCCGGTCGCAAGATCCGTCTCGTCGATCTTGATCTGCGAAACATACTGCTCCGGTGTAAAGGAAAGTGCTCTTACATCTCCCGTTTTATGCATACTGTCTAAAATCCCGGATGCAGTTTTAATGATTTCCGCTTTCATCGGATGCTCCGGCTTTAGCATTTCCGTCCATTTTGGAATAAAAAATTCGACACGCGTCACTGGAAATTCACAGAGGATATTCTCTAAAATGCGGACAATATCATCTTTCCGCAGCTGCTCACAGTTGACCGGCAAAACGGCAGTCTGATATTTTTCTTTCAGTTCGGCTGCAAGTTCCATCGTCTCATCACTGTACGGTTTCTGTGAATTTAACAGAATGACATATGGTTTTGCGATCGCATTCAGTTCCTCCACCGTCTGTTCTTCCGCTTTTACATATGCATTTCGCGGCAGTTCCCCGATCGTGCCATCGGTCGTCACAACGATTCCGATCGTTGCATGATCCCGGATCACTTTCTGAGTACCGATCGACGCAGCTGTCGTAAATGGAATTTCCTGCTCCGACCATGGTGTTTTTACCATGCGGCTTTCATTTCCTTCCATATGACCGGATGCTCCCTCCACCATAAACCCGACACAATCGATCAGACGCACCTTTATCTTCGGCTGTGCGGCAGATCCCTGTATTGCAGTCCCCGGCAGTACAGACTGCGAAAGTGCCGGCTGTGGCATGCCGGCACTGCTCCCCGGCAGTTCCGGCAAAATGATCTCTGCCGCCTCCTGCGGGATAAATTTCGGTTCCGTTGTCATGATCGTTTTCCCTGCCGCGGATTGTGGCAACTCGTCTATAGTGCGCTCCCGCGCATGCTCATCCTCCATAAACGGAAGCACCATAAGATCCATAAACCGTTTAATAAATGTGGACTTTCCGGTTCGCACCGGCCCCACAACTCCTATGTAGATCTCTCCATTGGTACGGGTATTGATATCCCGGTATAAGTCAAATTCCCTGTTATCACTGAAATGTTCCATCAGATATTCTCCTCCATATGTTGTAACATTTTATGAAGAAGAACGCCTGTTTATGACGGCAGTGTCCGCAATTTCATTATTTTAACACGCGAAGTTTTCCCGGCAGACAGTGGAAATGAACTTCCGTCACTTCCCCACAGTACTCCCCGTCTGCATGGACAACAAGCGGACGGCTTAAACGGATCGTACAGTCTTTGGCATCCGTCACAGAAAATCCATGGATAGACGTATGCTTTGCCGCCACTAAAACGGCAGACACAGAAATGTTCTCCACTTCGATCCCCGCTGCTTCACAGAATGATAATTTCCGTCACAGGCGGATGCTGCCGGAGCCATCGGCACACCGCCTCCCTCAGCTTTAAAATTCATCGCAGCCGTAAAGATCATTCTTTTTTCTGTAAACCTTCCTCCCGGTCAAAAAAGATCTCTGCATCCGCGGTCTGCATCGTAAATAATGACTGCACGGTCAGTACCAGATACGTCAGTTTTCCAAGCCGGATTTTATTCAGGATATCTTTGATCGTTGATTTTAATGCTTTTTTACAGACTAACGCATCCAGTCCAATCCCCGCGCTGATGGCAAACAGTCTTTTTTTCTCCCCCAAAGTTCACCTCTCCCAAATCCATACACCAGGTATCCTCACGCGATTTTTCATCGCATTTAAAATATGTATGGCACCGTTTTTCGGATCCTTCGAGAGTGACAATCCTCTGGCAAGATCATTGCCGGAACCGGTCCTGCAACGGATGACCATGCGGCACGCATCATACCCCAGTTATATCCTTCCTCCTCGGTCAGATTCAAGTACTCGGTTGCGAACTTGACAGATGCTTTCGGTGCCGTCTTCATCCATCCCATCACGGTATCATTATCATGTGTTCCTGTATACACAACACAGTGACTGGTATAGGTGTGTGGCAGATAATCACTTCCCTCACGGCTGTCAAACGCAAACTGGATGACTTTCATGCCCGGGAATCCGGAATCCTTTAAAAGTTTGCGGACGGAATCTGTCAAAAATCCAAGATCTTCCACAATGATCGGAAGCTTGCCAAGTTTCTTCTCCAGCTGGTTAAACAGATCCATTCCCGGACTGTTTCCATTTTCCGTTCTTTGCAGTCTTATCTTTTGCCGGGATCGCATAATAAGAATCAAATCCGCGGAAATGATCGATGCGGATAATATCATACAGCTCGCTCATCGCTTTGATTCGTTTGGTCCACCATGCATAGTTATCTTTTTTCATTTCATCCCAGCGGAATAACGGATTGCCCCAGAGCTGTCCATCTGCCGAAAATCCGTCCGGAGGACATCCTGCCACTTCAATCGGTTTAAATCTTCATCCAGATAAAACTGTTTCGGATTTGCCCATACATCCGCACTGTCTCCGGCCACATAGATCGGCACATCTCCGATAATCTCGATTCCGTTTTCATTGGCATATGCCTTTAACTCTCTCCACTGTTTAAAGAACAGATACTGTAACATTTTATAAAACTCAATATCTTCTGCGTACTTTTTTCTTGCCTCATCCAATGCCGCTGCGTCACGCAGGTTTTTAAGTTTCTCATCCCACTGCCCCATGCTTTTCCGTCATTTGCATCTTTTAATGCCATCTGCAAATTTTCTTGCTTCTTTTCCCCATAGTACCGATCCCATACGGTGACGGCAGGGAAGATATGTGCATCAACACACTGCTGGTCCTCATAATAATATTTTGTTCCTCCTACTATCTGTATGTGTTACCTGTTTTTGAATACTCTCTCCACTTGCCAGTTCAAACGGAACGATCTCATGGATCTGGCTCTTTTTTCAACTCAATCTGTCCAAATAGGATCTTCCACGCTTCGGACCGCGAGTGTCTGATATGCCTGTTTGATCGTGGCAAGTTTCGGATTATAGTATTCTGCCAGAGCTGTTCCGTCAAATCCAATCACTGACACATCCTCCGGCACACGGTATTCTAAATCCCGCAGTGCACGGATCGCACCGATCGCCATGACATCCGACATGGCAAACACAGCCGTGATATCCGGACACCTGGCGATCAGCCGTTTCATACCGCGATATGCGCTGTCATAGGAAAATCGTGCTTTTTCGTAGCTTTTTTCCGGCACAAACACAGGGGGGGGGGGGGGGGGGGGGGGGGGGGGGGGGGGGGGGGGGGGGGGGGGGGGGGGGGTATCATGTTCCAAAAGCTCTGCTGACAGCCGATAAAAACGCTGATGGCTGGTGTACGATTTTCAATATCTCCACCTAAAATACCAATCTTCGTATGACCTGCATCAAATAACGCATCCACTGCACATTTTGCAGCGGCGATATCGTCTGTCGCAACAGAAGAAAGGTTTGGAAAATCCATCTGGTCTGCAAGGTTTGTCACCAAGCACACGGCACATCGACCTGCGCAAATTCTTTTTTTTTTGAAATACTCGGATTACCTCCTAAAAAGCAGTCCAACGGCTTTCTCTCCCTCGCGGGAGAACTGCCTGCTCCACCTCATCTGCATCCTCATCTAAATAGGATACGATCAGCGTATAGTCTGTATTTTCAATCATACACTGGATTTCTTCCACGATGCTGGCAAAAAGCATATTTTGGATACCTTTTACCAGCACACCAATGGATTTGGAATTACTCTGTTTTAGATGTTTCGCATTATTGTTTGGCACAAAATTATACGCTGCGACTACTTTTTCGATTTTCTTTTTTGCATCCGGACTGACATCATTTCTGTGATTCAGCACACGTGACACGGTACTGACGGAATATCCTGATTCCCTGGCTATGTCTTTTATCGTAACCATATTTTTCATTCCTGTCTACTGTTTTTTCGTATTTTTTCGTAAAAATACATTTTTTCGTCATTTTTCACCGAAAATACACCCTGATTATATCATATCAGCCTTTTACCGCTCCTGCAACTACTCCTTCAATAATATATTTCTGACATGCGACATAAAAAATGATGATCGGGATGATTGCGAGTACCAGCATCGCCATCATGGTACCCCAGTCTACCGCACCGTAACCGCCTTTTAAATACTGGATTACAATCGGGATCGTCTTATATTTTTTTTAAATCCAGCACCAGATACGGCAGCAGATAATCATTCCAGATCCACATTGCCTGTAAGATTGCAACCGTGATAACCGTCGGTTTCATGATTGGGAATACGACCTGGAAGAAGGTCTGGATCGGTGTACAGCCATCGATCATGGCGGCCTCCTCGATCTCAATCGGAATGCTCTTTACAAATCCACAGAACATAAATACAGCGAGCCCGGCTCCGAATCCGAGGTAAACCAGAATGATACCGATGGGATTGCTTAATTTCATCATGTTCGCCAGCTTTGACAGGGAGAACATAACCATCTGGAACGGCACGATCATGGAGAAAAGACATAACATGTAAAGTGCAGTGGTAACCTTATTATGTACTCTGGTGATAAACCATGCACACATGGATGTGAACAGGATGATCACTGCAACGGAACCTACCGTGATAATCACCGAATTACCGAACGCTGCAAAGAAATTCGTTTTCTCAATTCCTTTTACAAAGTTTGTAAGTCCGAAGAAAGAACGCTATCCGGAAGTGCAAAAGGATTTTCATAATAAATCCTTTTTTTTTAACGAGTTGATCACACCAAAAAAATCGGATACAGATAAAATACAGCTAAAGACAGAAGAAAAACAGTTCAGTATCCATCCGTGTTTGGCGCGTCTTACCGCGCTTACCTGATTGTCTGTCTGTTTTGCCATTATTGCTGTACCTCCTTACTTCTGGTCAGACGGTTCTGTGTAATTGCTATAGCTGCTACGATGATAAAGAAGATCACCGCTTTCGCCTGTCCGACACCTTCCCATCCATTTCTTCCATAAAATGTATCAAAGATATTTAACGCAAGCATCTGTGAATTATTTGACGGCTCTCCTGCTGTCAATGCAAGGTTCTGGTCGAAAAGTTTAAATCCGTTTGTAAGTGTCAGGAATGTACAGATCGTAATGGATGGCATAACCATCGGAATCGTTACTTTCTTTAACAGCTGCCAGCTGTTTGCACCATCCATCTTTGCCGCCTCGATCAGTTCACCCGGAATGTTCTGGATACCCGCAATATAAATGATCATCATATAACCGATCTGCTGCCAGTTCATCAAAACGATCAGTCCCCAGAAACCATATGAGGAAGAATAGGTCAATGTTTTTCCAAAGTTTGCCAGGATACCATTGAGTAAGATCTGCCAGATATAACCTAATACGAGACCACCGATCAGGTTTTGGCATGAAAAATACGGTCCGGAACACATTTGTTCCCCTAATTCCCTTTGTTAAAAGCATCGCAATCGTAACTGCGAATACATTGATCGTAAGTACAGATACAATTGTAAATAATGCCGTAAACCACAGTGCATGAACAAATGTCGGGTCGGTAAATACACGCAGGTAATTTTTCAGTCCAACAAAGGACGCATCCGTTACTGTGGTAAATTCACAAAATGATAAATAGATACCCATAAGAAAAGGAACTATAAAACCTATGGTAAATGCCACTAAAGTCGGGAGCGCAAAAATTGGAAAATATTTTTTTGCATCCATTTCTCCATGATAAATCTTCCAGTTCTTTCAAAAATTCAATTGTGCGGTATCGGCACAGAACCGCCTGCCTATTTTTCTAAAAGAGAAATTATTATTTTACTGTCCGTTTGCTGCCTGATACTCAGTTGCCCAGCCGTCTACGAATGCGCTTACAACTGCATCCCAATCGCCGGTACCCTGTGCATACTCAGTAATGCGGAGCCAACGCCATCTTTCCATGTCTCAGAAGGAATGGTTGAGAAGTTCCATGAAACAGGAGTCTTGCCATCTGCAATATACTGGTTTGCATCCTGGATAAATACATTGTCAGCTACATAGTCACCGGTAAATGTTAAAATGGTGTTGTGAATCCCATTGCATGCGCCATGGAGTCACGTCCTTCATCCGAATTGAATTACCCAGCTTAAGAAATCAAGTGTTGCCTGGATATCTTCCTCCGAAGCCTTTTGTTTACACACCAGTAGTTTTCGGAACCTGTGCAGAGTCCCTGATTCTCTTCTCCCGGAGCACCAATATAGATTGGCATCATACTCATATCATCAGCGGTTACAAGATAACCATTATCTTCATTTGTGAGATTGCTGTACTCCCATGTACCATTCTGATAGAATACTGCTTCTTCCATACCGAACTCTGACTCAGCTTCATCACCTGTCTTGCTGGATAGGACACCAGGGTTCACAGGTAGAATCTGTAATGTATAAATCCCAGATTTGTTTATAATTGTCAAGGTATGTTCCCTCAATCGCATCTGTGCTTGTGATGCCTTTGTCTTTGTATTCATAGTAGATTGGAAGATTTGCAAGATGTGTTTTAAATCTCCAGTCAGAAGATCCATCCATACCTGCGGAAGTAAATGCACCCTGAAGATCATAACCGAACTGGCTGTTAATCTCATCTTTTCTCGCCTGAATATCATCTGCCACTGCTTTTTTAATTTATCAAAGCTGTTGATCTCATCCGGAGAAGAAATCACTGCGTTATCCATGGTACAGTAATCATTTAAAATCTTCTTATTGTAAATGATACCGTATGTCTCGAGCACATATGCGACACCGGAAACCTCACCAGTCGTCATTTTTAATGCAAAATCTTCACTGGAAAGCTGTTTGCAGATCTCGCTGTCGGATAAGTCATAGCAGTAATCCTTCCAGTTTGCAAGTCCTACCGGTCCGTTTACCTGGAATAGGGTCGGTGCATCGCTCTTTGCCATTTCAGATTTTTAATGTCTGCTCATATGTACCATCTGCTGCGGTAATAACTGTTACCGGCACACCCGTTTGCTCTGTATAGATACCTGCAAATCCCCCATGCCTGATCCTGTTCCGGTTTAAAGTTCAGATAATAAACGGAACCACTTCCTGATGCACTGTCTGCAGTCTTTTCTGCATCAGATGCCTCGGTTGTCTTTGCAGCCTCTTCTGTCTTTGCAGCCTCTTCTGTCTTGTTTCCTGCATTTGCTGTTCCGGAAGTATTCCCCGCATTTCCGTTACCACATCCTGCAAACATGGTTGCTAACATAGCGGATGCTAACATCACTGATAAAACTTTTCTCTTTCATATTTTTACCCTCCTGAAATTGTGTATGGTATCTTATGGAACGTTTCCGGTATTGTTTACGGTAATGCTACCGGTAACGTTTTCATTTGATGGTTAAATTATAAGACACTCTTTGCAAAAGCGCAAGACTCTTTTGACATTTTCAATGTTTTATCCAAATATTGCATCCGTTTTTTGTGCACATTGCACTTGTTACTGATTTATATTGTAAAAAAGCTGGAAAATGCTAAGATTTTGTTAGAAATTTAAACTTATAAGTTTATGAAAATGGAGTTTACAGATATGAAAGAAATCATCAGACATAAAATAAAACACAATTTAAAACGCATTGAAACTTCTATTAAATGGGTTCTGTTTGCAATTATCTCCGGTGTTGTTGCCGGAGGCGCCGGAACATTATTTTATTTTGGCATGACGTTAGTCACACTGATCCGCACCAAACATCCATGGCTGATCTTTCTGCTTCCTTTTGGCGGTCTTGTGATCGTCGGCTGTTATAATTTGGCACCACTGATCTTTATTTCCACACTGATCACCCATTTGTTTGGCGGATCTGCCGGCCGTGAAGGTGCCGCCCTGCAGATGGGTGGCAGTATCGGAAACGGAATCGGAAAATTCTTCCGTTTTGACGATAAAGATAAACATGTCATGATCATGTGCGGCATGAGTGCTGCGTTTTCCGCATTGTTTGGTACCCCGATGGCTGCTGCCATCGCTTCCAATGGAAATTGTAAGTGTCGGCGTCATGTACTATACCGCCCTTGTTCCATGTGTGATCAGTTCTCTTGTCGCACACGGAGTTGCTTATCCTGTTTGGTGTTTCCAACCAATGGTTTTCCATCGATTCATTCCCGGACTTTGGCATTCTTCCTGCCGTGCAGCATTTCCATCCGTGCTGTGCTCTGCGCCGGTAAGTATTGTTTTTTGTGTTCTTCTGCACCAGTCCGAAGCGCTTTATAAACTTTTTCAAGAATCCCTATGTAAGGGTTTTGTCGGCGGATGTATTGTGATCGTGCTGACGATGCTTGTCGGTAACCAGAATTACAACGGTACCGGTATCGGCATCATCGCAGAGTGCATTGATGGAACGGTCCGTCCGGAAGCCTTCCTGTTAGAGATGATCTTTACCTGCCACGCTTGGCGCTGGCTACAAAGGCGGCGAGATCGTGCCTTCCTTTTTCACGGGTGCAGCGTTTGGCTGTCTGTTCGGAAACCTGCTCGGCTTTTCGCCTGCACTCTGCACAGCTGTCGGCATGACTGCCGTATTCTGTGGTGTAACTAACTGTCCGATCACTTCTCTTTTGATCAGTTTTGAGCTGTTCGGTTATGACGGAATGCCATACTTTTTACTGGCAGTTGCTTTCAGCTACATGCTTTCCGGTTATTTCGGACTCTACCACAGCCAGAAGATCATTTACTCAAAGTATAAGACGAATTATATTAACAAGAAAACGGAATAAAATATTGATTTCCCTTGTCAGGCATATTATACTGTCTATCCAGAAAAAGAATCCTGTTAAGCAAAAAAGACTTCAGCATACTTATGCTGAAGTCTCTATACTGGTACTATTATACTGTTTCCAGATCTGATTCTAAAGTTCTTTAAGAAAATTTAAGATTTTTCTGGCATTTTCGAGCCATTCTTCATAACTGCACAATCCCTGCTGATACCATCTGCATCGTCCACAGCTTTTTAAAAAGTTTTCCTTATCAATCTTTTTTTCTGCACACTGCAGCAGTTCCCTGTAAGAATAAAGCTGATTTTCTTTTAATCGAACAGTTCTAACAGCTCCAGATCTTTTGATTTTACATGATTTTTATCATCCACACAGGTATCATCCGGTGTCCGGTTCGGACAGCGCACAGATCATATCCGGGTCTGTCACGAGCATGAGCGGTTCTTCCGGGTCTGCCTTCAGTTCCCGCACCTTCTGTGTCATATTGTCACAGAAGGTGCCACTGTATCCCCTCCCCGGTAAAGGACGGTACACAAAATATGGTGCACACGAAATTTTTTTCATAGATATGCCACCTTTAAGCTGCCTTTGCATCCTGTAAAATATTTCCTGCATAAAGCGCCTTACGGACAGCAATGGCAACCAGATAAGCACCAACCACTGAAATCACATCTTTTACAATATAAGGCAGTGACACTGCCACTAAAGATGCTCCAATAGTAATATGCGCCAAAACTGCATACTGAACAGCACCAAGCAGATGACAGATCAAAAGACCGATTACTCCAAGGATGATCTTTACCGCCGGATTTTTTCTGCGGACAGAAATGCCACATAACAATGTCAGAAAAATAAATCCAAAAATAAATCCACCGGTATAGCCAAACAGCACTCCCGGTCCTGCACTCATTCCCGCAAAAATCGGTACACCAACAGTTCCAAGTACAATATAAAGTAATGTTGCTGCCACTCCAGACTGCCATCCTAACACATAACCGCACAATGCCATTGCAAAAGTCTGCAGGGTGATCGGCACACCGGTCGGCATCGGAATCTGAAGAATGGAAAGAACTGCGAGGACTGCAGTAAACATCCCAACGGTAACGATTGTTTTTGTAGAAATTTTCATTTTCTCCTCTTTTCTGCGAAAAAAATGTTTCCGCATTTGTTTTTTTACAGTCTAGTCCGATTCTTTCCTATTGTCAACTGGATATTTCACTTTTGTTTACAATCTGTTTTAACATTTTCTGTTTTTTCCAAAAATCACATCATAATTAATGCTGCGGTGAAAATGTCCTCCACATCTATGCTGTGCAGATCAAAATTTCCAAGCATCCACATTGTCTTTGCGATGACCGATTCAAGTGTCATATCATAAGATTCTAAGAAACGACAGTACTTTTTCATATCATGCCCGACCTCATATACGGTCATATCACTACCCTCGTGTGCCACCTGTGTTGCCATGACTACCAGTTTGTCCGGGTACTGTCTGCACAGACGGTAAAACTCATCCGCTATGGATTTTGTACCGCCCACGCCAAAGCTTTCCACAATAATACAGTCATAATTTTCAAAAATACTCTTTAACACCTTGGGACGGATTCCCGGGATCAGCTTCATCAGGAAAATGTTCTCGTCAAGTTCCTCATAGAACCGTACTTCATCCTCATATGGAGCATCGGCAGATAACGCATGATATTGCCATCCTGAATCATGGCAAGTGACGGAAAATCAATGCTGGAAAAAGCATTATAGCTTTTCGACCGGACTTTTTTTTCGCTCTCGTTCCCGCAATGACTTTGCCATCAAAAACAATCTGCACGCCCTGTGATTTTTCATCTGCCGTATATAAAAAACTGTCGATCAGATTTGATTTCGCATCCGTAATTTCAAGATCGATCGGTTTCTGTGCTCCCGTGATCACGATCGGCTTTGTTGAATTCTGGACCATATAAGAAAGTGCAGCAGCTGTATATGCCATTGTATCCGTGCCATGTGGGCAATGACAAATCCATCATAAGCATCATAATATTCCCGGATTGCATGTACAATTTTTTTCCAATGTTCCGGTTCCATATTAGAACTGTCGAGATTCAAAAGCTGTATTGCAGATACCTCACAAAATTCTTTTTTATCTGCGGAATATACTCTAACAGTTCTTCCGGCGTAATCTGTGGTTTTAATCCATTTTCAGACTTTTTAGAAGCAATCGTACCCCCTGTTGCGAGTAATAATATTTTTTTCTTTGCCGACATACCGGTAATCTCCATTTCTATATGATTGCTAATCTTCATGTCTGCAAGAAGGAATATCTTCAACATTTTCTTCTTCTTTTGTTGCCCAGCAGGTACAGAAACGGACTGCGCTGTGTGTCTCATCCATACGCTCCTGATAAGCAAAACTATATTTCTTTTTCAGTTCCGCAAGCACAGCATCCGGCAAATTGGGAACTGCTGATTAGTCGGAGAATCAATATAGAATTTCACTCCCATTTTTGTTAATTCGTCTTTTAACTTCTCCGCTAATCTCGCTGCATGTGTGAAATATCAAAATACCGGTTCTCCTCAAACAAGGTCAGAAACTGGATACCAAGCAGTCTGCCTTTTGCCAGCATACCGCCACGCTGCTTGATATTGTAACGGAAGTCTTTTTTCAGTTCCTCATTGCGGATCACAACTGCCTCCCCAAAAAGCGCTCCCACTTTTGTTCCGCCGATATAGAACACGTCTGTGTTGGCTGTGATATCAGAAAGTGTCAGGTCATTTTCCTTGCACATCAGTCCATAGCCAAGTCTTGCCCCATCCATAAAAAAGATAAAGTCCACGCTTTTGCACACCTGATAAATTGCTTCCAGTTCCGCCTTTTTTTATAAATCGTTCCGATCTCTGTCGGATTGGAAATGTATACCATTTTCGGCTGTACCATATGTTCAAAACTCTCATCTGCAAAATGTGCATCTGTGCCGTCATGATGGCTCCCTGATAGGGTCTTAATGCAGATGCGATCACTGTGACATTGGTCTGTGTTCCCCAACCAGAAAATGTACATTGGCATCCGGTGCTTCGCAGACAGCTTTTATCCGTTCTGCCGCCTCCCTGCAATATTCATCCTCTCCATATCCCGCCGTCTGTTCCATGTTTGTCTCTTCGAGTCTTTTTAAAATTGCCGGATGGCACCCTTCCGTATAATCGCTGTTAAATCGTATCATTGTTTTCTCCATTCCTGCACTTTTCGTGCTTTTCTATGAATTTGAAACTCTGACTAATTCCTCAAGTTTTTCATTGCTTTTCCGAGTCGATGGTTTCTGCCGCTAATTTTACACCAGATTCTATGGATTCTGCAACCCCTCCGATATAAAGAGTTGCTCCGGCATTCAACAGAACAATCTCACGTTTTGCTCCTGTTTCTTTTCCACTAAAATTGCCTTCGTTATCTCGGCATTCTGTGCACCGTCTCCACCGCGCAATTCCTCTAAGGAAGCTGCTCTTTAATCCAAACTGCTCCGGTGTTACCTCATAGGTTTTTACATTTTCCCCATCAATCTCTGATACTGTTGTCGTTCCGCTTAACGTAAACTCATCCATATTATCATTTCCACTGATGACAAATCCGCGCTCCACGCCAAGTCTGCCCATAGCTTTTTGCTATTTTCTCCGTCAATGCCGGACTGTATACACCAACGACCATATTTTTGCACGGGACGGATTTGCAAGAGGTCCTAAGATGTTAAATACCGTACGGATTCCCAGCTCTTTTCTCACCTGGCCAACGTATTTCATGGATTTATTGAAAAGCTGTGCAAACATAAAACCTATTCCGGTCTCATCAACACATTTCTGTACCAGTGCCGGTTCTGCCATAATGTTGACTCCAAGTGCCTCTAACACATCACCCGCACCGGATTTTGAGGAGATGGAACGGTTGCCATGCTTTGCAACCGGAAGTCCTGCCGCTGCGACCACAAACGCAGATGTGGTTGAAATATTGAATGTATAGGTACAGTCTCCACCGGTTCCGACCAGATCCACATAGTTTTCAGATTTCGGTGTGATTGTCTCCGCCTTATCGCGCAGCACCGATGCCAGACCTATGAGTTCCTCTAACGTTTCTCCTTTTCATGCGCATTGCCGTTAAAAATGCTGCGATCTGTGCCTGCGTTGCCTCTCCGCTTAACATGATCTCCATTGCTTTTTTTGCTTCTTCCTGTGTTAAATTTTTTCCATCTACTGCTTTTGCTATGTATTCTTTCATGATAATCCTCCTTGTTTTTGCGGAGCAAAATGCATGCTATGTTTTTTATAGCATCTGCCTCTTGCAGGAGCAATGCCCAGCATGCTGTGCATGATTTTCCTCCCTGTTTTGCGGAGAAAATGCATGCTATGTTTTTTATAGCATTTGCCTCTTGCAGGAGCAATGCCCAGCATGCTGTGTATGATTTTCCTCCCTATTTTTATTTAAAGTTGATTTAATTCTTTCTTAAATGTACTGCAATACTTGCTGCCACTTTTGTGCTGTAATCATTTTCTTCCATCAGACGGATGAAATGGCTTCCCACGATTGCACCGTCGATCGTATCTTTCATCGGTTTTACATCCTCCGCTGTGCGGATACCAAATCCCATCATGACCGGAATCTTTGCGACAGCCTTCACGCTCTTCAGATAACTTAAAACTTCTTTGTGGAAATCTGCTCCCTGCCCGGTTACACCCATAGAAGATACGCAGTATACAAACCCTTTTGCGCCATCTAATATCTTTGGAATACGGTCACCGGAGACTGGTGAAACAAGCTGAATCAGAATAGTTGTTTCATCCTGATTTAAGTATTTTGCGATTTCTTCCTGTTCCTCAAGCGGCAGATCCGGGATAATAAGACCATCCACACCGACCTCGTTACATTTTTTCACAAATGCCTCTACCCCATAATGAAGTATGGTGTTGTAATACATCATAAAGACGATTGGAAGCTCTGAACCTTCTTTTCTCAGCTCCTCTACTGTCACAAATACTTTTTTTAAATTGATGCCGTTACAGATTGCTTTGTAGGATGCATCCTGAATGACCGGACCATCTGCAACAGGATCAGAAAACGGGATCCCAAGTTCCACAACGTCAAGTCCGGCCTTCTCCTGCGCCTTTAGCAGTTTCTTTGTTCCCTCAAGATCCGGAAGTCCTGCTGTAATATAAGTGATAAATGCTTTTTCGCCTTTTTTCCTGTAAGGCTTTCATTTTTGCTTCAATACGATTCATATCTGTCTTTCCCTTCTTTTCGTTTATTAAATCATGTTTATATTATTTTAATTTATTTTTCTGAATCAGTTCAGGTAGCCTTTTCCTGCCAGATAATCCGCAATCGTATTGACATCCTTATCTCCACGTCCTGACAGACAGATGATCATTGTCTTATCCTTTGCTTCCGCTGCACCAAGTTTTTCGGTAAGTTCTTTCGCATATTTGCTCGCATAAGCTACTGCATGTGCACTCTCAATCGCAGGAATGATTCCCTCTAATTTACAGAGTTCCATCAGCGCATCCATTGCCTCTGTATCGGTCACGGAAACATATGTGGCTCTTCCGCTGTCTCTGAGATAGGCGTGCTCCGGTCCGACCCCCGGATAATCCAGTCCTGCGGAAATAGAGTGTGCCAGTTTTACATTTCCATCTTCATCCTGCAGCAGATAGGAACGCATGCCATGTAAGACTCCCGGCTCACCAAGTGCCATCGCCGACGCATGCTCACCTGTCTCGATTCCCTTTCCGGCCGCCTCAACGCCGATCAGTTTTTACCGAAGGTTCCTCTATAAAATCTGCAAACATTCCAATGGAGTTCGAGCCGCCGCCCACGCATGCCATCACGGCATCCGGCAGCTTGTGTTCCACTTCTAAGAACTGTTTTTTAGCTTCTCTGCTGATCACGCTCTGAAATTCCCTGACCATCTTTGGATAAGGATATGGACCTACCGCAGAACCGATGATATAAAAGGTATCTTCCGCTGTCTTTGCCCAGGTACGGATTGCCTCGTTGGTGGCATCCTTTAATGTATTACTGCCGGAACGGACACTTACGACTTTTGCCCCTAACATCTCCATTCTCATAACATTCAGTGCCTGTCGCCTGATATCTTCCTCGCCCATGTAAACGGTACATTCCATGTCAAACAAAGCTGCACCTGTCGCAGTTGCCACGCCGTGCTGTCCGGCACCGGTCTCCGCAATAACTTTCTTTTTTCCCATACGCTTTGCAAGGAGGATCTGACCAATTACATTATTGATCTTATGTGCTCCGGTATGGTTTAAATCCTCACGTTTTAAATAAATCTTTGTGCCATACTTTTCACTGAGACGTTCCGCAAAGTAAAGAGGTGTCTCGCGTCCCACATACTGTTTTAAATAGTAATGGTACTGCTCCATAAATTCCGGATCATGGATTGCCTCCTCAAATGCTTTGTCTAATTCCTCTAATGTATTCATCAGAGATTCCGCTACATACTGTCCTCCAAATTCTCCGTAATATGCTTTCTGGTTCATAATTTTCGTGTTCCTTTCTTAAGTTTAAAATTAACTTATATCTCTTTTACTTTATTTATCACTTTCTATAACGAAATACTGTTATATTTCTGATTTTCCGCCGTCTAAACAATAGAATGCATGTTCCGCACAAATTTCTGTATTTTTTCCCTGTCTTTTCCGGTTCCCTGTCCGGGTTCTTTTTTCCACACCCGAACTGACATCCACGATATCCGGTGAAAAAATATCTATCCCCCGGCTGACGTTATCCGGGGTAAGACCTCCTGCAAGCACAAACTGGATTTGTTCTTTCTCAAGTATCTGTCGTAACTGCCTTAGCATTTCTTTGCCCTCGTCTCTCTCATATGCATCCCATCCAAAGGTTTTTCCGCTTCCAAACTCTTTGGCATCCATGAGAAGTGCCGTGATTTTTCATCTATGGATAAATCTCTATATTCCCTCACTAGTTTCTCAAATATATTCGCATCCGTAAGATTGACCGCCCGCCAGACCGGGATCTCTGTCACTGCGAGGACTTCCTCTGTCAGATTGCCATGCACCTGCAGAATATCAAACCCCGCATCCATAACTTGTTTTACCATCGTCACATCCGGGTTTACTGCGACAGCTACCTTTTTATATTGTCATTTAATTTTTCAAACAATTCTTGTGTTTTACTGATTGGAATGTAACGGCAGCTTTTTTCATATAAAACAAATCCTGCATAGGGAAACATCCGCTTCATTCAGCCATTGTATTTCCTCATCCTGCGTGATCCACAGATTTTGATCTGTGGAACTTTCTGTTTATGCTTTCCACCTCTTTGCAACCTCCTTCGACCAGATGCTCCCGCTTCCATCAGTGCCCTGCCGATCAGGAATGCATCCACACCACATTCCTTTAAAAAGTTCCACATCCGCATCCTGTAAGATACCACTCTCCGCAACCAAAACTTTGTCTTCCGGTACCAGTTTCGAAAAGCTGTACCGTCGTATCGACTGATTGTAAAATCTTTGAGGTTGCGGTTGTTGACTCCAATGATATCTGCATCGATCTTCATTGCCCGCTCCAGTTCTTTCTCATCGTGTACTTCCACCAGTGCATCCAGTCTAATTCTTTCGATAACTGATAAAAATCTTTCATCTGTGCATCATCTAAAATTGCTGCGATCAAAAGTACTGCATCTGCCCCAATCGCTTTGCCTCATAAAACTGGTAGGGATCGATCATAAAATCTTTTCTTAAGATTGGGAGCCCGTGATCGTCCTTATCTTTTTCAAGATAGTCCACATTTCCATCAAAATGATCTTCCTCGGTCAGGCAGGAAATTGCGTCTACCGATTCGTTGTATTCATCAATTCTGTCCAATAAATTTATTTTACTTTTATATTTTCCCAAGACTTGGGGGAAGCATTTTAAATTCTCCGATAATGGAAATACCACTTTTTTAATGCCTGATAAAAACCGTGTTTTTTGCCTTTATACTTCTCTGCCAGTTCACGCATTTTTATTTCACTGATATTCTTTTTATGTTCCGGCAGACGCTTCTTTTATCCTCTACAATGACATCGAGTATCATAACTACCTCCTAATTGATTCCATTGATAAAATTTTCCACCATTCGTTTTCCATGTTCTGTATAGATAGATTCCGGATGAAACTGTAAACCGATCACCGGATATTCTTTATGCTGCATTGCCATGATCTCTCCGTCTTTGGTCTGTGCCATAACCGTCAGACATTCCGGCAGATCATCCATCTGCACTGCCAGCGAGTGATATCTTGCCACCTTGACCGGTGAGGTAATTCCTGCGAACATTCCAGTTCCGGTATGTGTGATCTCTGACTGTTTTCCATGGAACAATGCTTTTGCGTATGTCACGGTTCCCCCAAATGCCTCACCGATACACTGATGTCCAAGGCAGATGCCAAGGATTGGAATCCCTCTGTAAAATTACTTTACCACATCCATACAGATTCCTGCTTCCTTCGGACTTTTCGGTCCTGGGGAAAGAACAATTTTATCCGGATGTAACTCTCTTATCTCCCCGATCGTAATCTTATCATTGCGGACAACCTTTATATCCTGCGTAAAAGTTCCAATATATTGGTACAGATTAAATGTAAATGAATCGTAGTTATCGATCATCAATATCATAAGTTTTCCTCCTCCACAGGGTTTTTGCCAGAGCCATGACCTTGTTACAACATTCTTTGTATTCGTTTTCCGGTACCGAATCTGCCACTATTCCCGCACCAGCCTGCAAATATACACTGTCTTTGTTTTGATCATTGTCCGGATCGTAATACAGAAATCCATATCACCGGAAAAATCCACATATCCGGTTGCACCACCGTAAAGGCCTCTTCTCACACTCTCCAGTTCTTCGATAATCTCCATCGCGCGGATCTTTGGTGCTCCGCTCAAAGTTCCTGCCGGGAGGAAGGATGCCAGCAGATCAAACGGGTGAAAACTGCCTTTCTTGCGTCCCTCGACCATCGAGACGATATGCATGACATGTGAATAATTTTTTACGCTCATAAAGTCTGTAACTTTTACCGTACCAAACTCTGAGATGCGTCCCATATCATTGCGGGCCAGATCAACTAACATGACATGTTCGGCACGTTCTTTTTTCATCGGCAAGCAATTCCTGTGCAGTCTGTCATCTTCTTCCTTTGTCTTTCCCCTTGGTCTTGTTCCGGCGATTGGGCAGGTAAATACCCTTTCCCCTGTTGTTTGACCAGCATCTCCGGGAACTTCCAATCACTTCAAAATCTCCAAAATTAAAATAATAAAGATATGGAGATGGGTTTAGCTCACGGAGTTCGCAGTACAGATCAAATCCATCCTGTCCCGTCGCGATCGTCCAGCGCTGTGATAACACGGTCTGGAAAATATGCCCGTCGCGGATATACTGTTTGATCTTATTTACCTTTTCACTGTATTCCTCTAAAGTATCTGACTTTTCGTGATCACTCCATCCGGAAACAGTCTTACTTCTGATTCTTTCTGTTCCTGCATGGCAGTTTTGATCAATTCTGCTGCTTTTTTCGCTGCCGTTTCTTTTCCTGTCTCATCATCGGATTCTAAGATCACCGCGGTCAGTGTTTCTGCCACATGATCAACCACAATGAATTCTTTCATCAGCATAAGCTGAACCGTCTCAATCCCGATCTCATCCGGGTTTCTTCCGGCAGCACCTCACTGTATCTCACGAAGTCATAACCAACACTTCCCACAAGACCTCCCGAAAAATTCAGTTCCTCATTGTCCTTCCGGATTTCAAATTCGTTATAATATTCTTTTAATAATGTAAGCGGATTTCCCTCCCTGACATCCTCGGTACCATCTTTTTTGTAATCACCAGTGACTGTCCCTTCGAGGAAATGATCTCTTCCGGCTCTGCGCCGAAAAATGTATAGCGGTCATAATTTTGTCATAACTCTCTAACAAAATCCTTTTTTCTTCCCACCAGATTCCGGTACATCCCTGGTTGCTGTCTCATTTACAATACTGACTGTCTTTTGTAAACTCTGTAAATTCTTTTCATCCCAATCTCCATTCTCGAATCACCTGTTGCAAAACCATGTTATCAAAACAATAAAGTTCACACTCTGCGCGAATTTTATTTTGTTAAAAACGCCCCTGACCGGAATTTTTTCCAGTCAGGGGCGTTTTCACGCGGTGCCACCCTGTTTCGCCAGACATTATGATTCCATGCAGGACAAAGAGTCGCTTGCGACTCTTTCGCGCCCGAGCGGTGCTGTTTACAGCAAACTTCATCTCCGCAAGGTGCGCATCCCGCCCGGAGGGCTTTTTCATTCATAGGACGTAATTTCCTATGAATGAAAAAAACGGATATTTCCAGGAACTGGAAATATCCGCCACCAATCATGTCTGACCTCATCCGACACACAAACAGCTATCTTTCTTTACTGTCCGATATCTTACCTCTGTAACGTGAGGACACGGCATCCGCTACTGACCATACCATCTGGTACGCTGTTCGCTTTGCTCTCGCAAACCCATTCCTTTCATATTCATCTGTCCGTTTCCACCAGCCACGGACTCTCTGTGAGATATCCTATGAAGTACTCTCTTTGCTCAACGATTTAACGTTTCTTTGTTTTTTAAGTTGTTTCGATTTTAGCATGGTAAAGCGGTAGTGTCAAGAACTTTTATAAAATATCTCCGCCCGTCTCCATCCCCGGAAACTGCTGTCCGATCTTTTTTCATAGACCGCCATCAGTACATCCAAATCCGTACGGGTCAAAAGATGCGCTCCGTCGCAGTTTATCGCTTCCTTTACGCACTCTGGTCTGTGGCACACTTCATCCACACTTCCTCCGACTGCGTGAAGTCCCATGACGATCACAACTTTATTGCTCTGTGCATACACCGCCGGCTCCCATGCTTCCGGCGCTTTTGCCGCCTTATGTGCAGCGCCGTCCGCCTCGATCAGGACAACATCCGCCTCTTTGCATACTGCTGTAAGCTGTTTAACGCTTAAAGTTTTAAACTTCTCCGGTTCCATCTTCTGCTGTTCTTCAACAGCATCGTTTCCGGCACATTTTCCAACCGCATAAATCTCTGTTTTTTATTATCACTTAAAATTGTGCCACACACAGATCCCGTTTTTTTTCAAAATCCCGGCTACTTCCTCTCGCAGCTTCTCACAACTTTTCTCCCTGCCATCAATGAACACCCGGTCTTTTGGCACATACATATGTGTTGTAGTTGTGATCATGACTTTTTTCCCCTCGTTTACAAACGCTGCAGCATCCTGATAAATGCTGCTGGTCTTTCCCGCCGGCTCCGACGTAGGATATGATATAAAGACATTTTTTCCCCTTTATATTTTTTATTCAACTGTTCGATTTACACCACTTTTGCCAAAATCTTTCTCCGCAGCAACGTATACGGGATCATCATCGCAATTCCACGTCACAACCCACGAAATCGGGTAATGATCATCAGCACACAGAATTCAGCTCTCTTACATACCGCAGCGATCAGGGCTGTAAAGCGGGCGCTCACTGTCCCCGATGCTCCTAAGATCGACGAACCAAAATCATAGAGCATGATCTTCGAAAGCCTCTTCCATAAAATACATCCGCGCCCCGAAAATCCTGAAAATATCTCACATCTCATTATATCCATTGCCGGAAAATGCCGGTTTCAACTTCACGCCGCCATACATCAGGGTATCCCCGTATGCCGTAATATTCTCCTTTTCCCCGTCCATTTTCACAAACTTTGCAACCAGATTGTGCGCAATGGAGTCCTGTCTGATATGGATCGGTGATACCGTGTTGACCAGATCCCCGAACTCTTTGACATTATATTTTAAAGAACGGTTATAAAATGATACTTCTTTTCCTCACAGAGGCCCTGTGGTTTATAGTACCCGAACTGCGTGTTTGGCACGACAAGCTTCTGCATGACGAAGCCGACCGCCTTCGACTGATCCGGCGAGACGCACGTCCATTCCGTCACATTGCTGTCATCATTCCAGAGGACACTGTTTTTTCCAAACGCATTTCCTCTGCCGTTCCCTGTAAACTCCTGCCACGGTAAAAATTCCCTGTTGCAGCACACTGCGCCATTTTTTGTAAAGAATGATCTGCGCTTTGATGGCTTCTGACTCTTCTTTTTCAGATCACAGAAATTGCACTCATATCCGAGCAGTCCAAACGCCGCTACCGCAAAACGTGTTTCAAGCGGTGTCGTGCGCAGTGTCTGATGATTTGGGCAGCCGGAGACATGTGCGCTTATCACGGACATCGGGTAGCCGTAGCTGTACCCGGTCTGGATCTCTGCACGGCAGAACGCATCCGTATCATCACTTGCCCAGATCTGTGGGAAATAACAGAGCATACCAGGATCAAACCGGTTTCCACCCGCTGCACAGCCCTCAAACAGGATGTCCGGGAATCTCTTTGTCAGCTCCCTCATGCAGCGGTAAAGTCCCATCACATACCGGTGTGCCACCTCCCCTGCCTTTCAGGACGGATACTCTGTGAAAAATAATCCGAAAATGTGCGGTTCATGTCCCACTTCACATAGGAAATGTCTGCCGAAGAAAATACCTCACCCATCTCCTCAATGATATGATCCTGCACGTCCTTTCTGGTCAGATCAAGGATCCGCTGATTGCGCCCTTCCGAGTGCGCCTTCCCGGAATCTCGATCACCCAGTCCGGATGGCTGCGGTAGAGATTACTGTCCACATTGACCATCTCAGGCTCCACCCAGATTCCAAAATCCATGCCAATCGCCTTGATCTTATCTGCAATCCCCTTTAAACCGCCCGGCAGTTTCTTTGGATTTGGCTGCCAGTCTCCTAACGATCTCGTGTCATTATCACGTTTCGCAAACCAGCCGTCATCCATGACGAAAAGCTCAATGCCCGCCTCTTTTCCCGCTTTTGCAAGTGAGAGCAGTTTTCTTTCATTAATGTCAAAATAGGCTGCCTCCCAGCTGTTTAAGAGCACCGGGCGCCCTTTTCTTCCAGGTTCCCCTCACAATGTGCTCCCGCACAAAACGGTGCATATTCTGGCTCATGGCATTATATCCGTCTGATGCGTAGGTCATTACCGCCTCCGGCGCCTCAAAACTCTCCCCTGACTCAAGTGTAAAACAGAACGACTGCGGATTGATCCCGGATACGATTCTTACTTTTCCAAAACTGCCGACCTCCGCCGCCTCATAGTGATTGCCGCTGTAGATCAGATTAAATCCAAAACATTCCCCCGCATCCTCCGTGGTATGTTCTTTTCCAAGCATCACAAACGGATTATCACGGCTCGATGACGTTCCCGTGTAAGAGGCGTTTACATATTTTCCCGGCACCAGCCGTACGTCCGTGCGCCCATTTCACGTGCCCAAGCCCCGTGAAATGTTGTAAACACATAGTCGGACGGTTTCTAAAATCAAGCTGCAGGCTCATCAGGCGGTTTAACTTTACCACATCCCCGCTCTCATTGATGAGTTTTGCGCTCCTTGTGATCACATCACAGTCCTCATAGACATAATAATGGAGTTCTAATATGACTCCGCTGTTTTTTATCGCGCAGTGTCACACCAAGCCACTCCACCTCACCGGACTCATCATACGATCCCGGAAGTGTCTCAAATTCTTCCTTTCCGGTTCCCTGTTCAAATTTTTCAAACAGGAAATCAGACGTTTCGCTTCCATCGGAAAGTGTCCAGTTCCACAAAAGGCTCCCTGATATCGCCCTTTCCCGAAAAGAGGACATCTCAAGACATGCGTCCTCTAAGGAAAACTGCTTGTTCACTGTCATAAATATTGGTATTGCCCGGCGCAAATGCATGCTGTTCCATCAATCCGTCTATGGCTGGATGAATTTTTCTTCCATAATATAAGTGCTCCAAATGTCCGGTTTCCATGACACGGAACAGATAAGAAGTATGTCTGGTATGCAGGAAAATAACTGGTTTTCGACTGTGATCATGCTTTTTTCATCTCCTTAATCTCTTTTGCGATTTCTTCCACTTTCTGCTCACTTAAAATATATTTTTTGCGGAAATAAAATACCGCAACAAGCAGTCCTGCGATCGGGAATACTGTCATGGTCAGGCGCAGTCCTGCGACCGAACTTCCCGCTGCCGCAACTGCTGCTCCGTCCGTATTCTGGCTTAAATTGCAGACGGTCAGGCAGATCGATGCCACAAGCGCAGCCACACCGGAAGCAAGTTTTACAACGAAAGTCTGCATGGAAAAGATCACGCTCTCATCCCTTCTGTGATTCTTCCACTCTCCGTAATCGACCGTATTCGCCAGGAATACCGTTGTGAGAACGGATAACATTCCATTTGCTGAAAAGATAAAAAATGCAGGAACAAACAGCAGATACAGGTTTGACATATTGACAAACATTAAAATCAGAAGAACCGCATATCCTAAAATCGCCATCACAAAACTGGTATAAAACACCTGGATCGTTCCCAGAAATTTGCGCAGGATCGGGAAAAACAGCATCATGGCAAGAATCTGCATTGCTCCACCAAACGTATTAAATAAGGTATAGGCATTGTACCAGCTATCACCGCCAAAGTCATACTTGAAAAAGTAAATAACGAGATTGGATGTAATGTAAATCGAGCAGTTGATCAAAACGATTGTCACAACGACCGTCATCGCCTGATCGTTCTGTAACAGGGAACGGAACATCTGTCCAACCGAAGGTGCCTCCACATCCACGGTAGATTTTTCTTTGATATTTAAACAGGTGATTAAAATAAATACAAAAAACAGAATTGCAACCACCAGCGCAAACCATTTGAAACCGACTCGCTCATTTCCCTGCCCTAACATATAGACACATTTCATTGTGATGATCGTCACGATCGCAGAACCGACTCCGGCGCAGGAGCGCGCGAGTGTGGAAAGTCCTTCTCTCTTTTTCCGCCCTCCGTAAAAGCCGGGATCATCGACCAGTATGGGATATCCATCATGGTATAGGTAACACCCCACAAAATGTAAGTCACTGCCGCATATGCCACCAGTCCGTTTCCGTCGAGTTTTGGCGGTGCCGCAAACATCAGATACAAAATCACTGCATTTGTCAGTGTCCCGATAAACAGCCACGGGCGGAATTTGCCCCATTTTGTGCGCGTCTTTGCAACGACCACACCCATGATCGGATCGTTAAATGCATCAAACACGCGCGCCGCCATTAAAATCATGCCCATTGCAATCGCGCTGACGCCTAAAATATCCTGATAATAATACAAAACATAACTTGCCGAAAACATATAAACCATGTCTTTTCCGACCGCCCCAAGTCCGTATGAGACTTTCTCTTTTCCTGTTAATTTCATAAATCCGCCTTGTTTTCGGAGAAAAATGCGAGCCCTCTGGCGAGCAGAGGATTTTCCTCCCTTGTTTTCGGAGAAAAATGCGAGTCCTCTGACGAGCAGAGGATTTTCCTCCCTTGTTTTCGGAGAAAAATGCGAGTCCTCTGACGAGCAGAGGATTTTCCTCCCTTGTTTTCCGAAGGAAAATGCGAGTCCTCTGGCGAGCAGAGGATTTTTTCCTTCCTAAAATTTTTTTCTGCTTCATCGAAAATGCAAGTTCCACGACCTTATACGCCCCGTCGTAGATTCCGGCTTCTTTATTTTTTACAATGTTGTCGCACATATCGCAGAGCAGTGTTTTTTCTTCCAGAAACAGTTTCATCATCTGAAGCGTGTGCGGGATATCCCTGCACTCTAATGTGCCATCACCGATCTCCGCGGAATGGATTGCTCCCCACTGCTCGTGTCCTCCAACACGTCTGATAAATAGTTTCGGCACCGGATAAAATGAAAGTTCACTCGGCTTTGTGACGAGCACATCGCAGCTTCGCATCAAAAGATTGGTACAGTAAACCGCTTCAAATATATTTTCATGCCAGAATCCGTGGATTCCGATGACATCTTTGTTAAGCGCATCCCCCGCAAATTTTTTCGTATCCCCCCAGTCGTTAAAATGTTCTTTCGCATAATGTCCCATCTCCGGGATTTCCTTTAAAAAGTTCCTCCCAGACATTGCGGTAATCACCGACATTGACATAAAGCGCCGCTTTCTTTTCTTTGATCTGTGGCAGCAAAAAACGGATGATCTCTGCAAAAATTTCTTTCTGTGCACCGGCACCGCCGATCGTCAGGAGAAAACGCATCGGTTTTCCCTCCTCTTTTCTCTGTTTTCTCGCTGCGCAGTCCGTTTCGATGTTGCTCACAAGCTCATGGTCGATATAGTGTCCGGTATAGAAAGTGCATCCTCCGGCATCGGATTCAACACATCATTCCCCTGCATTCCGTTTAAAATGCGGTACCCCTGGTATGCATAGTGCGTCTGCACCGTGTGAATGCTGCCTTCCGCTAAATGAAGCGCCATCTGCCAGTTGTCCGGGATCGCATTGACCACATATTTCATTCCGGCGTGAAGCGCAGCCTGCGCCGGCCACACATGCGTTGCGACGACCGGGATATCGCTTTGGGATATTCGCATACACCGGAGCCATCAGTTCCGCATTTTTCTGATCTGCTGCATTGTAGGTCAGTTTGCGGAATCCCTCATAGTTCATCGGCTCCCACACCAGACGGTTAAAGAGTCTGCTCTTCTGTGACAGACGGGAACCCATGGAGTAAAGATCATTCTGCGCACCGATCACTTTGGTACAGGTGGTCTGTCCGTAGGAATTTAAATCCATCCAGTACGGTTCATACCCCAGCGCATGTGCTGCGGATGCGATCGCCATGGAGATGCGGTAATGTCCAAATCCCATACGGATATTTCCAACGATGATTCCTTTTCTCCGTATGAAAGTCCGCAGCTCCTTCTTCTCCCACGCGGATATCAGAGACACCAAGTTCCGGTCCGATATAAGGATTTGCCTTGATCGAGGTTGGATAATTTTTTGTGCTGTCATCCCCGAATTTACGAATAAATTTCTGCTTCGACCGGACTGCTTTTCATAGGCACCCGGTGCAATGTCGTTTCCAAAAATCTGTTTTGATCGTTCTGTCATCTTACACTTCATCCTTCCTTATTTTGTATTTATTAAAATTCTTTTCAAAATTTCTTTTCACATTGTAAAACACAGTGACTGTTTATTTTCTGTCATTTTTCACTTCAAACAGTATTCTCTGCTCTTCCATCTGTGCCGCTTTTATCTTTAAAATCCCGACGCCTTCTTCCCCGATCGTTCTGACATAAGTGCCGCCCATGCCTCCCTTGCAGGAAATGATTTCAGGTCCAATGATGGCGATTGATCCCTCCGTCGACAGTACAACCGGTTCCTGGTAATAGCTTACGATATTATCGTTCTGATCCAGGGCACGGATACGGATTTCCGCAGCTTCATAAGTATGTCGTTCTGTCAGGTTTTGATGGTCCGGTTCCGCGGATAAATGCATGGAAGTGACCGGCTCTTTTCTGACCACTTTTACCACTTTTCCATTCTTTACTGCCTCAAACCGGTAGCTTGTCGAAGTACCTCCCCAGTCACCGATATAACGGTTGTACAAAGCCACTGCATCCGTCGGCTTCATGTGATACATGAGTATCAGCTTCAACGCCGCCAAATACACGCCTTTCGGAAGATTGGAAAGTCCATACCGCGCCGCCGCATTCAGGATATACTTCACTTTCCTTGCCTGCTCCGGTTTAAAATCTTCCTCTTTTTTCAATGGCATCCCCGATAAAGTCATCCACTGCGATTGGTCCGTGTGAAAGATTTTTATACGGCGAATCTGATGCGGTATACTCCTTTAAAAACCGGTCATTTTTTGTACATCCGTACACTGTCCGCATTGGTAAAAATCCAGATCGTTCCGCGGTTACAGCCCGGATGTTCCCCGATATCCATGGACGAACTGATTTCAAGTACCGGCTCCTTTTCCTGCTGACACGTGTAGACCGCAGCCGCAAGTTTCGGATTTCGGAACATGTCCATCACACCGTGATAGCAGATCCGGTCGCCGCTTCCAAAATCCTTGTGCGTATTGTAATCAAACATGCACCAGCCAAAGCTTCCTGCAATATCCGCTTCCCCGGCAACTGCATCTAATACATTTACATGTCGCATGGCATGCCACACACGGTGTTCCTCCCAGTCGTAACTTTTCGTTGGATACATATGTCCGTTATATTCGCTGATGAGATACGGTTTGCTGTTATCAGACGTAACCGCACTTTTTTCTCACATCCGTGGTTTGTCCCATTGTGGCTGAAATCATTGTAGGTATAGACATCCTCTAAAAAGGCTGCTCTTTTTTATGTGCCCGGACACCCCCAGTCTGTCTTGTTGGATCCAGTTCATGTGCCACGCGGTTTGTTTCCCGGTAAAATGCGTCATCATCCCCGGATTCGTTGATCCGCACACCCCACAGGATCACAGACGGATGATTCCGATACTGCTCTACCATGTCTTTTACGTTTTCGACCGCCTGTTTTTTCCAGATTTCATCCCCGATGTGCTGCCAGCCCGGTATTTCCGTAAAGACCAAAAGTCCCAGTTCATCACACCGCTCCACAAAATGCCGGCTCTGCGGATAATGGGATGTCCTCACCGCATTTACGCCCAGTTCATTTTTCAAAATGTCTGCATCCGTTTCTGCATGGATTCCGGCATTGCATAGCCGACATATGGATAACTCTGATGGCGGTTCAATCCTCGCAGCTTTACTTTTTTGCCATTTAAATAGAAGCCGTCCTGCAAAAAAACTGCAGTCCGGAATCCAAACAGCGTAATATTTTCATCCAGCACATTTCCATTTTGCAAAAGTTCTGTTTTGACTTCATAGAGCACCGGATTCTCCAGATCCCAGAGTTTTACATCCGGCACCGGAAAAGAAAGCTTACGATCTGATGCCACCCGGCTCTCACCGATCTGTCTGTAGTTTTCTGTGCCGCGCTCTCTGATACTCTGCCGGATGAGAAATTCCTTTTTTCATCGGTTTTGCCACTGTTTTTTAATTTCTATTTCAGAGATCAGCTTTGCATCTGGCTTTTGACCTTCCGGTATTTCGCTGTGCAGAAATATATCCGCGAGATAAGTCTCATTTTTCAGATCCACATAGGCTTCCCGGTAAATTCCGCCGTAAGTCATATAATCGATCACATACCCGAACGGCGGGATGTTTAAGTTCTCCCTGCTATCCACCCGCACTGTAAGCACATTTTCTTCCCCGATTCGCAGTTTTTTGCTGATATCGATGGAAAATGCCGTGTAGCCACAGTGATGCTCCCCGATCCTTTCCCCGTTCAAAAACACCTGTGCTTCATGCGCGATGCCTTCAAACGTCGCGATCACGGTCTGATCTTTCCATTCTTCCGGTGCAAAAAAATGTTTTCTATAGCAGCACACCATCTGGTAACTGCTCTCATCAAAATAATGAAACGGTGTCTCCTTGCAAGTGTGCGGCAGTCTGACATCCTCCCATGCGTCATCCTGATAAGCCGTCTCTCTCATTTGATTTTCGTATGTTTCCTTAAATTTCCACCCGTCATTCCAGTAAATGCGTTTTTGCATCATCCTCACTTCCCTTCCGCAACGATTCCCTGCACTAAGATCGTGACTACTTCATCCAGACCATCCTGATAGGATATCCCGTTAGAGATCAGGATATCTCTCTGGAAAAATTGCTCTAATGCCGCCTCCAGCATCATTTTTACGATTGGGATCTTAACCGGCCGGATCACGCCCTCTTTCATTCCCTGCTCTAATAAGGAAATCGTTGTCTCCCAGCCGGTTTCTAACCGTTCCTCCACATGTTTGTAGATGTTCGGATACTTTTCCCGCAGCAGATAGAGCTGTCTGAAATCAACTTCCCGGTAACTCTCCGGCAAAACACCTAAAACCGCCCGGATTTTCAAGTGTGGATAATTTTTCATTCTCTAACACCTGTCTTTCGCTCTCTTTGATTGAATCGAACAGATAATCTACCATCGCTAAGAAAAGTGATCCCTTATCACGGAACACGGTATAAATCGTTTTCTTACTCACGCCAAGGATTCCAGCCAGATCATCCATGGTAAATTTTAACCCTTTCTGGTTAAATGCCTTTAAGGTTCCCTCTAAAATACTCTCCCTTAATTCCATCATGTTCTCCGTTTCTTCTTTATTACATGGAAACTATTTTTGTTATTTGAGTTTCCTATATTGTATCATCTTGTTTTCGTACCCGCAAGAAACTAATTTACCAAAAATAGTTTCCATTTTTTATCTATTTCTTCCAAAACCCAGAGAATCGTGTGCATTTTATTTTTGCAAATAAGGTGGGGATGTGAGTATAATAGGCAGTGAATTGCAATGAAGGAGAAATTAGTGTGAAAAATAAGCTCGATAGCTTATTTTTGCACGGCTATTTGTTATTTTATGACAAAAGCATAAAAAACATGACAGACGAGAATTTGAGATTCTCGTCGCCTCTTCGCGGAGTTTGTTTGAAATCTGAAATAGGCTTAAAAAATTTTTATTTTTATTATATAGTAATATTTGGTGATATGTGGTATAATAGTGACAAATTATTGTGCGTATAACAACATCAAAATCAAAAATTCTGAGTCCTTTTACATCACTCAGTCCTATACAAATGCCAATGGGAAAAAAAACCATCCGAAAATTAGGTACAGAATTATCGGCGCAGCTCCACACGGATCGTGACGGAGTTGTTGAATGGGGCAAATGAACAGGCTCGTCTTGAAACACTGAAATATTGGATTGTCAACACTTTTTCAGACAAATTTTTTTAGGTTATTTTTCCGATATTGTACAGGCGTTTGATACCCTAAGGAAGAATGTATGCGGTGATGATTATACCAGTTTACATAATCCCATAGTTTTATCTTCAGTTCTTCCTGCGTATGGAATGTTTCATTCCATACAAATTCTGTTTTTATAATCTTGAACGTAGCTTCTGCCACTGCATTGTCATAAGGACATCCCTTATGGCTCAGGGGAGCGTTCCATATGGAACGTTTCTAACAGTTCTTCAATGTCTCGTTTTTAAATTCATTTCCACGGTCTGTGTGGAAAATATGGATTTCCGACAGATTTCCGTCTACTTTCATAAATGCCTGTTTTACAAGTTCTGCTGTTTTATGTTCTCCTGCACTGTATCCAATAATCTCCCTGTTAAAAAGATCAATCAGTACACAAATATAATTCCAGCGGTTTCCTACCCTTACGTAGGTCAAATCACTTACCACTACATTGCGGTATGGCTGGTTTTGAAATTGTCGGTTCAACACATTCTCTACTTTTTGATTACATCTGTCTTTTGCGGTTTAAACTGTGCTGTAGTATAGCTTGATACCAGACCTTCCTGTTTCATAATCCGTCCAATCCTGCGTCTTGATACCTGTTTCCCGCAATCAGCCAGTTCTTTTTTTGATCTTTCGTGTACCATAATGGTTCCGGCTTTTTCTAAAATTTCCTGAATGTCTGCAGTGAGTTTTGATTCATCTTTTTTGCTGCTGCTTCATAATAATAGGTGCTTCTGTTTACCTGTAGGACGCGGCATTGCTGATACAGAGTATTTGTGGGCATTTGCTTTGATCACATTTACTTTCGTCCTAAGATCAGCGCCGCTTGTTTTAAAATATCATTTTCCATTCTTAACTGCTGGTTTCTTTCCGAAGCCGGATCGGTTCTTCTTCCTGCTCCGGAGTCCGGTTATCTTTTTTATGGAAAGAACCGGAATTGGATGCCTGCTTTTACCCACTTGTCAAACAGGGAAGTAGCAATGTCATATTCACGG
>VOFB01000169.1_pt1 | contig 44000 bp, 59 predicted proteins | sample 5384141 | NCBI WGS metagenome assembly VOFB01 (sample SAMN12384721, study PRJNA508395) | human gut metagenome | isolation source: healthy gut A | host: Homo sapiens | reverse complement strand
AAAAACACCAGCGACAATCCGCCGGCATACAGCATGATGAACGCCAATACGCGTTCGACGGCATTCGTGTTGCCCGCACCCCAATACTGGGCCACCAGAATACTCATGCCAAGCGTGAGCGCGGCAAGACACAAACTGAAATGAACTGGAACTGCGTGGCAAGAGACACTGCCGACAGCTCGTTTTGACCAACGTTCGTCAGCATAAGTGTGTCGGCGCACGATGACAGCGCCAGCATTAGTTGTTGAAACGCGATGGGCAGGGCGAGCGTCAACGTCTGTCGAAGAAACTCGCGCCAAGTGATGGAAGATTGCATGATGATGTGAGGATGGTTGGTGCGTGTAGGAAATGTACGAGAAATACATTGATGGGGTGCGGTCGATGATAGCCAATGCCCGCACCCGAGTGAAATTGCGGTGCGTGAACTAACGATTTACTGAATCGAACCCTTCCAAGCGCGATATTCCGCTGCCTTGCCTTCCCAATATTCGCGGTCGGCATCGGTGATCTCACGGATCACGTGACATGGATTGCCGACTGCCACCGAATGCGAAGGAATATCCTGACCACTACCGATCCCGCGCCGATCACCACATCGTCACCGATGGTAATGCCGGGGCCGACCACCACATTGCCGCCGAACCAGACATCATTGCCGATGGTGATCGGGCGTGCACCTTCCGGCCCAGAGGAACGTACGGCCGCATCAATCGGATGATACGGCGTGTACAGGCCCACGCGAGGTCCGAAAACGCGGTCGCCGATGGTGATGCGTGCCACATCAAGGAAAAATGCAATCCATATTGGCATAGAAATTCTTGCCGATGAACGTGTTACATCCATAATCGCAGTTGAATGGGGGTTCCACGAATCCACCCTCTCCAAATGCGCCGAACAGTTCGTGAAACAGTTCGTCACGTTCTTTGAACGCGTCATATTCGGACGTGTTGATGGCCTGCACCAAGGCGACGCTTGCGCATATTCGCTTCCTGCTGTTGCGGACTATCGGCCACATACAGTTCGCCGGAGAGCATACGCTCCCATTCGTCGCGTGCCGGATGATTGGTGGGTTCCACCATGCTGCCTCCTCTGCTGTATTACGTCAATCGATTGACGTGACATATCATGTTCCATTCAACGGCATCATTATTCGTTGACACTGTATTTCGTTGTATTATCGTTCTTGATTTTCGTATTATTTACCGTATCCACTGATGGGGTATTGCATGGGACAGATGGGATTAGACGTTCGTGACGTGCAGGTCGGACAAAACGAACAAACGGAACAGACTGAACTTGCGCAAGACGGTCGTCTTCCATATGAGTTCATGCCGGTCACCAACTGGGGACGTAAGCCCAACGGCGCGGAAATGGTGCAATATGATGCGCCGATGTTCTTCTCATTCACCGAACATTCGCTGCTGCATCAGTATCCGAACATGCGCGCGGAATGCCATTGGCATATCGATTTCGAATTCACCCACATCATCCGTGGACACATGTGGTATTTCGTGAACGGCGAAAGCATTCGTCTCGAAGAAGGCCAAGGCATTTTCGTGAATTCGCGCCAATTGCATTACGGTTTCACCGAGGACGGCACCGATTGCGAATTTTCCTGCACTCTGCTGAACCCTTCATGCATGTGCATGCCGAACATGGTTTATGAACGCTTTGTGGCTCCGTTGATGGCGGACGAACGGCTCCCGTACATGGTGTGTGATCCTGAAGATGAGCATGGATCCGCGTTGCTGGAATGCATGATGCGGCTGCATGATGCGAAATTCGGTCAGATGCCGGCTGCCCAGACCATGCATCCCGCCACCGTTGACAATATGAAATTAAAGGATGATACGGCATCGTTGACCGTGCTCAGCTGTTTTTATACGATGGTGCGTGAACTGACGGCCATAGCGAACGAACATGGCAAGAATGGTTCTTCCAAATACGACAGGAAGAATCCGAAGATCGCTATTTTGAGCAAGATGATTGATTACGTGCAGCACAATTACGTTCGACAGATCACCCTGGAGGAGATTGCTTCAGCAGGGTCCGTCGGCCGTACGAAATGCGCGCAGATCTTCCATGAGATGGTCGATCAGACGCCGATTGAATTCGTCAATGACGTGCGTATGAGAGCTGGAGCGGAAATGCTGGACACCACATCGATGCCGGTTTCCGACATCGCCAAAAAACTTGGTTTCTCATCATCGACATTCTTCACGCGCACGTTCAAGCAGTACATGCATACGACGCCCACAGCCTACCGGAGGAATATGCTCAAGTAGACCGTGGACGTCGTATGCGATCGCCATGCGGCTGCCACAGTGTTGGCGTCGACTACTTGGCCAACTGCGTTGTGGCGGGGAGGCCAACGTCGGGCGGGCTCGCCGAATGCGTCCCAAGGCCAAGCCCAGACAGATGAACGCTACCGCGAACATTGCCACCAATCCGGTTGATGACGCCCACGCGCCGTAGTCCACGCCGCTCGAGGAGGCCGTACCCAGTCCGAATACGTGGTCTATCGATGAGCAGAGCCACCATCCAGGCAGCAGTTTTCCGATGATGATCATGGGATCTGGCATCATATCCACGGGGAACGCCATACCGGAAGTGAACATGACCAGCAGAGCGAACACATTGACGAAACCGTTCGTTGCCATTTCATTGAAACCGGATGACCCCAACAGGAATCCGCAAGCGATCGCCATAAGCGTGTAGACCATCAGCGACACGAACGACAAGCCTACGTTCACGGCATTCAGGCCGGTAAAGGACACTCCGGCCAGCGCCATCAACAGGAATGTCACCGCGGTATACGCAGCACATACCAGCAGACCGAACGTCCCGCATGTCAGCATTTGCTGCGCTTCCAACGACACCAGACGCGCGGGGGACGAGTAGAGCCTGCGGCGGATTTCGTTGTCGTTGAATGTGCTGACCACGAGGAACGTGCATACCGGCATGACCAGCAACAGTGGATACAAGCCGGTTTTGAGCGTGCCCGCGAATGCCGATGAGCCCGGTGTGGTGCCGTCGTCTTCAGAGTCCGAGGACACCACGGCGATATGCGACTGTTTCATATCGGCGGTGGCAGCATCCAACGTCGTTGCCATGGCGGCGTCGAGCGTGCGCTGTGCCTGCGGCATGCCGAGATAGGCGGTACGCGTCAGCGAAAGAAACTCGTTGACTTTCAGCTGTGCGAGCGATCCGGCTCCGGAAGCATAACTGACGACGGTATCTATGGTCGGTTGCGTAGCCGTGGCGTTATCCGCATACTGCAGATAACGCTCGGCGAAACCTTGTGGCACAATCGCAATCAAATCAACATAATTCGATGCGACAGCCTGCTGCAACGATATGGAATCGTCATCAATGGTGACCATCTCACCGTCCAAAGCGAGGTAGGAACGCAACGATTGAGCCACATGCTCGGCGTCGTCATCACGGTCGATTACCGCAATACGGGCGGATTCCGGCTCATACGTCGTCGCTCTGGCAGCTGTGGAGCCACGCATGATCTGCCAGCTGATGGAAAACATCATCGTGCCGATCAGCACCAAGTAGATAATCACATACAATTTGCGCGCTTTGAGAATGCGCAGTGCTGCTTTACAAGTGTTCATAGCGTTGCCTCCTCAACAGAACGGTCGCCATACCAAGACAGACCAAGCTCATCGCAGCCAATACGCCCACCGTGGCAAAGAACGGGCGGAAACTGTCGTAATACAGAATGTCGTAGAACAGATTCGTAATCTGTTGCGCCGGATTCAACATGCTCAACAGGGGCGCATGCTGCGCTATCTGATCGCTTAAATCCATGGCGAACGAGCCATACAAACCGGAAAAACAGCGACAGCGTGCATGCCAAGGCCGTGCACAATCCCTGCTTGGCACTCGTGGAAACACCCTGTATTGCGCCGATCAACGTGCCGAACGCGCTTGTGGCGAATGACGCCATCAAGCACGCGCCCAAGCCGGCCCATTCACGACCGCCGAGAGAAATCTGGCAGCCGAAACGAATGTACAGCATGGCCACGGTCAGACTTAGGAACGAGCAGATCCAACTGGAAAGAAAACCTGCCAGCAGCTGTTGCAGTTTCGGCAGGGGAGCGACGGAACGGCGAATGCCAAGTGCCGACAGGTTTGCCTGGGCCAACGATACCGCGTTCACCGCGAAACTCATGGCCATCATCGCGGCCATGCCGAGCAACGCGTAATAGTAGCGTGCGGTGCCGCTTGGCTTGAAATTCGTCAGCTGCACTTCCTTCGTGAACCCACTCGACGAGCCGATGCTGCCGGTGAACGCGTCATCCAACAACGCGGACGGATTGTGCTGCGCGGCATCGACCACCACGGCGGTGTTGCGATTGTACAAGTCCACGATATTGCCCAACACCGTCAGGGAAATATCCAGACCACTGCTCGACGCCATCACATCCGTGGCGGATGTTTGCGTGGCTTGGGAAATGGCCAGCTGCAGTTTCCCACTACCGTCGACGGACAGTCTGCCCTGCGCCTTGGCGTCAAGCAGCGCTCGATCCGCGGCTTCCATAGATGCGGCTTCCGTGACGGTGATGAGTTTCGGCATGGCGTCACCGTCATCATCGACCTTCGCATGATCGCCATCGGCACCGGTCGCGCCAGTATCGGACGAAATGCCGTCGACCAGCATCTGCGCGCCCGGAGAGGCACGCCAATCGTCGTTATTAACCACGACGACGTCAACCGTGTGCAATGCGTAACTTTCCGCGATATTGCCGAACATGCCATTGAACATGGTCGCCAGAATGATGGGAAAGGCAAACAGCCAGAACAGCTGCGCTTTCTCCCTGAAATGCAATTTCAGATTGACCAGCAATGTCTGCAACATAATGTCAAACCTTTCGAACCATGATTCCGTCAGTCACGCAACGCCGTGCCGGTCAGTTCAAGGAACACATCGTTCAGCGTCGGCTGCCGGGAGGAAAGATGCCCGATATTCGTGCCATTGGATTTCAGCAACGTCAACACGTCAAGAAGATTGTGATCGCCCCTACGGCAACGTACCGTCAACTCATGACCGTCATAATCGGCGCTCATCACACATGGCAGCGCACGTAACTGTTCCAATGCCTGCTGCGTTCCCGCCTCATGATGCAAGCCACCCAGATCGTCGGTTTCCACACTGATGCGTTCGCCGGTGTCGATCATCGCCTTCAACTCGTCGGCGGTGCCCAAGGCCAAATGCCTGCCATGATCCATGATGAGAATGCGGTCGCAGATCTGCTCGACCTCCTCCATGTAATGGCTCGTGTAAATCACCGTCGCGCCTTCGTGGTTAAGACGCTGAATGCCCTCCAGAATCGCATTGCGGCTTTGCGGATCGACGGCGACGGTCGGCTCATCGAAGAAAATCAGATCCGGCTTATGCGCCACACCGCATGCGATGTTCAATCGACGAAGCAAACCTCCCGACAATTTCGACGGACGGAACCTGCGGTAATCGCGCAAGCCCACAAAATCCAGCGCATCCTCAACCAGCGCATGACGGCGTGCCCTGTCAGGCACATACAGCGAGCAGAAATAATCGATATTCTCCTCAACTGTCAATTCATTGAACACAGCCACATTCTGCGGTACGATGCCGATGCGGCGTTTCAGCGCATAACTGGTCGGGCCAATCGGTTCGTCAAACACACGTACCGTGCCCTCATCGAACGTCAACAATGCGAGAATGCAGTTAATCGCCGTGGTCTTGCCGGAACCGTTCGGTCCAAAGCAAACCGAAAATCTCACCTTGATGCACGTCAAGATCGAAATAGTCAAGCGCCAGCATATCCCCATACCGTTTGACCAGCTTCGACACCTTGACCGCGCTGCTGGAGCTCTCACCTGTTTGCCTTTCCATACGCTCGCTCATCGGCTCTCCTTACCTCACATGTTCCAACAGCGATAACCGACGTTTACGATAGTGATTCCATTGTCTCCGACCAAACGGCGACGACATGGTGTCTGAGGTCATAAACCTGGCGCAACACAGCCATATGGAAGATGACAAATGTCACCTTCGTGGCAAAGATGGCCCGCAACGGCGGCAACGTACACTACGCTGGGAAGACATAACCACAAGAAGCGGCGACGATGGAGGAAGGCATGCGGCGATTATTGCTTCAAGCCATATTCCTCACGTTCGGGCTGATTGCAAACCTGTATATCGTCGGAGACGTATCGGCTGAACTGGTATGCGGCGCGTTGCTGGCCATATGCTGTGCCGCGGTAGGGGAATACGCTCGCTCGTCGGCATGGACCATCGCCATACTGTTGATGTTGGATTGCGGCGCATGCTTCACGCCATCATGGTGCGCGATGATGCCGGTCGCCGCATACAACGCGGCCATGCTGCCCGCCATATCACAGAACGTCGAACAACCCCGTGCGGGACGGAACCATGCCGGCTTGCGTTCGCAATTGCCGAACATGCCGCAATACGATGCGATGCAAATCACGACGGTCATCGCACGATGGGCGTGGATCATTCCCGTAGTGGAGACCTTGGTCCGTTGCCGTAATGCAGACGCGCATGCGGATGATATGGGAGCTGCACTCATCGCCGTACTGCTGGCATTGCATATAGTGTTGGGATTCATGGTTGGCCTGTTGTGCGCGCGCAATGTCACGCTCACCCGGCAGAACAAGCGGCTTCAGGATTCCAAACGTGACCAGATCCGCCGGCTGCGCTCGCAATTGGCGGAAAGCGAGGAAGACCGCGCCGCATCGGTTCGTGTGGCCACGCTCGCGGAGCGTACACGCATAGCGCGCGAGATTCATGACAATGTCGGCCATATGCTTACCCGGGCCATCATGCAGTCCGAAGCGGCCCAAGTGGTGGCTCAGGTTTCTGGCCAGAGCAGGCGGCTCAAGGGTTCGCGCAGATTCACGACACGGTGGGCGAGGCGATGACGTTGGTGCGGGGCGCGGTGCATGATCTGAAAGACGAAGGCACGGATTTCGTGGCGCAGATTGAGGCATCCGCGCATGGTTTGGACGATTCCAGTACAGTGAACGTCACCTTGAGCAACGGCATCGATGCGGCTCCGGCCGCGGTGTCACGCTGTTTCGCCACGACGATTCGCGAGGCGCTGAACAATACGATTCGCCATAGCATGGCGCGCAATGTCGATATCACCTTGCGTGATTTTCCTGCGTTATGGCAGCTGCGCATACAGGATGATGGCGCCCTGTGGAGCGATGGCTCCCAAAGGAAACATCAACGGTATGATGGGGGAATCTTCCGTTTGTTTTCGCCAGTTCCATGATGCCGCGCGTACGGCGACAATGCGTGATGCTTCAGGCATTGGATTGGCGGATATCGAGGAGCGTGCGCGGGCGCTCGGCGGTACCGCGGTGTGCGGCCCGTATCATGAGGGGTGGCGGGTGTTCGTGTCCATTCCCAAAACGGACGATGATGCGGCAGCGTCCGCAACAACGAAGGAGAACGTATGATGCGAGTCGCAATCGTCGATGATGATCCAATCGTATGCTCGTCGCTGTCCACGATTCTCAAAGCGACAGGCACGGCCGATATTGCATGGACGGCCTATGATGGCGAAACCGCGGTAGGTCAGTATGAAGAAGATAATCCGGACGTGCTGCTGATCGACGTGCAAATGCCGGTTATGGACGGTCTTGCCGCGTCGCGAAAGATCCTCGACGCCCATCCGAATGCGAAAATCCTGATACTTACCACATTCGCGGACGAATCGTACATCGCCGAGGCGTTGGAAATCGGCACCAAAGGCTACCTGATCAAACAGGATGTCTCATCGGTGATTCCCGCAGTGCAGTCGGTGATGGCCGGACAGGTGGTTATGGGAGCGCAGGTGTTGCGGAAACTGCATGTCAATAAAGCGAGTCAGACGCAGCGTCACGTTTCGCAAGCTGGCGATAACGGGGAAAATCGTTTTTCCGGTCGTTTCGCGAATCTCACTGAGCGCGAGCGGGACGTGATGCAACTGGTCGCCGAGGGGTACGACAATCGTGAGATCGCTGCGAAACTGTTTTTAAGCGAAGGCACGGTTCGCAATCGTATCAGCGATATTCTCGCGAAAACGAACGTTACGAATCGTACGAAACTTGCGGTCGAATGGCTCGCATGCCAATAGGAAACCGTCGATAAACGGCAAACTCATCAAAACGAACAGCGGTTTCAGCGCTTGCGTAGGCGATAGGCCTTCCACACGTCGCTAAGCTTCTGACCGTTCGACGTGCGCTTCCACACGGTCAATCCCGCCGAACCGCCACCGACGGCACGGGCCGCTGCGGTTGGTGTGGAGTACTCGCTGCCGTCATCCAGTCGAAGCTTGCCTTCGGCGGTGACGGTAGCCACCAACGTTCGCCCTTGCGCGGGTCGGTCCCATACCAGCGTCTCACCGGGAATGAGCAGACCAGCGGCGAGCACCTGCGCGATGGACACGCGTTTGGATGTTGGGGAGGTGGACGTGTCCGTGACTCGCAACGACTCCTCACTGAGCGTGGATAGGTCATTGCGCTCGGCATCGTAACGGATATTCCAATAATCGGCGATCAGACGAATGGTTTCATCCTGACGGTATTGCAAGGTTTGTGGCGTACAGTCCGCAATGTCGGCAAGCTCGGCGGTGAGCGGGAAGCGTTTGGAACTCGCCGACAGCAGCATACGGTCACGACGGTCCGTATAGGATGCCAATCCCGCGATCTGCTTGTCATTAGCCTGACTGAGCGCAAGATTGCCGATGCGATTGACCCAATGGTCGCGCGTCGCCTCAGACCATGATGCAAACGATGAGTCGGAGGCGACCTGTTCCGGCATGATCGGCAGCGCGTTGAGGCTGCGTGGTCGGGTGATACGATGCCCGGCCCGCTGCTCGTTGGCCCGAACCAGAAGCAGTTTCTTCATGGCGGGACTGGTCTGCAGGTCGCCACGCAGATGCGCGAGCGCGTTGCGGCGGTCTTCGTCGGTGATGAGTAATCCTCGGATTTGTTGGATGGTGTGGTTTTTATCGAGGTCGCGAATGGTGCTGGCTGCGCGTGTGCGTCGGTTGAGCGGGGTTTGCCTGTTGAGACTGTCCACGCCGGTTACGCGTTCTAGGGCCGCGAGTACGTCGTGAAGTCGTGCAAGGTCGTGGAGTTGAGGTTCCTCGAGGTTTTTGTTCGACGTGCGCGAGGCTGCGGCAGTGTGTGTGCCCGGCGTGGAGAATATGCGTGTCGGGATTGCCGAGGTTGCGTATGGAGTTGACGAGCGCCCACATGGCTACTGGTTTCCAGTCGGTGGTTTGGTAGTCGTTGAGGGATACGAGTTGGCCAATGATATCGTCTGGCAGGTTGGCGTCGGTCGGGTGTTCGATGATGCGCCATGCGTTGGCGTAGGGTGCGAGCAGGTCGTCGATGAAGGAGATGACGTTCTGCTTTTTGACGAATGGTTTAAGCACGTCCTTGCGGAATTCCTCAAGTAGTTGTGTGCAGACGGCTTTGTGCGAGATGATGAGATGGATGTCGCTGAAGAATTCTTCGAGCGTCTGTGCGTCGTCGCCGAGTGGATCCATGATGTCGTCCCAGCGTGAAGCGTAGGCGTTGCGTGCGGCGGGGGAGATTTCGGCGATGGTTCTTGCTTTGAACACGTCGGATGCGGTGAGGGGAACTCCGCGCATGTTCATGACGTCGAAAATACGGTGTGCGCCGGCGAGATCGTCGGTGGTTACGATGACGAGGGTGACTTCGTTGACGAGGTATGATGCGAATGCGCGGCGGTCTTGTGTGGGCATTTTCGCGAGTTCGTCGAACACTTGTCTGGTGTTGATGGCGATGTTGCGTTGCGCGTGCGATTCGATATCGTTGTCGCGCAGATCGAACAGTCCCTCCAGATCGCCTTCCTGCACGTACATGCGGAAGAAGTTGGTGTCGCGTTCGCGGAGTTTGAGACGTGGTTCGGCTTTGATGCCGCGTAGTTTGTCTCCTGGCTCGACGATGAGGTCGTTGAGGCTTTCCACGAGTTCGGGGTCATCTTCCAGATCGCGGAGCACGGAAATGATGATGGAAAGTGAGATGAGGCGTTGCTGTCCATCGATGACTTGGTATTTGGTTTGTCCATCATGGACGAGGATCAGCGATCCGAGGAAATACGGCGTGTCCGGGTCGTGGCATGCGTCCTGCAGATCGGTGACCAGTTGCGCAATGTTTTCCGTCTGCCAAGTATATGCGCGTTGGAATGATGGGATTACGAACCGGTAATCCGAAGTGAAGATTTTGCCTAAAGGCTTTTCCGTTGCACTGATTGACATGGCGTTCCCCCTCATTGCGTTGCTCTGTGTTCAAGTGTACGAGTGCATGATGTCATAGTCGTGGCGGCAGGTCGGCGCGTTCTACCAAACGGGCCATCTGCACGCGGCCCATGCAGAGTTTATCTGCGGCGGATGAAATATGCGCTTTGACCGTGCGTTCTGAAATGAACATTTTCTCGCTGATTTCCGCATTGGTGAAGCCCTCGGCCGCGAGAATCACCGCTTCGCGTTCGCGTTCCGGCAAGGCGTCGAGCATGGCACGGGCCTCATCGCGCCGCGACTGAGGCTGGTGCTGATGCAAATCACCGATGAGCTGCCGTTGACTTGCCGGATTGAACTGTGGCTCTCCTTCGCACACGTCGGCCACACGGCGGATGATATCTTCCGGAGCGTCCGTTTCGATACGAATCCTTCCGCGCCCGCTTCGATGGCGCGTTCCACCGTGTTGTTTGGACTCAGCGACGTCAGAATAAGCACATGCGGAGGATCGGGAAGCATGCGGAGCTGACGAGTGGCTTCAATGCCATCCATGCCGGGCATGGCGATATCAGCCAGCACGACATCAGGAGGATTGTGCGACGCATGTTCGATGGCGTCTGCTGCGTTGGTGCAGGCGAAGGCAACGCTGATGCGTCCGGAGGAATAATCCTCCAAAATCAGACGCATCATCTGGCAGATCATCGGATCATCATCAATCACGCCGACGGTGATCGGCTGCTCGTCATGGTTGCGTTCGGTGCTCACCCAACCCATGGTAGTCGTACATCAAGGTGGAAGACGTTATGTTGGTCAAAACCGTATTGGCATGTTCCGCCAGCCTGCTGTATGCGTTTGGCCAAACCAGGAAGACCGGCCCCTTCCTGGTGTCTGCCATATGCGAGGGGATTGCGGCATCGTCGGATTACTGACGTGCACATGCACCCCTTGCGGGGGGTTCGCATCGACCTGCAACGACACCGGAGCGCCAGGCGCATGCCTGCGCACATTGGTCAATCCCTCCTGTACCACGTGATACGCAATCACGCCGATGGACTCATCTAACTGCCCCAGCTGTTGAATGTCGATCCACGTATCAATCCGCATATTCGCGGCACGGGCGTCGCCAATCAACTGCAGCAATGAGTCACGGGTCAACGACGCTTCGGCATCATTCGCAGCCAACTGCAGGCGAGCATCCTCCGGATGACGAAGCATGTCAATCACACTATGCGCCTCATCCAACGCGCCGGAGGCCTGCCTGCGAATATCCTCGGTAGTGCCGGCGATCTTTCCAGCCATACCAGCCACATTGGCATTGCCCGACTGCTCGGCCTCAGCCTTCAATTTCCTAGACTCGGCCTGCAAAGCGCTCGCATTCAATGCAAGCAACGACAGCGAATGAGCCAACGTATCATGCGCTTCCGCGGCTATCGCATCGGCAAGCTGCTGATTGTCAAGCGTGGTCCGCAACCTGCTCACCTGCTCGTTGGCCGACTGAGCCTTCGCTTCGGCCACGCGCGCAAGGGCGCGCGAGCGAATATGCAATCCGGCCAATGTGGCGATCGCCACCGCAATCAGGGCAACCACAACGGCGCTCGCGATGATCGTTCTTTCGTCGACAAGCATCACCATGGTATTGCCATACCGAACTCCGGTATATGGTTTGGAGAAGATCGCATGCCAGATCGAAGCCTCGGCAGGATGCAAAGCGTCTCGCACCTGGGGACCAGATCGTCGTTGCCGCCGCGGCAAAAGCACTGACCGAAGCGTCACTTTGGTTCCCCTGTCTCCGCGCAAGCAGAGAAGTCAACGCCATAAGCGCGATCAGCGAATCGTAGGGGAGCGCCACCACCAGTAGGCATGCGGTCCAGAACACGGCTTGCGGGTAACTGTTGCGAGCCAGAAGAATCAAACCCGAAGGGATCGCAACGAGCACGCACGCGATCATCCACAAGTAGGGGGCACTATCCTGCGCATACTGTTGGGATGCGAAAGACACCTGCGCCAGACAGGCGAAACTCGCGCACACCACCATCGGCACCGTGCACCAGATTCTGGTGCGCACTGGCACTTCGGCGGTGGAAGGGTTTGTGATCACGCTCATGACTCCCATTATCGGCATACTCATGGAAACATGCCATTGAACTATCGGGCATGATGGCGCAAGCCGCGCGCCACAAAGTGCAGGCAGGAATGGACTTTCGTCCAATACCGGGAACGAAGCCGATCCCGTAGGCTCGAAAGTGTTCCGACCACTTCGAGAAGAAAGAAAAGATCATGAGTGAGTTCAACAATGCTCCGATTCCCAACGGCGGCCCGACAGCGACGAACGGTATGAGACCCGCGCCGATCATGCCGTCCCCGGCTCCGCAAGGCACGACGGTATGTGGCATCGTGGGCGTGGTGTTCGGCGCGCTCGGCTTGGTGCTGAGCTTCATTCCAATCATCAACAATATCGCGGCGATCTTCGGACTCGTCGGCGCGGTATTGGCGATCGTGGCCATCGTGGGCACGTTCCGAGGAAAAAAGCGTGGCAAAGCCCTGTCCATAGTCGCGGCGGTGCTGTCGGTGTTGGCCATCGTCATCACCTTGGCCATGCAATCGGCCGCCAGCAAGGCGCTTGACGACATCACGGGCACAAGCATCGTCGCAATCCTCGTCGGCGGACGCCGATAAGACGCCAAAACCGATGATTCCACCAAAACCGACACCAAGGCGAAAGGCGAGCAAGACATGGAAGGCGACCTCACTGACATGCATGTCAAAATCGTGTCCGCGACGCGCCAACAATGATTACAACAATCAGCCGACCGTGTTCGTCACCTACGAATGGACCAACAACACCGACAAAAACAATTCCTTCGCGGTGCTGGCCAGTCCGAAAGTGTTCCAAAACGGTCAGGAACTCGAAACTGCCATCTACATGGACAGTCGGAAGGCTACGATTCCGGCTCCGACCTGTCCGAACTGCAGCCAGGCGACCGGTACCGTGACGCTCGGATACGTGCTCAAAGACGATTCCGAAATCACCGTCGACGTGACGAACCTCTTCGATTTCAGCGATACCCGCCAAAGTGACGCACAAGTTCACTCTCTAAGACGGCATCATCAAATCTTCGCGCTCGCCACACTCCCCGTGGCGGGCGAAATCCATGCCGCTTTGAAGAAATCATGAGATTAAGCCAATATTCATGAAATCGTCAGGAAAATACCGTACCGTGATGCGTAATCGAGCAAAAAAAGCGATTATGACATTCGGTCAGCAGCCCCAGGGCAACAATGCCCGGAACAACGGCTTCAACAATCAATACCAATACAACCAGCAGTACAACCAGTACGGTGCGCAGCCGCAGTACGCCTATGCGCCCAACGGCGCCGCCGCGGTCAACGTGCAGGCCACCTATTCGTACGAGCAGGCCGAGCGCAGTTCCGTCAACAGCGCATACACGCACATGACCCTCGGTTTGATCGTCACCGCGGTGGTCGCCATCATCACCCAAATGAGCGGCGCATAGCTTGGCGCTCATCCAAACCACAGGTCTCATCGGCGTCTTCGCCCCGGCCATCATCGAAATCGCGCTTGCCATCTATCTCGGCGCGCGTATTCACAAGATGAAGGTCTCCACCGCATATGTGATGTTCTACGTGTACGCGGCGCTTATGGGCTTCACCCTCAGTACCATTTTCATGGCCTACGATCTCGGCACCATCGGCATCTCCCTCGCCCTGTGCGCCGGTTTCTTCTTCGCGCTCACCATGTTCGGACGCACCCCCAAGATCAACATGCTCAAAGGCAGGCCCCATCCTCTTCGTCGGCCTCATCGTGCTCATCATCGCCGAAGTGATTCTCATGATTTTCGCCCCCCGGCAACACCACCCTCATGATCGTCTCCGCCATCGGACTTCTGCTCTTCGCCGGCATGACCGTCTACGACGCCCAAGCCACCCGCGCCATGCTCGAACAGTATTCCGCCCAAGGCCCCGAAATGGTCAAGAAAGGTTTCCATCCTTTGCGCGTTGAATCTGTATTTGGATTTCGTGAACATGTTCATGTATATTCTCCAACTCCTCGGCAATCGCGACTGAAATCCAAATGACGGAGCGTTCCCGGCATTGCTCCTCAGTCGGCGTACCTTCGTACGCCTTCCTTCGGTGCGTTTTGGGGACGCACGCGTCATTTGGCTTTCAGCCTTTGATGGGACATTATTGACATTGCTCCTCGGTCAACGTAACGGATAAAGCCTGACCAGAATGTGGCCAGGCTTTATCCGTTGGTCAAAGACATGCTTTTACGGTGGGTGCTCATGCAGAGAAAAGAGATTGGCGGCATGGCATGCCTCGTACTGGCGGCCCTCATTTGGGGGATTCGCATTCGTGTCGCAAGTGCAAGGCATGGACTCCACAACACCGCTGTTCTTCGGAGCCACCCGATTCACCCTCGGATCCATTTCTCTGATACCGTTGCTTTGGTTTCGCCGCAGCACCATAGCGGAACAAGAGCGTAAACGCCGTGAAACCCAGGGAAAACCGTCCATCACCCTCGGTAACGGCGCAATCGTCGCCATGCCGAAATGGGCCGGCAATCCCATCGTGGTCAGCATCATCTGCGGAATCGTGCTTTTCACCGCAAGCACCGTCCAACAATACGGCATCCTTTACTCCGGATCGGCGGGACGGTCCGGCTTCATCACCGCTCTATACATCGTCATGACGCCACTGCTGGCCTTCATCATATTGCGTCGACGAGTGCACCTCAGCGTCATCATCAGCGTCGCCATCTCCGTTATCGGCTTCTACCTGCTGTGCGTCACCGACGGATTCGGATCCATCACCCTGGCGGACATGGTGCTGCTGTTCACCGCGGTCCTCTTCGCGGGGCACATCCTCGTCATAGACACCTTTGGGCGAGACATGGACCCCATCCTGCTTTCATTCGGACAGATCACCACCACCGCGATCCTCAGCTGGATCGGCTCTATCATCGAAGGATCCATCGACTGGGCCGGTGCCGCGCAAAGCTGGATCGCCATCGTCTACGCGGGCGTCTGCTCCGCTGGCGTAGCCCTATACGCTTCAGGTCATAGGCCAACAACTTGTGCCCCCGACCAGAGCCTCCCGTGATCATGTCGCTCGAATCGTTCTTCTCCCGCAGTCGGCGCGCACTCCCTGCTTGGCGAAATCATGACCACCCGAGCCTACATCGGCTGCGCGCTCATCTTCGCCGGCACCATACTCGCCCAGCTGCCCATCGACCAGCTTCTGCACGCGGTCAAATGCAGGCAGGCGGACATCAATCGGCCTTAGGAGCCTCGCCAACCCGAGGCGCGCCATTGATGTCGCGATGAATGTTCTGCATCTGCGCTTCGACATTCTGCAGACTCCTCGCGCAATCAAGCAACGTCTGCGAATGCTCCGACAGCTTTGTGTCAGGCAAATCGGTCTTGTAGCGCAGCGCATGCTCCAGCGACGCCCAATAATCCATGGCGATGGTGCGGAACTGCACCTCCACCGGCGTGTAATGCGGTCCGGAAGATAGAAAAACGGGAACCGCATAAATCACATGCAGCGAACGATACCCGTTCTGTTTCGGGTTCTTGATGTAATCCTTGACGCGCAGCACTTGAATATCGGACTGCGACGACAGATAGTTGGACACGGAATACACGTCGTCGCGGTAATTACAGATCACGCGGATGCCGGCCACATCGAACAGATTGTTCTTGACCGACTCCACCGTCAACGGCAGATCCTTGCGCCTCAACTTGCCGAGAATGGAATTGACGGACTTCAACCTGCGTTCCATGTGATGGATGGGATTATGGGAGAAACGCACCTGAAACTCGGAATCGAGAATCTCCAGTTTGGTGCTGATCTCGTACATCGCGCCCTCATACACCTGCATTTGATCAATGAACTCGGTGATCTGATCGGAAGGCAGCGGACCATCGTCGAAAGTTACCGACTTCAGCCGCGCTTGCAGTTCACTGGTATTGATGCGGCTCTGTCTATCAAGTATCACGGTTCCATAGTGTACCCAAAAGGGAGCGCGGAAAAACTGAAAAAGCGCTGAAAACGCCGTCATCCCTCCAATTCCACAGGAGGCCACGCTGCATTAAGGTGCATACGGCGCGTGATGGGAATCCCTGCCGATAGCATGGAATGCTATGAATGAAGACATGATGACCGAGGCGGAGCGCGCCTCGAAACTTGCCGATGGAACCTGCCACAGAAGACACCGCCATGCGAGGCAAGGGCGTGTTCTACGTGCATACACTCGGCTGCCAGATGAACGTGCATGATTCCGAGCGCATCGCGGGTGTGCTCGAAGCGGATGGCTATGTGCCTGCCACCGAAGAACAATACCTCGATCATGACGTGGACCTCATCGTCATGAACACATGCGCGGTGCGAGAAAACGCGGCGGAACGCATGTATGGCACCATCGGCCTATGGGCCGAACTGAAGCGCCAGCGTCCGAACCTGCAAATCGCCGTCGGTGGATGCATGGCGCAACTCGATCGTGAGCGGATCGCCGAAAGGCCCCTTGGGTCGATGCCGTGTTCGGTACGAAGAACATCGGCTCCCTGCCGCAGCTGTTGACCAAGCGCGCATCGAAGGCCATGCGCAGGTCAAGGTCAAGGAGGAACTCAACTACTTCCCAAGCCAGCTGCCCACCGACCGCGCGTCGAAGGTGTCAAAGCTGGGTGGCCATCTCCGTGGGATGCAACAACACCTGCACGTTCTGCATCGTGCCTACCACCCGGGGCAAGGAACATGATCGTCGCCCGGGAGACATTCTTGCCGAAATCCGCCAGTGCGTGGACGAAGGAGCCAAGGAAGTCACGCTACTCGGCCAGAACGTGAACTCGTTCGGTTACGGCATCGGCGACCGTTTCGCCTTCTCCAAGCTACTGCGCGCATGCGGTGAGATCGAAGGATTGAAGCGCGTGCGGTTCACTTCGCCGCATCCCGCCGCCTTCACCGACGATGTGATCGCAGCCATGGCCGAAACGCCCAATGTCATGCACCAGCTGCATTTCCCGCTGCAGTCCGGATCCGACCGAATCCTGCGCGCCATGCGCCGTTCGTATCGTTCTGCGAAGTTCCTTGCCATTCTGCGTAAAATCCGTGAGGCCATGCCCGACGCGCAGATCTCCACCGACATCATCGTCGGCTTCCCCGGGTGAAACCGAAGAGGACTTCCAGGAAACCTTGCGCGTGGTGGAAGAGGCGAGATTCGCGTCCGCGTTCACCTTCATCTATTCGCCGCGCCCAGGCACTCCGGCCGCCGAAATGGAGCAGGTGCCGCACGACGTGGCCCAAGACCGGTTCGAACGACTCGTGGCATTGCAGGAACGAATCACCGAAGAAAATCTCAAAACCTTCGAAGGCCGTGATGTCGAAGTGATGATCACCGGCAAACTCGGCAAGAAGGACACCGACACCCACCGTGTCACCGGCCGCGAGAAAACCGGCGTGCTCGTGCATGTCGGTGTGCCCGAAGGCGAGCCGATGCCGCAGGTAGGCGATTTCGTGACCGCCACCATCACCCATGCGGGGCGCCACAATCTCATCGCCGATCCCGATTTGAAGGCGGGCAGACCTATGCCGTTCGACACTGAGACTTCTGAAACAACAGGCAAAACAGGGGATGCCGATCCTGCCTTGCAGCGTAAGGTCGTATCCATTGTCGGTCCAACCGCATCCGGCAAAACCGGGTTGGGCATTGCCGTCGCCAAAGCGTTGGCGCGCAAAGGCGAGCAGGCGGAAATCATCAACGCCGACGCATACCAGATGTATCGGGGCATGGATATCGGTACGGCCAAAGCGAGCCCGGAGGAGCAGGCGCAGGTCAGGCATCATCTCATCGATATCATCGAACCGGACGATGCCATGTCCGTGGCGCGGTTCCAAGAGCTCGCCCGCGAGAAAATAGCCGAACTACAGGCCAGGGAGTGCGTCCGATTCTCGTCGGAGGCTCTGGCCTGTACGCACGGGCGGCCATCGACGACATTTCCTTCCCCGGCACCGACCCGCGAGTACGCAAGGCGCTTGAGGAACGGGAGAAAGCCGAAGGTGCGGGCGCGCTGTTCGACGAGCTGAAGGCCAAGGATCCCGAAGCGGCGGCGCGCATGGATCCGCATAATCCGAGACGAACCATCCGCGCGCTGGAAGTTATCGAAGTGACGGGGAGACCCTATTCGGCAAGCCTTCCGCACTACCGGTACGTCATCCCCACCGTGCAAATCGGTCTCGATCTGCCGCGTGAGGAACTGGACCGTCGTATCGATATTCGCACCAAGCAGATGCTCGAAGGCGGATTCACCGAAGAAGTGGAGCGCATCCGTCCCAAGCTGGGCATCACCGCGGCCAAAGCGCTCGGTTACCAGCAGGTCGTCGACTACTTGGACGGACTCCGCGACTTGAACGACACGTTCATGGACATTGCGCAGAAAACGAAGCGTCTGGCGCGCAAACAGATGGGATGGTTCGGTCGTGACCCGCGCATCCATTGGCTTCAGGCGCTCAATCCGGCGCTGCTAGACAATGCGATGGCCATCATCGAACATGCCGACGCCGGCGCCTATGACGCCATAGACGCGCAGGCGGACGCCTACACCCAGCATCATCTCGGAGACCTCGCCTGAAATGAAACCCCGCTGTCATATTCGTCGAAGCTTTCCACCTTATCCACGGTCTTCTCCGGCTTGGCTTCCAGATTGACGGTGACGATCTTGACGGAATCCAATCAGTGAAATTGCGTGTTCACTTAAGTTAGAAAATGTGTGCGATTCGAGGAAGTGCCATGTCATGGCGCCTCCAATGGGTAAAATCATGACCGTTATGGCACGAACAGCATCTTCCAATACGAAATCCGGCGGCAAAGGGTCCACGGGCAAGGCGCGTTCCGGCGAGACCAAGGTCATGGACGCGGTCGAGCCGTCGCCTGTGATGGGTGTTTTGACCAAGTACGGACGTGATATCGCATGTTTTATTCTGGTGATTCTCGCGGTAATGTTCTGCGCTTCGAATGGTTCCGGGTGCAGGGCGTGTTCGGCCGGATGCTCCACGCCTTGGCTTCCGGCCTGTTTGGTCTGATGAGCGTCATCCTGCCGGTCTTTTTGGCGCTGGTGGCATTCAGCCTCATATATGAGACCAAGCGCAAAAGCGGCAATGTGCGTATGGTGGCGGGGTGGTCCATGATTCTGTGGTGCGTCTGCTCCATACTCGATGCGGCGCTCGCGTCCGACGCCCAAGGTTTCGACATGGCGTTGCTGCAGAATGCGGGAGGTCTGCTCGGCTATGTGCTTGGCTGCCCGCTGGCATGTGGGCTTTCAAGGCGTTCGCCATCGTTATTTTCGTGGTCGTCATTTTGTTCTCGTTGTTGCTGATTACCAATACAGGGGTTCAAGAGATTCCCGACAAAGTACGTGCATTGAAGGTCCGTTTTGATTCGGTGCAAATAAAAAGGTTGATGACGAGACCAAGCAATTCCCGAACGAAGTGCGTATAGGAGATACCACGCTGTCGTTCGCAGAAGGCGTGCCGGCGCATAATGGAGCCGACGATGTGGCGGCTGAAAAGAAGAAGCCGATGCCGTTCTCCTCATAAAGCAATGGATATCATCGAAATCCAAGAAGCAGGGCGCTCAGGACGGACTCGATCATTACGACGGTGATGAGGCGTTTCGTAACGCTGCCGAACGGCATGGCGAAACGGCGGAAACCATGCTTGACGAACCATATCAGAGCGTCTCGCGGCCGCGCAGCATTTCATCCGGCGAACATTCCGCTCAGGATTTCGGTGGAACCGTCGCCATGCCGCAGACGCCTGTGGTGCGTTCCCTTTCCTCTGACCCAATCGGTTTGGCGAGCGGCACCATGCCGCAGATCCCGGAAACCATTCCGACGGTTGCCGGCCAGGCGGCGTCCAACGAGATCAAATCCGTTGGCGTGGCTGTAGGGGGGACCCGTGGGCCGTCATCGACGAGGACGGCACGTCCAACGGGTCGCAGGTCATGGTCGATGCGGCGACCAATGAGGTCGTGAACGATCTGGATGCCGGATCGAACGGAGAGGGCGTTTCCGACGAGTCCGGTGAGATTCCGGAGGGCCCCTACCATCTGCCTGATCTCGGCATGCTGAAGCAAGGCGCGCCGCATGCCGTGCACACTCCGGAGAACGATCGTGTGATCCGCGCTCTTACGGTCACATTCCAGCAGTTCAATGTCGACGCTAAAGTCATCGGCTTTCTGCGAGGCCCATCCGTGACCATGTATGAGGTGGAGCTTGGTCCGGGTGTGAAAGTGGAGAAGGTCACCAATCTGCAGAAGAACATTGCCTACGCGGTGGCCAGTTCCGACGTGCGCATCCTGTCGGTGATCGAAGGCAAGTCCGCCATCGGCATTGAAATACCAAACACCGACCGTGAAACCGTGGTGCTCGGCGATGTGCTTCGTTCGACAAGGCAAGAAACGATCCGAATCCGATGCTCACAGGCGTGGGCAAGGATGTGGAAGGCCATTTTGTAACGGCGGACCTCACCAAGATGCCGCATCTTCTGGTGGCAGGCGCCACCGGTTCCGGTAAGTCCAGCTTCATCAACTCCATGCTGACATCCGTGATCATGAGGGCAACGCCGGATCAGGTGCGCATGATCATGGTCGATCCGAAGCGAGTGGAACTATCGGCATACGCGGGTATTCCACATCTGCTCACGCCGATCATCACCGATCCGAAGAAGGCCGCGCAGGCCCTCGAATGGGTGGTCAAGGAGATGGATGCTCGTTACAGCGATCTTGAATTCTTCGGATTCCGCCACATCAAGGACTTCAATGCTGCCGTGCGCGCCGGCAAGGTACATGCGCCTGCCGGCTCCCAGCGCAAGGTGGCCCCCTATCCGTACATCCTCGTGGTGGTCGACGAGATGGCCGATCTGATGATGGTGGCCAAGAATGATGTGGAAAGCTCCATCCAACGCATCACGCAGCTGGCACGAGCTGCAGGCGTGCATCTGGTGCTCGCCACCCAGCGTCCATCGGTCGATGTGGTCACCGGCCTGATCAAGGCGAACATTCCTTCGCGTTTGGCGTTCGCGACCTCGTCGGCCACTGATTCTCGAGTCATTCTCGACTCCACTGGCGCGGAAACTCTGATTGGACAGGGCGATGCGCTGTTCCTGCCGATGGGACAGGCCAAACCGTTGCGTGTGCAGGGCGCATGGGTCGACGAGTCGGAGATCCGACGTGCCGTGGAATTCGTACGCACCCAGCGCAAGCCACATTACCGTGAGGATATCGAAGAAATGGCCAAGGAAGCCGACAAGAAGGCCATTGAGCCGGACGAAGACATCGGCGGCGATATGGATGTGCTTCTGCAGGCGGCGGAACTGGTCGTCACCTCGCAGTTCGGTTCCACGTCCATGTTGCAGCGCAAGCTGCGTGTCGGATTCGCCAAGGCTGGCCGCCTTATGGATCTGCTGGAGTCACGTGGCGTCGTGGGGCCGTCCGAAGGGTCCAAGGCGCGCGAGGTGTTGGTGCAGCCCCAGGACTTGCCGCAGGTGCTCGCCTTCATCAAGGGTGAGACCTCGTCGCTGAGTTCGGGAGTCTCTTCGGCAGCGGACTCCGAAGCGGCGATGTGACTGGGGAACGCTCCGTATGAAACGCAAATAGATAAGCAAGTAGAAGTGTCAGGGTAACGTGAACGGTATGGAAAAGCAAGAAGAACGCAAATCATCGCTGTTCGACGGATGGAACGCGCCGCCGAACCTTGTCACCTTCTCTCGTATCATTTTGGTCATCGTGTTTTTTGGCGCTGTACGCCAAAGCCGGCGCGTGGGGCGTGGACAACGTCACCATGCGTTGGGTTGCCGCTGTCATCTTCATCATCGCGGCATGCACCGATAAACTCGACGGTTGGATGGCCCGCAAATACAACCAGGTCACCGAAATGGGCAAGCTCATGGATCCGATCGCGGATAAGCTGCTCACCTGTGGCACGCTGATTGTCGCCGCCATCTTCAACGAATTCGGCAATCCGGTGCTGGGCTGGGTCGTGACCGCCCTGTTCCTGATCCGTGAGATCGGCATCACCGTCATGCGTTTCTTTGTGATCGATACGGGCGGCAAAGTCATCGCCGCATCCCAGGCGGGCAAATACAAGACGCTCTGCCAGTGCATCGGCTTGGCCATGCTCATGCTGCCCATGTGGAGTCTGGCTCCGGAAGGACTCAACGACACCCCGATGTGGATGACCGTCTACTACACCATTACTTACGCGCTGATCTATCTTGCGTTGATCCTGTGCCTGTATTCCGGTGGCGAGTATCTGGTCAATACGTTCGGCGGCCGTAAGAAGTCCGCGGGCAAGTCCGGAAAAGAAACCAAGTAAGGCATTCATGACTGAATCTATGGACCAGACGGCTGCCGCCAACCAATCGCAATGCGATGAATTGGCTGCGGCCGTTCTTGCATACGAAGCCAACCATTTCAAGATCGCAGCCGCCGAATCGTTGACGGGAGGCCTGTTGGCCGACGCTTTCGTGCGCGTGCCGGGAGCGTCGAAGGTTTTTCTCGGTTCCGCGGTGACGTATGACATTCGTGCCAAGGCCTCGATTCTTGGCGTAGATGCGGAACTGCTGCGCAGCGAGGGGCTGTCCGTCCTGAAGTGGCCCGCCAGATGGCTGCCGGAACGGCGAGGCTGTATCGGCAGCAGGGGATGGCGACTGCGTTCATTGGATTGTCGACCACGGGAGTGGCGGGGCCACCTGATGGAAATAAACCGGCAGGTCTTGCATATGTCGGCCTGCCCATCCCGGAAGGGTCACCAGGTGTTCCATGCCGAACGGAGGCTTTGAGCCGCCTGCAGGATCTTGATGGGAGAGCGAAAGCGACGTCGGTGTCGTGCATTGTATTCTGCAAAAACTGGGGAGTCTTTCAGTGGATTCACAGGAATAATACCACAAAGATGAGTGTTGACCATAGTGGACAGACGTACGCACGAAAAGGGGCGATGAATGGAAATGATGACACTCACCAAAGAACAGAGGGAACTCAAAAAGCCCGATGGCCCCTGTGCAGCGCAGGCTGCCGGAGCCGTGTGCAGGGAGCTTACGCCGGCTCAGCGGCCGCGCGTGATGTTCGCCCAGCAGCAGGTGCTCAAGGCACAGGCCGCCAAGAAGGCCAAGGATCAGCGTCAAGCCGTTCGTGAGCGTATGTGGGATGAAGGATTCGCCGTCGTACGCAAGCCGACTGCCGCCGCCGAGCCCCGTGGTGGCTGAGGAGCCTCGCGAGTTTTCGCTGCGTGGTGCTATCGGTCATGTGCTGCGCGAGCTGCGCACGCGCGATCGCCGCACGTTGCGTGAAGTCTCCGAGAAGGCAGGCGTTTCGCTAGGCTACCTTTCCGAAGTCGAACGTGGACAGAAGGAAGCCAGCTCCGAACTGCTGAGCTCCATCGCCGACGCTCGGGTCTCCACTTCGCGCATGCTGCGCATGGTGGCTGATTATCTCGACTCGGTCGAGGGCTGATCGGTTGGCGGTGTGAAGCCCGGCCGTAATCTATGTCGCCGGGCCCGTTTTTGTGGCGATGCGGGTTTTTGCTGTCCTGCGGTTGTGTACACTGGCGTATGCGTGAACGTGGAATTCTGGGAATTACTTGAAGAGGTGCTTGGTCGTAGCTACGGTCGAGCGCTGGCGCATGACCAGGTGCTTGATCGTCTTGGCGGCATGACGGCGGTGGACGCGCTTGGCGCTGGTGAGGAGCCGCGAGTGGTCTGGAATGTATTATGCGACCAGATGGGCTTCCCGATTCCCAAGCGTTGGGGCAAGCCGACCATAACGCGCCTCCTATGCCGGTGCGCTGAGACGTGAAATTTTCCGGACACAACACGCCTCTTTCGAACAGATGTTCGCATGTTGGGATATAGTTATCCACAGACAACAACCTAGACGGGCTGTTTCCAAATTCTTCAGATCGCGTGAAAACGTTGATTTTCCAAGAAATGTTGGTTATGACTCGTTGGATCGCATATCCTCCGACCACAACGGCCGTTAGATTTGCGGGAACGAATGCCGTGGCCTTACGGTGAAGCCACCATTCGTCATAGTCAGCAAAAGGAGTAGTCATGGCACAGACGAGCGCGGCAAAGGGAGCCGCACAGAACAAGTCCGCGAACGGCATCGACCCGCGTCGTCAGGCTGCGCTTGATACGGCGCTCGCACAGGTCGAGAAGAGTTTCGGCAAGGGATCGGCCATGCGATTGGGCGATCGTCCCGAGCAGGATGTCGAGGTGATTCCTACTGGATCGCTGGCATTGGATATGGCATTGGGTATCGGCGGCCTACCCAAGGGCCGCATCGTGGAGATCTACGGCCCCGAATCATCCGGTAAGACCACGCTCGCATTGCATGTGGTGGCCAATGCCCAGAAAAACGGTGGCGTCGCCGCGTTCATCGATGCCGAACATGCGCTTGACCCGGTCTATGCGCGCAAGCTCGGCGTCGATACTGATTCGTTGATTGTTTCCCAACCTGATAACGGCGAGCAGGCCCTCGAAATCGCCGACATGCTGATTCGCTCCGGTGCACTTGACGTCATCGTCATCGACTCGGTCGCCGCCCTAGTGCCGAAGGCCGAAATCGAAGGCGAAATGGGAGACAGCCATGTTGGTTTGCAGGCCCGACTCATGAGTCAGGCCTGCGCAAGATGACCGGCGCGTTGGCTCAGGCCGGCACCACCGCCATCTTCATCAACCAGCTGCGTGAGAAGATCGGCGTGTTCTTCGGCAACCCTGAAACCACCACCGGCGGCAAGGCGTTGAAGTTCTACTCGTCCGTCCGCATGGATATTCGACGTATCCAGACCATCAAGAATGGTGATGAGGCTGTAGGTAATCGCACCAAGGTCAAGGTCGTCAAGAACAAGATGGCTCCGCCGTTCAAGACCGCTGAATTCGACGTGTTGTACGGCGAGGGCATTTCCAAGGAAGGTTCCGTACTTGACATGGCGTTGCAGGTCAATGTCGTGAAGAAGTCCGGATCATGGTTCACCTATGGTGGCGACCAATTGGGTCAAGGCCGTGAGAACGTGCGCCAATTCTTGAAAGACAATCCGGAGCTTACCGAAGAGATCGAGAATAAGGTGAAGGCCGAGTTTGGTCTCATTGAGCCCACCGACCAATTTGCCGAAGATGGTAATGAGGCTTTTGCGTCTAATGCCACAAGCGAGGAGAAGGCGAAAGCGGATGCTGGCAAGCCGGAAGCAGCCAAAGGCGCGGCAAAGGCTTCAAGTCAGCCGGCAAGGCGTGACGTATGATCAGCGCTGAGCGATTTCTTGAACAGCAGGGCCTCCAGCCGGTATCATCCGAGGCTGGGGGCCTTGCCCTTCCTGCGGTGGTCGGCCGCAGGCCGGTCGAACCGAATTCGATTACGACCGAACTCCGTCCATTGGCGGCAATGACACGCCGAGGCGTGCGCGACACGCACGACACGCAGGGCGTGTCGCAGTCGGCGTGTCGCGGATTCCTGACGATTCGAATGATTTGGATGCATGCAGGGAGGCGGCCCTTCGGCTGCTTGATGCGGCGCCGCGTCCGTCAGGCGCGATGCGGGAGCGACTCATCGGCAAGGGGTATGCCTCCGAGGTGGTGGACGATGTGATCGTCAGACTGATTCGGGTCCGTCTCATCGACGACGAGGCGTACGCCCAGTCCGCGGTGCGGTACTGCGCATCACGACTGATGGGGTTAGGGGAGCGGTTATGGAGCTCAAACGCAAAGGTGTGGACCGCCAGCTTGCACAACGTGTGTGCGATGAGGCCGAATCCCAAGGCGTGTTCGCCGAGGCCGCATGGGAGCTGGGACGTCGGACGGCGAGAAAAACTGCTGGATTGGATGTCGAGGTGCGTAAAAGACGATTCTGGAGTGCTGGTGGGCGGAAAGGCCATAATCCTGAAGTTCTGCGGGAAATCGCACAGGAATTGTTCGTCTGAAACGGCTGATTCGCATAGTGGCTATGCGGTTTTCAAACACTGTTTCGCCACGGGGATCGGTCGGTGTGATAAGGGAGTGAGACCTCTTATACCCCGGGTTCTGTCGTGCCTCAGGCACGGATGGCCATCCATCTCGACCTGACGTTGCCGCCAGGCTCTAGCAGCCTACCCGATGGCTCGGGCGAGCAGCCCTTACACGCCATCTGCTTGGCCTTGCTCCCGATGAGGCTTGCCATGCGACCTACTGTTACCAGAGGCCCGGTGGTCTCTTACACCGCCGTTTCACCCTTACCCCGGTCGAAACCGATAAGCGGTCTGTTCTCTGCTGCGCTATCTCTCAGGTCGCCCTGGGCGGACGTTATCCGCCATCGTGCTCTATGGAGCCCGGAAGTTCCTCAACCGACGGATCGGTCGCGGCCATCAAGAGGTCTCAAATGCACTATGATAGCAAGAAAACGGACGAAAGGAAAATCAAAAAACTTTATTTTTCTTGCGTCAACTTTTCAGTGAAATCACAATGTTGCGGCTACAATGTTGACTACCGAACAGCGAAGCAGCTGTTTGGTCCGTATATAGCGGGTTACACCGCTTGAGTCTAGGGAGGTCAACATGGAAATCGTCGTTACCGGACGCCACACGCAGGTCAAGCAAAGGTTCCGTGATGTGGTCGAGACCAAGATGAATCGTGTGACCGCTATCGCCCCGGATGCTCAGCGTGTGCAGATCGTGCTGACCCATGAGGGCAACCCGCGTCAGGCCGACACCGCCAAGCGCGTGGAAATCACCGTTATCGCCGGACGTACCGTGGTGCGTGCGGAGGCTTCCAGCACCGATGAATTCAGCGCGCTGGACATGGCGCTGGATAAGTTGACGCTGCGTCTGCGTCGTACTCGTGACCGTCGCAAGGATCACCGTCGTGGCTACAGCGATCCGGTCCCGGTCGATCTTGGTGTCGTCGAGCCGACTCCAGAAGTTGAGGAGCCGGTCGAAGTGCCGAATAACAGCCCGGCCGAAGCCGTCGCCGCTGAGCTGGGTCCGGGAGAGTCCGTCGAAGTCCAAGTAGGCGACACTCCGATTGTCATCCGTCGCAAGCTGCACATCGCCGAGCCTATGAGCATCGACGAGGCGCTGTACGAGATGGAACTGATCGGACACGACTTCTTCCTGTTCGTGAACAAGGAGACCGGACGCCCGTCCGTCGTCTACCACCGTCACGGTTGGAGCTACGGCGTGTTCGAAATCGACACTCCGGAGAATGTGGCGAAGTAAGGCATGCAACAGGTTGGATAGGGAGATAATCTGACCGAACGGGGCTCGCGCAGTGTATGGCGGGCCTCTTTTTTCATGTCTGAAGGCGGGGTGTCGAATGGAAGAAGGCCGCAACAAGCTGAAAGTTGCGTAAAATGGACGGTGTTTTTCGGAAATCGTTAAACAGCGACTAATCTCAGATGAGATAACTCGCATACACAAAGGGAGTGATTGTGGTAGATATCGTTGACAAAGCCCTGCGAATGGGTGAAGGCCACCAGCTCAAGAAGCTTGAGCACGTAGCTCAGGCGACCGACGCGCTGGAAGATGAGATTGCAGCGCTCAACGACGAAGAGCTCAAGGGTCAGACCGCCAAGTTCAAGCAGCGTCTCGACAATGGCGAATCCTCGACAAGCTCATGCCGGAAGCCTTCGCCACCGTGCGCGAGGCATCCAAGCGCACCCTTGGGCCAGCGCCACTTCGACGTGCAGCTCATGGGTGGCGCGGCGCTGCACTGGGGCAACATCGCCGAAATGAAGACCGGTGAAGGCAAGACCCTTGTGGCGACCCTGCCTGCCTACCTGAACGCACTCGAAGGCCAGGGCGTGCACGTGGTCACCGTCAACGACTACCTCGCCAAGCGCTACCACGAGCTGATGGGCCGTATCTACCGTTTCCTCGGCATGAACACCGGCTGCATCATCACCGAGCAGAAGCCGCCGGAGCGCGCAAGCAGCCTACAACGCTGACATCACCTACGGCACCAACAACGAGTTCGGCTTCGACTACCTGCGTGACAACATGGCATGGGAGAAGCCGACCTCGTGCAGCGCGGTCACCACTACGCCATCGTCGATGAGGTCGATTCCATCCTCATCGATGAGGCCCGTACCCCGCTTATCATCTCCGGTCCGGCCGAAGGCGACGTGACCCGCTGGTACCGTCAGTTCGCCAAGCTGGTGCTGAAGCTCACCCGCGACGAGGACTACGAGGTCGACGAGAAGAAGAAGGTCGTCGGCATCCTGGACCCAGGCATCACCAAGATCGAGGACTTCCTCGGCATCGACAACCTGTATGAGCCGGCCAACACCGCACTGATCGGCTACCTGAACAACGCCATCAAGGCCAAGGAACTGTTCCTGCGCGACAAGGACTACGTCGTCACCCAGGGCGAAGTGCTCATCGTCGACGAACACACCGGCCGTATCCTGCCGGGCCGCCGCTACAACGAGGGTCTGCACCAGGCCATCGAGGCCAAGGAAGGCGTGGAGGTCAAGGCCGAGAACCAGACCTTCGCCACCATCACCCTGCAGAACTACTTCCGTATGTACGACAAGCTCGCGGGCATGACCGGTACGGCAGAAACCGAGGCCGCGGAGTTCATGGGCACCTACAAGCTGGGCGTGCTGCCGATTCCGACCAACAAACCGATGATTCGCGAGGACAAGGACGACCTCATCTACCGCACCAAGAAGGAGAAGCTTGCCGCCATCGTCAAGGACGTGGCCAAGCGCCACAAGAAGGGACAGCCGGTGCTGCTGGGTACCGCTTCCGTGGAATCCTCCGAAATCGTCGTCGTCTCTGCTCGATGTGGCCAACATTCCTCACCAGGTGCTGAACGCGAAGCAGCATGAGAAGGAAGCCGCCGTCGTGGCCGTCGCGGGCCGTAAGGGCGCTGTCACCGTGGCTACCAACATGGCAGGCCGTGGTACCGATATCATGCTCGGCGGCAACGTCGAGTTCCTTGCCGATGCGAAGCTCAAGTCCGAAGGCTATTCTCCGGATGACACTCCGGACGAGTACGAGAAGCGTTGGCCGGGCACCTTGGCCGAAGCCATCAAGGAGCAGGTCAAGGACGAGCATGAGGAGGTCAGGAGCTGGGCGGCCTGTACGTGCTTGGCTCGGAGCGTCACGAGTCGCGTCGAATCGACAACCAGCTGCGTGGCCGTTCCGGCCGTCAGGGCGATCCGGGTGAGTCCCGCTTCTACCTGTCGCTCGAAGACGATCTGATGCGTCTGTTCAACACCCAGCTCGTGGCCCGCGTTATGGCCAAGGGCATGCCGGAAGGCGAGCCGATCGAGGCCAAGTCCGTGACCAAGGGCGTGCGCACCGCACAGAAGGCCGTCGAATCCCGCAACTACGAGATTCGTAAGAACGTGCTGAAGTACGACGACGTGATGAACAAGCAGCGTACCGTCATCTACTCCGAGCGTCAGGCCGTGCTCAAGGGCGAAGACATCCATGAGGATATCGTCAAGTTCATCGATGAAACGGTATTGAGCTACATCAAAGGGCGCCAACAAGGGCTCCGATAAGCCGAAGGACTGGGATTGGGAAGGCCTGTTCAAGGCTCTGGCCTCCGTGTATCCGATTGCCGTCGATCCGGAAGCCGCCAAGGACGCTGTCTCCAAGCTCAAGGGAGACAAGGCTGTTGTCGCGTTGCAGTGCGCGAGCTTATCGTTTCCGACGCAAAGGACCAGTATGCCGACTTCGAAGCCAAGCTTGGTGAAGAGGGTCTGCGTCAGCTGGAACGTCGTGTCGTGCTCGCGGTTCTTGACCGCAAGTGGCGCGAACACCTGTATGAGATGGATTATCTCAAGGACGGCATCGGTCTGCGTGGTATGGGCCAGCGCGACCCGCTCGTCGAATACCAGCGCGAAGGCTACCAGATGTACAACTCCATGATTGAAGCAATCAAGGAGGAACCATCCAGCTGCTGTTCCACGTTGACATCGATCGTGTCGCCACCACCGAAGACGCCGAAACCGAATCCGATGAGGAAGAGGCCGTGAACGCAGCCGAAGCGGTGATGGGCTGGATAGCGAAGCGCAGCCGACCGGTGAAACCGCTCCTGCCGAGCCGGAAACCGACGATGAGGCCGAAGACCGTCATCGACGAACTGGCCGAAGAACAGAAGAATGAGCCTGGCATCGTAGGCATGCAGCCGATCAGCCATGCTGAGGGGCAAGGTTCCTGCCAATAAGCGCCCGAAGAGCGAGGAATTGCGCTCTCCGTGGGCGGATGGCCGTACCTTCCCGGGCACTGGCAAGAACGCCCCGTGCCCGTGCGGCTCGGGCCGTAAGTACAAGATGTGCCACGGCCAGAACGAACAGTGAAATATCGTGTGATGCTCTGATGATTCGCGCATAATGAAGGCGGTTTGCGGATTTTTCGCAGACCGCCTTTTTTGTTTCATGCTCGTTGCCCAATATGCGGAAGATAGATATTGAAAATGTCTGTGTTGTTTATGATGAGCGCTTTTCTGCAATTACCTGTTCGTGATATGGACGTTGAAAAACCATGAAATGTAGAACGGTTACAATGGCGGCGATATCGTGTCAACAACGTGACATGTTGAAGCGTCAAGGAGGGCATCATGGCCGAAATCACATGGAAGTCGATCCTCACCAAGCTGGTCGGGGGGACCATCTGAGTGCCGAGGAATCCGAGTGGTTCGTCGATGACCTCATGAACGGCAACGCTAATCCGGCGGCCGTTGGTGCGGTTCTGGCAACCCAGCAGCAGCTGGCGACTCCGGATGAGGTGCGTGGTGCCGCCAAGGCCATGGTCTCCCATGCCATCAAACTTGATATCGACGGTCAGACCACCGATATCGTCGGTACCGGTGGAGACGGCGCCGCGACGGTGAATCTGTCTTCCATGGGTGCGGTGGTGGCTGCCGCATCCGGAGTGAAAGTCGTGAAGCACGGCAATCGTGCAGCCTCTTCCAAGTGCGGCACTGCCGATTGCTTCGAGGCGCTGGGACTGCCGCTCGATCTGGAACCGGAACAGGTTGCTGAGGTCGGCAACGAGTGCTGCATCGCATTCGCTTTCGCACGTACATTCCATCCGGCAATGCGCTTCGTGGGACCTCTACGTGCGGCGCTCGGCGTGCCATGCGTATTCAACGTTCTTGGACCTCTGACCAATCCAGCCTCGCCGAAGCACATGGCGGTGGGCTGCGCCAATCGCGCAATGAGCCCGATCATGGCTGCGGTATATGCGGCTAATGGCCGGACCGGCATGGTGTACACGTCAAGCGAGGGGCTTGACGAAATGGCTCCGACTGGTCCGGTGTCCATCTGGGAGTTCAGCAACGGCGAAGTCACTGAGAGTGAATTCGACCCGACTGTGGAGCTTGGTCTCGACAAGGTGACGGTGGCTGACTTGAAAGGTGGAGAGCCGGAGCTCAACGCTCAGCTGTTCCGTGACTTCCTTGCAGGCAGGACGTTCCTTTCCGCACTACCGCCCTGCTCAACGCGGCATCCGCGATTGTTGCGGAGGGCCATCAGGTGCCAGCTGATGCCAGCCTGACTGAACGATTCAAAGCGGCCTATGCCATTGCCGAAGAAACCGTTGATTCAGGCAAGGCCTCGGCACTGCTTGACCAGTGGATCACCGCCGCCCAGTCCAAGAAAGCTTGATATTCGGCGAAATAGCAGATCATAAGAACGTATAAGGCGTGTCTCGTCAAAACACTCAACGACGAGACACGCCTTATACGCATCGCAGCGACAAATATCACAGAGAAAAAAGCACGAAAGACGTAGCTGATGCAGTCTTCTCCATATGTTGCTATACGCGAGCTCCATCATCGAAAACATCGCGGCGGGTTTGTGTATGTCCCTTGTGCTGTACGATCAATCCAGCAGCGCCAATCAACGCGCACACGCCGAAAATCGATCCCAGAATCGCAGCCAACGTGGGCATGAACACGGAAGCGATGATACCAGCGACACCAGCGATCAAAAGCACCCAGAACACCAGTTTCGATATCTTGACATGACCGATGGAGGGATTCGGAGGGTGAAATCATCACCGTAACGATCCATTACACTATCGGTGTCCAACCAGCTGGAACCAGTGAAATCGCGCGGTCCACGACCTTGCGGAGTGTCATCAGTGAACGTGCCCTGATCCAAATCCTGAATCGAAAGCAACGCCTCCTTCTCACGGCGCTGCGCATGCTTTTCAAAACGTTTCGCGCTACGAGAATGCTCCACGGCCTGCAAATCGTCGGCATGCGAACTTGCGAATTCAGCCCATGCGGCATCCAAATCGTCCGCATTTGAAGAAGCCCTTCGCCACCATTCGGCGCGGCATTTGGGCGTTCTTCATCGGCATTGCTATTGTTGAGGTCAGTCATACTGATAACTGTAATCAAGCGGATGGCCATCCGCTAGGAGGATCGTGAAAAATGCGCTACTTGTTTTTCTCGTCAAAGGCCTGGGACCGATCGCCATCCACCGCATGGGACCGACTGCCAAGGGACTTGAAAACATTCCGCGCGAAGGCGGTGCCATTATCGCAGCCAATCATCTTGCCGTCATCGATGACGCGCTGTTGCCGCTGACTTGTCCGCGCATGATTCATTTCATGGGCAAAGCCGAGTATTTCGAAGGCAAGGGCATCAAAGGCAAGTTCAAGAAGTGGTGGTTCACTTCGGTTGGCGTGTTCCCCGTGGATCGTTCCGGTGGGTCGAAATCGCTTGGCGCATTGAACCACGCGCGTGAAATCCTCGAAGACGGCCACCTGTTCGGCATTCATATTGAGGGCACGCGTAGCCCTGACGGTCGCCTCTATAAAGGTCATACCGGAGCTGCGCGACTTGCTTTTTGAAACCGGATGCCCAATCGTTCCGTCCGCCATTATCGGATCTCGCGAGTTGCAGAAGCCCGGTCAGATTATTATAGTAAAGGGCAAGACCACAGTGATCTACGGCGAACCGATTGCCGTGGAGAAGAAGCCCGCCGACCAGATCACGCACGACGATTTGCGCACGCTGACTGATCGCGTGACCATGGAAATTCAGAAGATGAGCGGTCAGGAATACGTGAACGAATACGCTCAGAAAGTCAAGGAACAGCTTAAGGCTCAGAAAGCCGCCGAACAGGCGAACAGCTGAGAAACCAAGAGGAAAGCCCCGGCACGACACTACGCGAGCCGGGGGCTTTCCTTATGCCTATACCATGATGTTTGGCAAAGCAGGTAATGCGCTTTTAGAACAGTGAGGAATACATCTTCAATGTGATGGTGGTTGGTATGCCGTTCTCGTCGCGAAGACGCACTTCGGTGCCACCTACCGGATCCTGCGAAGCGACCTTCTTGTCTTGGTTGGAATCCAACGTGAGCTGCGAACTTACCTTGACCGTGAATCCGAGTTTTTCCAATGCGGCTTTGGCGTCAGAGGCTTTCTGCCCCACATAATTCGGCAGGGTTATGGTTTCCGGTCCTTTGAAACCACCACGTCGACGCTGTCTCCCCAATGCAACGTATCACCGTTGTTGACGGAAGCGGAAATCACCTGCCCTTGTGGAATCTTGTCGTCGAAGGATTCCGTCCAATTGGTGGTGAGTCTAAGATCATCCAGCGCCTGCTGTGCCTCGTCCTTCGTCTTGCCGACGATATCGGGCATAGTGACTGGCTTTGGTCCCTGCGACACTGTGACGGTGATCGTCGTATTATGCGGCAATGTGGCGCCGGGATCCACACTTAACGACAGCAACGCCCCTTGAGGCACGTCAATGGAATACGTGTCATCAGAAGCCGCAGTCTGTTCGACATTATCGAATCCAGCCTTCTTCAGTGCGTTGATTGGATCCTTGCCGGATGCGCTGGTCGCGTCGAGAATATCGGAGGGAACCGTCGCCTGCCGGACTCCCTTGGAGACCACGACCTTGACTTTCTGGCTACGACGCTTGCTGCCGCGATCGCCGACATTCGCCGGGTCGGTGGAGATGATATTGCCTTCCTCCACGGAATCGCTATACTCTTCCGACACCTCATATTCGATATCGGAAATCTTGAGCAGACTCTCGTAGTCGCTCCACTTCACATTGGTGATGGGGCATGCTGCGGACGCGTCGCATGTCATACCATCCGGCTGGGGCATGGTCCAATAGCTGCCGGGGCCCTGATAGTACCACCATGCCCAACAGCCGGCGCCACATGCAAGCAGCAGCGCCACCACGCCTGCGACGATGAGCGGTGTGCGACGCTTTTTCGCGGATTTGCTGTTTGGAGTATTGTCGGATTCGTCGCTCTGCGCGATGGGGGATTGCGATGCAGCGCTGTCGACGGCATTGTCAAGGCTATTGACGATGCCGTCTGCCGGCAGCGAGAAACGTGTCGTCGCTTCTGGATCGATGTTCTGTTGCTGCACCGGCATGACGGTTGTTGCGTTCGTCTTGACCCTGTCCAGCTTGCGTGTGCGATCATCGAATTGCTGCGTCGGCGGTGCCGGGGAGCGGGAGGAACAGGATTGCCGACATTGGTTGGCGCACCGTTATTTGCGAGTTCGGCACTGTCGGAAGCGCTGACGTCTACCGGGGGAAGACGATACTGCCAATCGCTGACCGCAAGCGTCGATTGCAGACGCTGCAGCTCGGTTAACGCAACGGATGCGTCTGCTGGACGAGCTTCGACCGCGCGAGCCGTGAGGTGGGCAAGGAATGCGGCCACGCCTTCATTGATGCCTTTGCAAGCGGTGGCAATGCTTGGCACATCCTCGTGAACATGCTTGAATACCAGCGTTACTGGATTATCTGAAGTGAATGGCACGTTGCCGGCGAGCATCTCCCAAGCCATGATGCCCACGGAATACAAATCCCCCTGAGGTGTGGCTTGATTCTTCTCAATCATTTCCGGTGCTAGATATGCTGCTGTTCCCAGCAGTATGCCGGTGGAGGAGAGTGTGGCCTGCGATACCGTTTTAGCCAAGCCGAAATCGGTGATCTGCACATGGCCACGGTCGTTAAGCAAGATGTTTTCCGGCTTGATGTCGCGATGCACCACGCCCGCACGATGTGCGGAAGCGAGGCCATCCAATGTCTCGCCAATAATGCGTAACGTCTCTCGAACGCTGAATGTACCCTGCTGGTTCATTTCGTAACGCAGGTTCACGCCGTGAACATACTCCATGACGAGATAATCGAGACCGTCGAATTCGCCGGTGTCATACACCTGCACGATATGCGGATTGGCAATGGCTGCGGCCGAACGGGCTTCACGATGGAATCGTTCCACGAACTGGTCCCGGTGCGGTCCCTGCGCCAGCTGGGTATGCATGATTTTGATGGCGACCGTGCGCTCCAGACGTTCATCTACCGCCTTACACCGTGGCCATGCCGCCATCGGCGATTCTGCTGACGACCCGATACCGGCCCTCGATGACCTGACCTTCAGGGGCGTGTGGAGCTTCACTCATGGTTGATCGCTACGGTTCCTTCTTCAAAACAACTCACGTTCGAACGTGTTCCCACTTGTAGTCTACAAGCAGAGGTTTGCGGATTGTGCAACGAACGCGCGTCCTGTCCGGATGTTGGTTGGAAAACACGCAGGTCGCGTGTCACGCGCGTGTTTGGACGTGAATACTTGGCACGAAACGTGAGCAGGCCTCGATGAGCAGTGACTCGTGGTATTCGGAAAGGCTCAATGTTTCGATAGCTGTTTTCGATTCATTCCACAAATCCGCGATTCTACCGCGGGAACGTTCGATGGCTCCTGTTTGCTCAAATAGTTCAATGGCGCGTTTTACTTGAGTTTCGGAACGCGAATCGGTCTCCCACATGTCGATGAGCTCGCCGCTGCGTGTCGTTCGCCGCGTTGATGGCGTCGGCTAGAAGCACCGTGCGCTTGCCTTCGCGGATAACTCCTCCAACGGGCTTGCCCGTATTGCTGCTCGAACCGACAACATCCAGAAGATCGTCTGCAAGCTGGAAGGCCAATCCAAGAGGCAAGCCGACTGCCAATGCCTGCTTCCTCGCATCGTCTCTGCCTATACCTGCGGCAAGCATGCCGAATTCCAGTGGGGCAATGGTGGTGTAGCTGGCGGTTTTCCAGCGGAATACGTTCAATGAAGCTTCCACCAGTTCGTCTGGATCGTCCAACGGATTGAGCTCTACGGCCAAATCAAGTACTTGACCGACTTCGACCTCGCGGTGCATGTTGAGCAATGCCGCGACCACATCGGAACCATGAGTGAGCTTGGAAGCTACCTTGTCCGCAATGTCCACGCTTGCCGTGGCCAACATGTCGCCGAGCATGATGCCCAAGCCATGGCCGATGGCCTCGCTATGCGTACCAGTGGAGAATGCGCGATGCGCAGACGGCTTGCCACGGCGCAGATCGGAATCATCGATGATGTCATCATGCACCAGCGCACCGGTCTGGAACACTTCCACCGCGCACGCTAAATCGAGAAGCGCGTCGAAATCACGTTCTCGCACATCCTCCGAAGCGAATGCGCGGAACGAATCCAACGTCAGCAAGGCGCGAAGCCGCTTGCCACCCTCACTTGACGTGACCGCCTGCTTGGCGACCATGTCGGCAATAGGCTTGCAAGAGGAGGCAACCGAATCGTCCGCATGAAGGAATGCGAAATCCTTCACCAACGAAACAATGCGTGATTCAATCTGTTCCAAATCGGAGGAGCTAGTCATACCAACAGTTATCCACAGGCATTCGACAAGACCAAATCTCAATGATTGCAATAGTTGCGGTACCGAAATCATTTTGCGAAACGCCGAAGAAGCCATCCTCCGACCACAGGCCTCGAAAAAGCGGCATCGCATCGGCTCATCGGGCATAGTGCCATACAAGCGGCGAGCAAGGAAGCCGATAGACCATGCCAAGGAGGGCAGAATAATGACAACCAACAAAACCGGACGCATCACCGGGACTGAAATGGAAGAAGCCATCAGCCGATTCGAAAGGGATTGCAGATCCGACGGCGTGGGCGAAACAGTGCGTTCGTTCATTCGTGAACCGCTTTTCATATGGATGGACGCGCTTGCGCAGGCATCGGACGAGAGCGTTTCCCATTCGGAAGGCAAATTCCATGCCGAATGCGGTCTTGACCGGAATATGATCATGCGGACTACGGTGGGCATCAATCGGATGCTGTCCATTCGTGACGTATTTCTCATTTCCGCCATCGTTGACGAACGATATGCCGACCGAGACTTTCTCATGAGTTTCGCCGAAAAGACCCAAGCTGTCTCGTAATGCGCAGCGTCTGGAACAGCTGCTCAGCGATTCATTCCGTGATCCCCTAGCCAGACCCGATATGAAACGTTGCGATCAGGCGATCAACATGCTGTTCGACATTATCGATATGGTTCCGAAGACATATCGGGCGCAGCCGTTCGCCGTGATCAGCTACATCATGTGGTGGATGGGCCAGGGAAGGAGCCATGGCATCAGCCATCAGCGCGCTCGCGATAGATGATCAATGTTCGCTGGCGGCGATTGTATGCTCGGCGGTTGAACGACGTATTGGTCCTGCCTGGACTTCGGAAACATAAGGCAACACGCCGTAAAGTGGCGTGACTTGCGCGTGAAGGCCTCATTATGCGGGAATAATCGTCCTTGCAAGATGGTTTACTCACATAGTTGACGATTTGCCCTTGCCAGAAGTGGGTCCATATGGTATACGCTTCGAGGCAGGATCAATAGGAGGATAAGTTTGGCCACCAAGGAAACGACGGCAAGCATGGAACAGGCTGATCTGACCGAAAAGACCACCTCCACGAAGAAAAGCTGCCACGCGCAAGGCCTCCACGAAGAAGAGTGCGGCGAAGAAAACCACCGCAACTGAAGACCCCTCGCAAGACTACCGCGAAGAAGAGCGCCCCTGCCAAGAAGAAGGAGGAGGAGCCGCTCGAGGATGATGCACTTGACGATGAGGACGCTCAGGTAGACGACGCCGATCTTGACGATTTCGACGCCGATCTCGATGACGTCGATTCGGATGACGAGGATGACCTCGACGACGACGAGGAATCCGAACCTGAAGATGATGACGACGAGGATGAGGAAGAACGCAAAAAGCCGGAAGAGCCTAAGGAAAAAGGGCGCTTTCGTGGTGCGTGATGACGATGATGATGAAATCTGACCCCATCCGGCAATCCGAAGCGTCGTGTGATTGCGGCGGGTGCGACTGCTGATCCGGTCAAGGATTACCTGAAGCAGATCGGTCGTGTGAGCCTGCTGAATGCGGAACAGGAAGTCGATCTGTCCGAGCGTATCGAAGCCGGCCTGTATGCCCAGCACCTGCTGGACACCGAATCCGACCAGATGGATTTCAAGCGTAGGCGTGAGCTCAAGTGGGCGGCGAATGACGGCAAGAAGGCCAAGGACCATCTGCTGGAGGCCAACCTTCGACTGGTGGTGTCGCTTTCCAAGCGTTACACCGGCCGTGGCATGTTGTTCCTCGATCTGATCCAGGAAGGCAACCTGGGCCTGATTCGTGCCGTCGAGAAGTTCGACTGGAAGAAGGGCTTTAAGTTCTCCACCTATGCCACGTGGTGGATTCGTCGGGTCATCACCCGAGCCATGGCTGACCAGGCGCGTACCATTCGCGTGCCGGTGCACATGGTCGAAGTGATCAACAAAGCTGTCTCGTGTGCAGCGTCAGATGCTGCAGGATCTTGGCCGCGAACCCACGCCGGATGAGCTTGCACGCGAGCTCGACATGCCTGTCGAGAAGGTGCAGGAAGTTCAGAAGTACGGCCGTGAGCCGATTTCCTTGCATACGCCGTTGGGTGAGGATGGCGATTCCGAGTTCGGCGATCTGATCGAAGACACCGACGCCATCGCGCCGTCCGACGCGGTTGCCTTCTCGCTGTTGCAGGAGCAGTTCAGGCAGGTGCTTGAAACATTGTCTCCGCGTGAGGCTGGCGTGATCAAGATGCGTTATGGCTGGAAGATGGCCAGCCCAAGACGCTCGACGACATTGGCCGCGTGTATGGCGTTACCCGTGAGCGTATTCGCCAGATCGAGTCGAAGACCATGTCGAAGTTGCGTCACCCGTCTCGCTCGCAGACGCTGCGTGACTTCCTTGATCAGTGATTGAAACAAGAGGTGAATGAAGTCGAGAAATTCGGTAAGAATATCGAATTTCTCGGCTTCTTACGTCTACAAGACGTTCTTATGGATGAAAACCGAAGCAAAACTGCAAGTCAGAATGAGGAAAATGGCGAAAGACAAGGACAATTACGGCGCAGGTAGTCTTACCGTGCTTGAAGGTCTTGACGCGGTGCGTAAACGCCCGGGCATGTATATCGGCACCACCGATAGCCAAGGTCTGATGCACTGCCTGTGGGAGATCATCGATAATTCCGTCGATGAGGCTCTTGCGGGAGTCTGCAACCATATCGTTGTGACGTTGCACAGCGACGGTTCCGTGGAAGTGGCCGATAACGGCCGCGGTATCCCTGTTGACATCGAGCCGAAAACCAAACTTACCGGTGTGGAAGTGGTGTTGACCAAATTGCATGCCGGTGCGAAATTCGGTAACTCTTCGTATGGAGCTTCGGGCGGTCTGCATGGCGTGGGCTCGTCAGTGGTGAACGCGTTGAGCCCCGTCTTGACGTGGAAGTGGATCGTGACGGTAAGACGCATCATATGTCATTCCATCAGGGTCATCCTGGTGTGTATACCGATGCTGATCCGGAGCACCCATCTCCGGATGCGCCATTCAAACGCACGCGTAAAACCGTCCGACTGAGCTTGAAATCATTGGCAAGGTCAGTCCGAAGACCACGGGAACTCGCATTCGTTATTGGGCTGATCCGGAGATTTTCAACGACACCGCGGAATTCAGCTACGAGCAGCTGATTGATCGCGTCAGGCAGACCAGCTTTGAGTGCCGGGTTTGAAAATCACTGTTATCGATGAGAATATTCCGGAAACCGGCGATGAATCAGTCGACGAAATGCTGGAAGTCGACGATATTGCAAATGCTGCAGGTGATGAACCGCAGGAAATTGCCGAAAGCGATGAATCTGAACATGACGCTGCCGAGCACGAGGAAGCTGCGGAGCAGATCGAGGGAAACCGATGTTGCGGCACAACCTCAGGGATCGAAGTATACTCACGCCCGTATCGAAATTCTGCCATACCGGCGGTGTGAAGGATTTCGTGGATTACCTGTCCAAAGGCGAAGCGGTTTCCGCTATTTGGCGTATCACTGGCGAAGACACCTATGTTGAGGAAACCCAAGCCGTTGGCGATGGCGGTGAACTGCACGCGCAGAAGGTTACGAGAATTGCCGTCGATATCGCCATGCGGTGGACCAACGGATACGACACCACCATGCGCAGCTTCGTCAATGTGGTGGAAACCCCGGGCGGTGGAACCCATGTGGATGGCTATCTGTTGGGCCTGACCAAGCAGATTCGCAAAGCCATCGAAGACAATGCACGTAAGCTCAAAGTGAATCTTAAAGATTCCAACATGAAGGTCGAACGTGACGATATTCTGGCAGGTCTGGTTGCCGTCGTCACTGTGCGTATCGCCGAACCACAGTTCCAAGGTCAGACCAAGGATGTGCTCGGCACCGCGCAGGTCAAGCCGATCGTCAGCAAAATGACCGACAAGCAGTTCGGCGAGATGATCACCGGCTCCAAACGTGGCTATAAGGAACAGTCCGGCCGCGTGCTTGAAAAGATCGTCGGCGAAATGCACGCCCGCATCCAAGCACGTAAAACCAAAGAGGTGACGCGACGCAAGAACGCGCTCGAATCGGCATCCATGCCACCGAAACTGTCTGATTGCCAGCCAGGCAATGACGATGGCCGAACTGTTCATCGTGGAGGGTGATTCCGCACTTGGCACCGCCAAAGCCGCGCGTAATTCCGGTTTCCAGGCGTTGCTGCCGATTCGAGGCAAAATTCTCAACGTGCAGAAGGCGTCGTTGTCGCAGATGCTGTCGAACAAGGAATGCGCGGCGATCATTCAGGTGGTCGGCGCTGGCTCCGGAGCGAGCTTCGACATCGAGCAAGCACACGTTACAACAAGGTCATTATGATGACCGATGCAGATGTCGATGGCGCGCACATCCGCATTCTGCTGCTCACCTTGTTCTACCGTTACATGAGGCCGCTCATCGAGTACGGTCACGTGTATGCGTGGCCGTGCCTCCGCTGCACCGCATCGCCTTGACCGGAGCTCACAAGGGGAGTATATCTACACGTATTCCGACGATGAGCTGGCCGGCAAATTGGCTGATCTTGATAAGAAGCACATCAGCTATAACGAGGACATTCAGCGCTATAAGGGTCTGGGTGAAATGGACGCCGACCAGCTGGCCGACACCACTATGGATCCACGCACACGTATGCTGCGTCGTATCCGTATGGAAGACGCCGAACAGGCCAGTCAGATTTTCAGCCTGCTGATGGGCGATGACGTGCCGCCGCGTAAAGCGTTCATTGTTGAGAATGCCGACGATTTCGACCGTTCGAAGATCGATACCTGATCGAGGTTGTCGTCAGCTCGCCCTCCGCTACGTCAAGACGTTTCGGAGGGTATTTTTAGTGAAGATGGTATGCGATTCCGTGTGGTAAAGATTGAAGATTCTACGGTAGATAGTGCAATCAAGTAGTTACCGATTGGTAGATATATGTGCTTACAATAATGGCGGATATTGTTTTCTGCGGCTACCGATCAAGAGGGAGTAGGGTGTGGTCAATCTTTTGCTTGCGGTGATTTATGTGGCATTCATCAGCCTTGGCCTGCCGGATTCGGTGCTGGGTGCCGCATGGCCCGACGATGAGTGTCGATTTGGGTGCTCTCCCATTTCGTGGGCTGGCGGCATTTCCATGACGATTCCGCTGGCACCATTGTTTCCGCGTTGCTTTCCGATCGTATGACCTTGCGTTTTGGTGCGGGCAAGGTCACTGCGGTTTCCGTGGCGTTGACGGCGTTGGCATTGTTCGGCTTTTCCGTTGCTCCTAACTATTGGGTGTTGATTCTGCTTGCCATTCCGTACGGCTTGGGTGCGGGCGGCGTTGACGCGGCCCTCAACAACTATGTGGCGATCCACTACGAGAGCCGTCACATGAGCTGGCTTCACGCCATGTGGGGCATTGGCGCGTTGACTGGCCCATACATCATGGGATTCGCCTTGGGCGCCGGCCAAGGATGGTCGTGGGCTACCGTTACATCTCCATAATGCAGGTTGTGCTCACCGCCAGTCTTATTTTCAGTCTGCCACTGTGGAAGAAGCGCCCTGCGCAAACGCAGGCGAAGCTTCCAGCGAATCCGGTGAAACGGCCAATAATGAAACTCGTAAACCGCTTGGTGTACGAGGCGTGCTTGCCATTCGCGGTGCCAAAGAAATCCTGATGATGTTCTTCTGTTACTGTGCACTGGAATCCACGGCCATGCTGTGGGGTAGTAGCTACATGGCGCTCGGCAAAGGCGTCGACAAGACCACAGCCGCCATGTGGGCCAGCCTGTTCTGCATCGGCATCACCATAGGCCGCCTGGCGAGTGGCTTTCTGACCATGAAGTTCAACGATCCGACTATGATTCGCCTGGGCCGGCGCTCGTGCTAATCGGTATCGTTAGCATGTTGTTGCCGTTGCCGCACAATACCGGCACTATTGTGGGGCTGATGATCATCGGTCTCGGCTGCGCTCCGATTTACCCGTGCGTCATTCATTCCACGCCGGCATATTTCGCCGAAGACAAATCGCAGGCGATCGTCGGCATGCAGATGGCATGCGCATACGTCGGTTCGATGTGCATGCCGCCGGTATTCGGCTTGATCGCACAGCATGTCAGCGTGCTGTGGTTCCCTCTGTACATGTTGGTTTTCCTGGTGCTGATGGTGATCATGCACGAGAGCCTGCGTAAAAAGTGCGGTGGTCAGACCATCGGCTGATAGGGCGTTGCCGTCACTGCGTCTGCGATGCCATGAGCAGCATTGTAGATTTCGCATATACGGTTAGGGCTACTGAAACCGAGCGCTACATACCATACGATAAACAGTATGGCCACGGTCGCGGTCAATGGCAGTCGTTGTGTTTTCAAACGAATAAGACATAACAGGATCACAGTGGCAAGCAAGGCGATGAATGATGCCGAAAGGTAGCGTAGCCAAGTCAAACCGTATGCGTTGATGTACAGCCCTAGTCGAAGTGCCGCTGAAGTCAGAATAATGGTTGTTAACGCCAGCAATGCGACCAATGTGATGTTGAGCGTGCGTGTGCGTGGTGCGAGAGTGATCGCCAAGCCGAACAAGGTCACATTAATGGCCGTGACTGCCAACAGTTGAAAGAATCCGCTGCGTGCGTATTCGCTATAGGTCAATCCATCTGGCAGTGCGATTGAACCGTCAGTGAGCAATCCCGCGAATAGGGGAACCGGACTTGTACGGCACAGAACAGCGCGTACACCATCAGGGTCACGGCCAGTACCACGAACGCTGTTACTGAACTGAGGGAGAAACGTTGCTCCGGCGGTGTGGAAGTGGGTTCGGCGTTGAGACCGATAAGCAGAGAGAACAGCAATGGCCACGGCAATACGATGAACATGATGTGAAGAATGAGCGCCATCGGATTGAAATCACGGAAAACGTTCAACACCTCATATTGCACTATTTGATCGGCGCCGACAAGCAACGGTATGATCGTCAAAAAGCAATGGAATGGAAATCAGCAGCGCGATGCCGATTTCGCGCACTTTCGAACGTTGTCTCGACGCG
>VOFB01000889.1_pt1 | contig 44001 bp, 47 predicted proteins | sample 5384141 | NCBI WGS metagenome assembly VOFB01 (sample SAMN12384721, study PRJNA508395) | human gut metagenome | isolation source: healthy gut A | host: Homo sapiens | reverse complement strand
CCAGAAGGTGGCCAAACCCACTGATGATCCCACCAAGTCGGGGTATACCTTTACCGGCTGGGAGGATGCAAACGGCGCGGGCGCGTATGATTTCAATACCCCGGTCATCGCCCCGCTGACCCTCACGGCGAAATGGGAGAAGAATCCCTCCTCCGGCGGCTATTACTACTACCCTACCCCCGATACTAAGGCCGACGATGTCAAGGGTTCTCCCAAGACCGCCGACCCCGGCGTAGCCCTCTACGCCGCCCTGTCGCTCCTGTCCCTGACGGGCATGGTGGCGCTCAACGGGAAAAGAGATAAAGAACGACGGAAAGGGGAGCACCCGCAGGGTGCTCCCTTTTGATTCTGGGGAAAAGTATTGCGCCTGCGGGCGGGACGGGTGACCCCTCATCCGGCGCTGCGCGCCACCTTCCCCCCAGGGGGAAGGCTTGAGGGGTGCGGCGGTAGGAGCGAAAAACCCTACCGTGGCTGGGGCAAGCGGCCGCGGAAGCCTCCGCGCCGGTGAGCGCAGGTGCAGTCCTTTTGACCGACAACGATGACGAAAAGCTATGTCCGCGAGAAGATGCGGGAAATCGCTGTTAGGTACAGCGCGCAAGGGGTTCTTAGACCGTAGGTCTAAGCGGCGTTTTTGGCTACTTTTGCCGTCGAGGGCAAAAGTAGCTCGCGCCGGGGCGCGAAATAGCCCCTGCCGCTGCGGCGGGGACGGAGGGGCTACTCCGCGTCCACGTAGACGACCTCGAGACCGGAACGGAGGGCGTATTCCACCGTGCGGCGAGTGCCGCCGTCCTGACCGTCGAACACGGCGATAGTCATGGTGACGCTCATACCCTCCTTGCACAGGGCCAGGGTGCGCTTGGCGCAGCCGGGCATGACGTCCACGCTGATAAAGTAGCCGCCAACGGGGCGCTTGTAGCCGGCGATGCCCAGCGGGGCGATCTCCTTGTCCAGAGCGTCCAGCACCGCGTGAAATTTGGGGGCCAGGATGGCGGCGTGCTGCTTCATCAGGGCCAGGGTGTGGGCCTTGTCCTTCAGGAACAGAACGTGGCGCAGTTGGTTGATCTTGTCGAAGCCGATGGTCTGGATGTTGATGAGCTTGGAGAAGTAGGCGATGTTGTCGGCGCTGGATGCCATGACGCCCACGCCGGCACCGGGGAAGGTGACCTTGCTGGTGGAGGCGAACTCATAGACCATGTCGGCATTGCCGTACTTCGCGCACAGGCTGATGATGTCGGGGAATTCCACATAGTCGCAGTCGAACTCGTGGATGCAGTAGGCGTTGTCCCACATGAGCATAAAGTCAGGGGCGGCGGGCTTCATCTTCGCCAGACGGTCGATGGTCTCGGCGGAGTACACCACGCCCTCGGGGTTGGAGTACTTGGGCACGTTCCACATACCCTTGACGGCGGGGTCCTTGATGAGGGCCTCTACCTGGTCCATGTCGGGGCCGTCGGCGGTCATGGGGACGGAGATCATCTCTACGCCGAAGCTCTCGGTGACCTTGAAGTGGCGGTCATAGCCGGGCACCGGGCAGATCCACTTGACCTTGTCCAGCTTGCACCAGGGCTTTTCGCTGTGGAGCAGACCGTTGGTGAAAGCCTTGGATACGGCGTCGTACATCAGCTGCAGGCTGGCGTTGCCGCCCACGAACACCTGCTCAGGCTTGCAGCCCAGAATGTCCGCAAACAGCCTTCTGGCCGCGGGGATACCCGCCACCTCGCCGTAGTTGCGGACGTCGATGCCGTCGGAGACAAAGTCCTCCGGCTTGGTCAGCAGGCTGAAAATGGGTGTGACCAGGTCCAGCTGGGCCTTGCCGGGCTTGCCCCGGGCCATATTCAGGCTGAGGCCCATGGCCTTGAGCTTTTCGTATTCCGCCTGCACGGCGGCGTATTCGGCCTGACGCTCCTGAAGGCTCATATCTGTATATTTCTTCATTGCAAGTTCCTCCGTTTCCTTGTGTTCCATGCGGATTTCTTGCGAATTATACTACACTATTTGCACAAAAATTGCAACCACAATTTGTGAATATCGCAGAAGAGAATTTCTCCGGGCGGGTGTGAGGTACCGTATATTTTGACAAAAAAGTGCCGCCGCGGCCAGGGGGTGCCGCGGCGGCAAAGACAGGGAGCGTTATTGGGCGGAGACATCCTCCGCTTCCTTTTCCAGCAGGGCCTTTTTGGCGGCCACAGCGGACTGGGCGCAGCCGTACTCCCAGTTCCACGGGTCTTTCCGGCAGACACCGTCGGCAAAGGGAACGAAGATGGACAGCAGGCCCACGGCGGCCAGGATCCAGCAGTACCACATACCGCCCACGATGGCGGCGGGGCTGGTGTGCAGGGCGTCGGAGGTCACGGTGGCGTTGGCCAGGGCGGCGGCGCTCAGCAGCTGCGCGCCGTAGGGGATGATGCCCTGGAACACGCAGGAGAAGATGTCCAGCAGGGAGGCGGTGCGGCGGGGATCCACCCTGTATTCATGGGACACGTCACGGGCCATGTCGCCGGCCACGATGATGGCCACGGTGTTGTTGGCGGTGGCGCAGTCGCACAGGGAGACCATGGCGGCGATGCCGACCTGGGCGGACTTGTTGCCCTTCATGACCTTCCGCAGCTTCTGGATGATCCAGGCGATGCCGCCGTTTTTGGCGATGAGTTCCGACATACCACCGCACAGCAGCGTCAGGAAGAATACCTCGTTCATGCCGGTGAAGCCGTCCCACACGCTCTGGGCGAAGGCGGCAATGGTCAAATCACCGCAGCAGATGCCCACCAGACCGGCGGAGAAGATACCCACGGTCAGGGCCAGGAACACGTTGAGCCCGCACAGGGCCAGGACCAGCACCAGCACGTAGGGCAGGACCTTGATGAGATCGAAGGGCAGGGCCTCCAGGGGCATGACCGTCTCCGGACGGCCGAAGATCAGCAGGAGGACCAGGGTGATCAGTGCCGCCGGCAGAGCGATGAGGAAGTTGACACGGAACTTGTCGCGCATTTCGCAGCGCTGGCTGCGGGTGGCAGCGATGGTGGTGTCGGAGATCATGGAGAGGTTGTCGCCGAACATGGCGCCGCCCACCACGGCACCGATGACCACGGTGAGAGACAGGCCGCCTTTTTCCGCAATACCCACGGCGATGGGGATCACGGCGGTGACGGTACCCATGGAGGAGCCGGTGGCGGTGCCCATAAAGGCGGAGATGACGAACAGACCGGCGGCCAGGAATTCCACCGGTACCAGGGACAGACCCAGATTTACCGTGGATTCGCGGCCGCCCATGACCGCCGCCACGTTGGCGAAGGCACCGGCCAGAATGTAGATCATCAGCATGGTGAGGATGTCCACGTTGGCGGCACCCTTGGCAAAGGTGTCGAACTTCTCGTTAATGGTGCCCTTGAACATGATAAAGGCCGCCAGCACCGCCAGGAACATGGCGGTGACGGAGGGGAACTGGTAAAAGGCCATCTCCATACCCTTTACCTGGTAGTAAATACCGGCGCCCATGTAGATGACGATGAACATCGCGAAGGGGAGCAGCGCCAGCCCACTGGGCCGCTTTTCGTTGAGGTTTTTCATAGCAGGTATCCTTTCTTTCTATCCAAACAGCGCCTGCGGCGCAGAAAATGTCCGCGCTGCGAGGACAGCGCGGGCATCCACAAATCGTATGGTATCGTAAAAGGAAACTTTTGTCAATGAGTATTTTCAAAAATTGCGCCATCTGGCTATCTGAGAAATCGATAGCAGACCTACCTCCGGCGGATATCGTATATATCCGTTCGGCGGGCGGAGAGGATGGGCAGCTGCTGCCGGACAGCATCCACCCGGGAGAGATCCAGGTCGACGACGGCAGTTTCCTCGCCGCTGCCGCATTCATGCAGCACCGTGCCCCAGGGGTCGCAGACCAGAGAGTGTCCCCAGGCCACATAGGAGGCAGCCTCGTCCCGGGCGGGGGCGGCACCCACGGTGAAGCACTGGTTATCTACCGCACGCTGCCGCAGGAGCAGTTCCCAGTGGGCGGGGCCGGTGGTCATGTTGAAGGCCGCCGGGGCCAGCAAGACCCGGGCACCCTCCAGAGCCATGAGGCGGCACAGCTCCTCGAACCGGAGGTCGAAGCAGATGCACAGGCCTATTCTGCCATAGGGTGTGTCGAAGAGGGTGATGTCGTTCCCCGGCGACAGGGTGGCGGACTCGCGGAAGGACTGGCCGCCCTGCACGTCGATGTCAAACAGGTGCATTTTCCGATGGCGGGCCACGCAGGTGCCTGTGGGGTCGAAAACGTAGGCGGTGTTATAAATCTTGTCACTGTCCAGCTCGGGGAGGGAACCGCCTACCAGCCAGAGGTTTAGCTCCCGTGCGGTGTGGGAGAGCATCTGATATGCCGGACCGCCCTCAGGCTCGCCGTAGGCACGGAAGCAGGCGTTGTCGTAGGGGCAGCAGAACATCTCCGGCAGGATGGCCATGTCGGCGCCGCGGACGGAGCGCAGCAGGTCTTCCGCGTGGCGGAGGTTGGCGGCTTTGTCGGCGGTGACGTGCATTTGAATTTGTGCCAGCTTCATGGGGGTCCCTCCTTAATACTCGCGCAGGACCAGCTCGGTGACGCCCTCACTGATACTGACAAGGCGTTTCACTTGACTGCGCTTGTTGTACACCGTCCACAGCATATCCCGGATGGCGGTGCCGCCCCGGTAGCCGTGGATGAGGCGCAGGCGGTAGACACCGCCGCCGCAGCGGCGCAGCGCCGCGTCGATGGCGATCTGCGCCTGGTACGTATTCATGCCGTGGAGATCCAGCTCCATCACGCCGCCCACCATATTGAGCACCTCCGAACTTTTGTTGCTTTTATGATACCGCAAAGGCGTTGAGTTTGCAAGGTGGGCGTGGTATAATACGTCACAAATAGGATACATTTGTGAGGCAATTATGAGAATTCTGGTACTTTCCGATTCCCACGGGAATGTGGATAATATGGCCCGCGCGGTGGAGCTGACAGCGCCGGACCGGGTGCTGCACCTGGGGGACTGCCAGCGGGACCTGACGGCCCTGCGGGGGCGGTTCCCGGCGCTGCCCATGGAGGGCGTGCCGGGCAACTGTGATTGGGGCAGCTGCGACCAGCCGGAACGGCTGCTGGAGATCGGCGGCGTGCGGATCTTTGCGCTGCACGGGCACACGCGGAACGTGAAGCGTTCGCCTATGGCCGCCATGTACGCGGCGAAGGAGTACGGTGCACAGGTGCTGCTGTTCGGACATACCCATGTGCCGCTGGTGGACAACGACGGCTCACTGCTGACGCTGAACCCCGGCGCGGCGGGGGACCCGCTGCGCCCCACCTGCGGCGTGCTGACCATCGAAAACGGCAGGGCTGATGTGTCCACCCTGCGGCTGTGAAGGGAGTGAAGGCCATGTTCTATATCGGGTGTCATCTGTCCGCCTCAGACGGCTTTTTGGCCATGGGCAGGACGGCCCTGTCCATCGGGGCCAACACGTTTCAATTTTTCACCCGCAATCCCCGGGGCAGCAAGGCCAAGGCCATCGACCCGGCGGATGTGGCGGCGTTTCTGGCGCTGGCGGCGGAAAACGGCTTCGGCACGCTGGTGGCCCACGCGCCGTATACCATCAATCCCTGCTCCAAGGATGAGCACACCCGGGAGTTTGCCCGCATGACGCTTGCGGACGACCTGAAGCGGATGGAGCACCTGCCGGGGAACGTGTACAACTTCCATCCCGGCAGCCACACCGGGCAGGGTATGGAGACGGGTATTGCCCAGATCGCGGAGACGCTGAACGCCATCCTTACGCCGGGCCTCCGCACCACCGTCCTGCTGGAGACCATGTCCGGCAAGGGCAGGGAGGTGGGCAGCCGGTTCGAGGAGCTGCGGGAGATCATCGACCGGGTGGCACTGTCGGATAAGCTGGGGGTGTGTCTGGACACCTGCCATGTGTCCGACGCGGGGTACGACATCGCGGACGACTTGGACGGGGTGCTGACGGAGTTCGACCGGGTCATCGGTCTGGAGAGACTGAAGGCAGTGCACATCAACGACAGTCTGAACCCGCGGGGCGCCCACAAGGATCGCCATGCCCGCATCGGCGAGGGCTGCCTGGGTGCGGAGGCGCTGGGCCGGGTGGTGCGGCATCCCGCATTGCAGGGGCTGCCCTTCGTGCTGGAGACGCCCAACGAGCTTCCGGGCTACGCCCGGGAGATCGCACTGCTGAAGGCGCTGCGGGAGGGATGATCGTGCTGCGGCTGTCGGCGCTGGTGATCGTGCTGGTCACCGCCATCGGACTGTACAAAAAGGCGTGGCTGCCGGAGAAGCACTGTATCCGCGCCGGTTTTTTCGTGTACTACACACACCTGAGCAATCTGCTGATACTGCTCTATGAGCTGGCGCTGGGCGCCAGCGGGCATGACCCCCACTGCGGCGCGTTCCGGTGGCTCAGTTCCCCGGGCGTGGCGCTGAGTATGACGCTGTGCATCTATGTGACGCACCTGATCTACGCCTTTGTGCTGCTGCCGACCGCCCACCGGCGGGACGATGAGAGCTGGCTGAAGGGGCGCTTTTCCTTCGGGAATGTCTGCGTACACTTTATTACGCCGGGGCTGACGGTGCTGCAATGGCTGCTGTGGCAGGATAAGGCAGGGCTGACAGTGGGGCACGCCGTCTGGTGGCTGGTGCTGCCGCTGGCGTATTTTGCCTTTGCCATGCTGCGGGCCGGGACCGGCAAGCCTATCGGACGCACCGGCCAACTGTACCCCTATCCGTTTTTGGACTATCCCAGGCTGGGGGCGGGGCGGTTCTGGCTGTACGCCACAGCCATCCTGACGTTTTTCTTTGGACTGGGGTGTCTGTTTGTGGGGATCGGGCATTTACTGGCATAGAGCTTCATGTATGAGCAACGGACCGCTTTTATTTTCTGTGCGCTGTACAGCAAAAAAGACCGCCGGAGGGCGGCCTTTTTTCATGCAAACAAATTCCAGGGCCAGGCATCCGGCGGGGGACAGGCAACGTCGATGGGCTTGCCGGTGACGGGGTGTGTCAGCGCCAGCCGCGTGGACCACAGGGCGGGGGAGCAGTCGGCCTTGCTGCCATAGCGGATATCCCCCAGCAGGGGGAGGCCGCGGGAGGAGAACTGCACCCGGATCTGGTGGGTGCGGCCGGTGTGCAGCTGCACGCGCACCAGCGTCAGGCCGTCCGCTTCGCCCTGGACGGTGTAGCTGAGGGACGCCTGGCGGACGCCCTTCCGCATACGCTTGACCACGTAGCTTTTGTTGTGGGCGGCGTCGCGGAACAGCAGGTCGGTGAGGGTGGCTTCGTCCTGTGCCGGCGTGCCCCGGAGAACGGCCAGGTATTCCTTGGTGACGCGGTGCTCTGCCACGGCGGCGGTGAGCTTTCCGGTGACGTCCCGGCGGCGGGAGAACAGCATAACGCCGCCCACCAGCCGGTCCAGCCGGTGGACGGTGGCGATATAGTCGTTCTGCCCCAGGGCGCGGTAGTGCTCGCGCAGCAGGCCGGGCATACAGGCACCGGAGGGGCTGTCCTCCGACAGGACGCCCACGGGCTTGACGCAGAGGACCAGATACGGGTCCTCGTAGAGTATACGGATAGGCGCCATATCAGTGACGGCGGCCGCGGTAGGAGTGGTGGCGGTACTGCTTGCTGCCGGGCTTGCCGTAGCGGCGGTTGCGGCCGTAGAACCGGAACCACAGAACCAGGGCGGCGACCAGCACCACCAGCGCCAGAACGGCGATGCGGGCGGAGCGCTGGGAGAAGAATTCGCCGATGGCGTGGCGCAGGGACAGGAAGCGGCTGGCGGACACGTCGGCCACGGCCAGCAGGGGTACGGTGACGTAGGTCGTGTCGCCGTAGCTGACGGTGATCTCGCCCAGGCGGTCGCCGGCGGCGATGGGGGCCAGCGCCGTCTCGTTATCCAGCGTGACGGTGCGGGTCAGGGCACTGACGTCCAGATCCTTGGGCAGCATGGCGTCGGCGCTCTCCGCCGGGTGGACGGCCACGGTGGAGACCTGTTTGCTCAGGGCCACGGGGACCTCCTGGATCAGCTCATTCTCATCCAGCACCTGCTGGGGGGCAAAGTTGTCAAAGCCCCAGTCGAACAGACGGGCCGTCTCGGTAAAGCTCTCTACGATGTAGCCGGAGCCGTTCTCCTTTTCGACCTTCTCCGCGCCCAGCACCACGCTGATGAGCGTGCGGCTGCCGCGGACAGCGGAGGAGACAAGGCACTGGCCGGCGGCATCGGTGCTGCCGGTCTTAATGCCCTGGGCGCCGGAGTACAGGTACCCGGCCAGCCGCCAGTTGGAGATCAGGGCGTTGGTGCTGTGGAGCACGCGCTCCTCCTCGGTCTTGTTGGTGGGAGGTATCTCATAGGACTTGGTGTTCACCATGGTCATAAAGTCCTCGTGCTTCATGGCTTCGCGGGTGATGAGATACAGATCGTAGGCGGAGGAGTAGTGGCCGGACTGGGTCAGGCCGGTGGTATTGGCAAAGTGGGTGTTTTTGCACCCCAGCTCCTGGGCGCGCTGGTTCATGCGCGTCACAAAGGCATCTACGCTGCCGCACAGCGTTTCGCCCAGGATGTTGCACGTCTCGTTGGCGGAGATGACCAGCATACAGTACAGCAGCTGCTCCACCGTCAGCGTTTCACCTTCCACGATATCGGCGGTGCTGCCGTCCTCCGGCAGGCCGCGCAGGGCGGTGGCGGTGGCGGTGACCTGCTGGTCCAGCCGCAGCTCACCCCGGTCGATGGCCTCGAAGACCAGCAGGGCGGACATGATCTTGGTGGTGCTGGCAATGGACAGCTCATCGTGGATATTTTTGTCATAGAGTATCGTGCCGGTCTCGGCCTCCACCAGCAGCGCGGCCTTGGCACGGATGGCCGGATCCTCCAGCGCGGCGGCGGGAACGGTCAGAACTCCGCATAAAATCAGGGCGGATAAAAAAACAGCAATAAAACGACGGATTTTCATGTGACTTTTTCTCCATGTATGCTATAATATAGGGGGACGGCCCCGTCCGGAGCATGGGGCCGGTATGTCCATGACCTATTATAAGCAAAAGAGGCGGGGTAGTCAACTGTGGGAAAGCGGATAAAATTGACAAAGACGGACGTGTTCCTGCTGGGACTGACGGTGCTGTTCGTCCTGGCGATGGCACTGACGTGGCTGCTGACGCCGCGGCAGGTGCGGGGCGGCTATGACATCAGCGCCGTGCCGCCGGAGGAGGCTTCGCCCGCACTGCTGAAGGTGAACATCAACACCGCCAGCGCGGAGGAGCTGGACGGCCTGCCGGGGATCGGCCCGGTGCTGGCCCAGCGGATCGTGGACGAACGGGAGGCCAACGGACCCTATACCGGCGCGGAGGACCTGACGCGGGTGGAGGGAATCGGACAGGCCATCGTGGAGAGCATACAAGATCACATCATAACGGAGGATACGCAGGAATGAAGATATTGGTGGTAGACGACGAGAAGCTGCTGGTGAAGGGCATGAAGTTCAATCTGGAGAACGAGGGGTATGAGGTGATGACCGCCTATGACGGCGCGGCCGCCGTGGAGCTGGAGAAGAAGGAGAACTTCGACCTGATCGTCATGGACGTGATGATGCCCGGCCTGTCCGGCAGCGACGCCTGCATGAAGATACGGGAGTTTTCCGATGTGCCCGTCATCATGCTGACCGCCCGCAGCGAGGACAGCGACAAACTGATGGGCTTTGCCTGCGGCGCGGACGACTATGTGACGAAGCCCTTTAACATTCTGGAGCTGAAGGCACGCATCCGGGCACTGCTGCGGCGGTCCATGAACGGGAACCAGGCGGCCCAGAGCCGCCAGCGCACGCCGCTGCTGACCGTGGGCGACCTGAGCCTGGACACGGAGCAGCGGGTGGCCCTGCGGGACGGAAAGACCATCGACCTGACCGCAAAGGAGTATGACCTGATTGAGCTGCTGATGAAAAACCCCCGGCGGGTGTACAGCCGGGAGAGCCTGATGGACCTGGTGTGGGGGTATTCCTACGCCGGAGATTACCGGACGGTGGACGTGCACATCCGACGGCTGCGGGAAAAGCTGGAGCCGGACCCCGCCAACCCGGTATACATTATGACGAAGTGGGGAGTTGGTTACTATTTTAAGGGAGAAGAACAGCCCACCGTGTGACACGGCGGCAGCAAATACGGACCAGACCCCGCAGGCGCAGACTATGCGGCAGCGCCTGGGCCTTGGTATACGCAAGCTGCGGGGCAAGGCGACCTTGCAGCTGAAGTTCAGCCTGAGCTATATCCTGGTCATCGCGGCGGTGCTGATCCTGCTGAACTCCTATCCGCTGCTGGTGAGCCAGAACATGATGGTGGCCTCCAATCAGAACAACCTGAAGAGCACCGCGAAGGTCATCGAGTCGGCGATGATAGGCTTGGAGAAGCTGACGGTGGAGAACGTGCAGGCGGCGCTGGAGGGCCTGGACGAGTCCGGCGCGGCCCGTATCATGGTGACCAACAGCGCGGGGCTGGTGCTGTACGACACCCGGCAGGGCAGCAACGCCGTGGGCGAATACGCGCTGTACTCCGTGGTGGCGGTGGCCCTGCGGGGACAGGACGCCAGCTATTGCAGCTACGACGGCACGGCGTTTTTGAGCCGCGTGGCCACGCCTGTGGTGTATCACAACCAGATCGTGGGCGCGGTGTACGCCTATGACTACGACACGGAGCAGTCGGAGCTGCTGGAGGCGTTCCGGCACAACCTGCTCATTATCTCGCTGCTGATCGCCCTGCTGGTGGCGGGGCTGAGCATCGTGCTCAGCCAGATGCTGACCCGGCAGATCAGCGGGCTTTTGCAGGCCATCCGCAAGGTGCGTGAGGGCGCGTACAGCCACCGGGCTGACGCCAGCGGCACCGACGAGATCGCCCAGATCGCGGCGGAATTCAACAGCCTGACCGACCGATTGCAGACCACGGAGAACGCCCGGCGGCGGTTCGTCTCCGACGCCAGCCACGAGCTGAAAACGCCGTTGGCGGGCATACGGCTGCTGACGGACTCCATCCTGCAGACGGATCACATGGACGAGGCGACCACCAAGGAGTTCGTCACCGACATCGGGCGGGAGGCGGAACGGCTGAGCCGCATTACCGAGAACCTGCTGCGGCTGACGCGGCTGGACAGCGGCGTGGTGCAGCAGCCCTATCCCGTGGCGGTGGGGCCGGTGCTGGAGCGCGTGGAGCGTATGCTGACCATGGTGGCCCAGGAGAAGGGCGTGACCGTATCCGGCGCGGCGGACGAGGATGCCGTGGCGCTGGCCACCGACGACGATGTACATCAGATCCTGTACAACCTGATGGAGAACGCCATCAAGTACTCCGCCGCCGAGGACGGCTTCGTCCGGGCGGAGGCCCATGTGGATGGGGACAAGGTGGTGCTGACGGTCAGCGACAACGGAATCGGTATACCGAACGAGGACTTGCCGCATATTTTTGACCGGTTCTACCGGGTGGACAAGATGCGCTCGCGGGAGGTGGGCGGCACGGGACTGGGGCTGTCCATCGTGAAGGACACCATCGAGAACCGGGGCGGCACCATCTCCGCCGGCCACGGCGCAAACGGCGTGGGCACGGTGTTCACCGTCTGCCTGCCGCTGGCGGAAAGGGGGGAGGAGGCATGAAAAAGCGTATCATTTCCCTGCTGCTGGCGGCGGCGCTGGCGGCGAGCCTGTGCGCCTGCGGCGAGCAGCAGACGGCGGACGGCGGGAGCCTGCGGCTGTACTGCCCGGCGGACCTGAGCGAGCAGAATAAATCTGCCGGCGGCGGCGACGCCGTGCAGGGCATCGCCATCCCCTGGGCGGACATCACCGCCGGGGACCGGGGACGCCAGCAGCAGGCGCAGTACATCATGGAGCTGCTGCTGGGCGGCTGCACGGCGGAGGGATTCATCGCGCCCATACCCGTGGGGACGCAGCTGCTGAGCTGTACCGTCACCGGCGGAACGGTGTCGGTGGACATGAGCAGCGAATACGACCAGCTGATCGGTATTGACCGGACCATCGCGGACTACTGCATCACGCTGTCGCTGATGCAGCTGGACGGCATTTACGCCGTGCGGCTGACGGTGGCGGGCGAGCTGCCTGCGGACCGGACCAGCGAGGTGTACACCTCAGAGGAGGTGCTGCTGACCAGCCCGGACGACGTGGTGCGGACGGTGAAGGTGCAGCTGTACTTCCCGGACGGCGGCGGTACACTGGTGGGCGAGGAGCGCCGGCTGACGGTGTACGAGGGGGAGACGGTGGCCCAGGCGGTGGTGAAGGCACTGACGGAACGGCCGCTGGACAGCTACGCGGACCTGTACCCGCTGCTGCCGGAGGGCTTTACGGCCCTGAACGCCAGCACGGAGGAGGGGATATGCTACCTGAACCTGCCGGGGAGCGTGGCGGCGCTGCTGCCGGAGGACGCGGAGGCGCAGAACCGCATGATACAGGGGCTGGTGGACTCGCTGTGCTCACTGGAGGATGTGACGCAGGTGCAGCTGATGCTGGACGGTGAGTACCAGCTGATGCTGGGGAGCGTTCCCATCAGCCGGCCCATACTGCCCACGGGCGGCGTACAGCCCACGGCGGAATAACCGAAAGCAGCCGGACTTTTGCACAAAAAGTCCGGCTGTTTTTGCACCTTTAAGCCAAAAAAAGAGTATTCCCTCCCCATATTGTTTCAAAGACGGCAAAGTGGTATAAAGAAGGAGTAATTATGTGCCGCCAAGGGAGTATACTCCCTTTCAACGTTTCAGTGGGCTGAAACGAACTCTCTTGGCGGGAAAGGAGAGGAACGTATGATGAAAAAACTGGTCAGTTTGCTGCTGGCGCTGGTGATGGCGCTGGGGCTGTGCGTGAATGTGTGGGCAGAGAAACCACAGACGGGAGCTGTGAAAAAGGTTGAAGAACTCCGAAAGGTCGGTGAGGCTACGGAGGATGATCTGGCGGCTGCAAAGGCGTTCTTGGGCGAAAACGGTTGGTTTGTCTACTACGAAGAAGGCAATCAGATCATGCCGCGTGGGACGAATTTCGGCCAGCAGAACTATAAGGATGTGACCACCGAGGCGGTTAAAAAGTACAATGCACTCGGCGACGGTGTAAAGGCGATACTGGAGACGTTGTATGTGACAGACGGTATGATGCCGTGCTTTTTTTAGCTACCGTGTGAATATTTTGCAGGAAATTGCAAACAACCCTGATCCCGGTCCCGGTCCCGGCGGCGAGCAGGGCGAGGAGCAGTTGGACAGTGAACTACATTCAAAGTATGGGTATCAATACCCGGTATTGGATAAAGATTTTACTGTGAATTACCCCGGTGCAATCCGAGGGAGCAACGAATTCTATGAGCAGAACTATAACCAGTCGACAGGTACGCTGACCATCAAGATCAAGAAAGGCACTGCCGAGGGGTGGTTGACCGCGCGGAACGACGCAAGTGCTGGGCTGAACCCCGGTGTATACGTGGAGATCGTATTTACGAACGCCAATAACAAGCAATTTGGCACATCTACCTTCGGGAACGGACAGGTGCCTGATTCCTTTATAAATGGAAGCGCGAAATTGTCGGCGGAACAAAACGCGAATAGAGGGAACAATATTCCCCTTATGATCGGCAACGAGGATTCGGAAAACGGAAAACTGACCCTTACCTCCAATTCCAGAAGTATCCGCGGCCTCATGGTGTGGGATAATGCCGAAACCATGTCGGAAGCTGCGGAAAAGTGGATGATTAGAATCAACATTGTCCATGAGGAGGACTTTGAGTATAAGTACGACATCAACCCGGTGCAAAGAGTACCGGCGGAACGTATGACGTATACACTGAATACGGCTGAAGACCTTGGAAAGTGGAATGTGAAAACGTCTGCGGGCGTGCTGACGGTTTCCTCCGATGGCCAGAATATCCCGGTAAATACAGTACTGGGTACACTGGTGGTGACTGCGCCGCAGGAAGGGTATACGCTGGATGTCAACCAGTGCGTGGTCAAGCAAGGCAACTTGGATGTCATAAAAAAGAATAATACTGGCAACGACTTAAAGCAGTGCACGCTGCTGGTATATACATTTGACAGAGGTGCGGGAACAGCCGTGTATACACTGGTGTGGAAGAACGGCGCAGACGAGATTATGGAGAGTCTCACCGTGAACATCGCCAATGCGCAGCCGTGGATGATGGACGTAGCGGAGAATGTAGCGACTGCCAGTGAGGAGAGCGTAAGGCAGATGTTGCCTCCTCCGCTGCAATCGGCAGTGAAGTATGACACAAAACTTGGATTTGTGACGGTGGATCTGTCTGGTCTGGTTCCGGAAATGGTGCTTGGCCTGCGCAGCATGGGGGTCGTACTGCCTGCGCCGCAAGGGGCTGTAAGCTATAAAGTTGCGACGGACAGCAGCAACACAGACCCGACAACAGGAAATAAGGAATTTTTCATCAACGCAGCAAAGGGAAAGTTTGATGACCCCAATGGCAGAACCCTTATAAGTGAAGGCCGAGTGGCGCAGGATTGCTTCGTGCCCTACGTTGTGCTCAGCAAAATTACGGTCGATGGTATTGACGTGTATTTTGCCAGCGACCAGAATTTCCGCAGCAAGGTTGTCCAGTGGTATAATGATGCCGGAGAAGTGATTGCTACAAACTACGTGTATGTAAAGAATTCACCGTTCGTACAGTCTGTGACAACGACTGCAAAGGTTGCGGCAGATGAGACGGAGCAGAATCCCTATATCATTGGCGGCAATGGTGAACGGTTTACCTGTGAGCGCTACCCGCAGGAAAATGCCGGTGAAAAACAGTATTTCAAATTCACCGCAACCGGCCAGCACACCGGCTCCTACACCGTCTACATCCCCTACTCTTATTTCGGCCTGACGTGGGAGCAGGCCAAGATCCGGACACAGAAGCCGGTCATCAAGCACTACCACGAGGATCATACTTGGCGTGAGGATATTCAGGGTGAATACACCGAGTATGGTATCAAATTTGAAGTGAGCAGCTTCTCGCCGTTTGTGATCAGCACGGCGGCGCAGAGCAGCTCCGGCGGCGGGTACTACTACGGCGGCGCGTCCACGCCCGGAATTTCCGCGGTGAAGACGGCTGATGCCGCCAAGAGCGCCACGGATTACACCTCCGGCATCTACGGGCTGACGTTCCGCAGCACGGCGGCGTTCAGCGGCTTTAAGGGCGTGCAGGTGGACGGCAGGACCATCGCCGCGGCCAACTACGTCGCCGAGGACAACGGCGGCATCGAGGTCTATCTGAAGGCGGTGTATCTGCGGACGCTGAAGGACGGCAGGCACACGGTGACCATTCTGTCCGACGCGGGCAACGTGACGATGAACTTCACCATCGGCGGGGTGGACAGCCCCACCACGTTCGACGCGGGCATCGGGGCCTATATCGGCATGGCACTGGCGTCCGTGGGCGGCATGGCCTGGATGCGGAGAAGGAAGCGCTGACCGGCCTATACGGCGGCGCACAGCCAGTACCCCGGCTTCGCCGGACCGAGCGTGCAGCATACGACCAGTACCCCCGGCGAAGCCGGGGGTACTTTTTTGAAATCAGCTATTGCAAAAACGCGAAAATGTGGTATCATACGTGCGAGCGCCGCACTCTGCTGGACGGAGGCGGCAGCAGGAGGTAACAATATGAATAACGAAACGAAGCGCGGGAAATACACCGTGCATGACCTGGTGCGCATTTCCGTGCTGGTGGCCATTATGCTGCTGCTGGAGGTCACGGGTCTGGGCATGATCAAGATGCCGGGGCTGGAGATCACCCTGCTGATGGTGCCGGTCATCGTGGGCGCCATCGTCATGGGGCCGGCCAGCGGCGCCATTCTGGGCGGCGTGTTCGGCTGCATCAGCTTCTGGGAATGCTTCGGCAGGAGCCAGTTCGGCGCGGTGCTGCTGGGTATCAACCCCATCTACACGTTCCTGGTGTGCGTGCCCACCCGTATTCTGGCGGGCTGGCTGTGCGGCGTGGCCTTCAAGGGCCTGAACAAGCTGGACAAGACGAACCTGTGGTCCTTCGGCGCGGCGGGCCTGATCGGCGCGCTGTGCAACACGGTGCTGTTTATGACCACGCTGTGCCTGTGCTTCTACAACACCGACTATATCCAGGGCTTTGTGGCCGCCCTCGGCAGCGCCAACGCCTTCCTGTTCGTCATCGCCTTCGTGGGCGTGAACGGCCTGGTAGAGGGCGTGGTGTGTCTGATCACCGGCGCGGCTATTGCCAAGGCGGTCATGTACAGCCGGGGCAAGCTGGCTGCCCGCAAGACCAACGCATAAGACGGGAGGCGCGCGTATGCTGCTGGCTTTGGACGTGGGGAATACCCACGTGGTCGTGGGACTGATGGAGGGGCGCGAGGTGCGCCGCAGCTTCCGCATCGCCACGCGGCGGGACAACGCCGTGGGCGATTACGCCGTGGCACTGAGCCAGCTGTTGGAGCTGGCGGAGGTAGACAGGCAGGAGGTGGAGCAGGTCATCATCTCCTCGGTGGTGCCGCCGGTGACCCGGGCCATGCAGGGCGCGGCGCGGCTGCTGACCGGAAAGGAGCCGCTGGTGGTGGGCGAGAATGTCCGCTGCCGCGTACCGGTGCGTATCAAGCGGCCGGAGACGCTGGGCGCGGACCTGCTGACCGCCGCCGTGGGCGCGCTGGATCTGTATCAGCCGCCGCTGCTGCTGGTCGACATGGGTACCGCCACCACGGTGACGGTGCTGGATGAGCAGGGGGCGTTCCGGGGCGGAGCCATCCTGCCAGGGGCAAACCTGGCGCTGTCGTCTTTGGCGGGCGGCACGGCGCTGCTGCCGGACATCCCGCTGGCGGTGCCGGATAGAGCCATCGGCGACGACACGCTGACGTGTATGCAGAGCGGCTGCGTGCTGGGCTCGGCGCTGCTGCTGGACGGACTGATCGACCGGATGGAGGCCGAGCTTGGCCGAAAGGCCACGGTGGTGGCCACCGGCGGCATCGCGCCGGTGATCGCGCCGGCCTGCCGGCATGAGATGCACATGGCCGCAGACCTCATTCTGCGGGGTCTGGCCGTGCTGTACGAACAGAATAAGTAAAAAACGCGCCCCCGGCTATGCCGGGGGCGCGTTTGCTGCTTGCCGGGGTTATTTCAGCAGGTTGAAGCCCATGATAACGGCGCCGAGGACCACAAGGACGACACCGGTGGCGCGGTTCAGCGTTTTGGGTTCGGCCTTGTTGGCAAATACCGCGGCGACCCGCGCCCAGATCAGCGTGAACACCACGCACAGCACCAGCGCGGTCCAGTCCGGTGCGCCGCCGATAGTGAAGTGGGAAATGGCGCCGGTCAGCGCCGTAAAGGTCATGATGAACACGCTGGTACCCACGGCGGTTTTCAACTCATAGCCCAGCACCGTGGTCAGGATCAGCAGCATCATCATGCCGCCGCCCGCACCCACGAAGCCACAGATGAAGCCAATGACGATGCCGCAGACCACAGACTGGACGGCACGCTTTTTGGCGGAGACACCCAGCATGGCCTCCTTGGTGGTCATAACGGGACGGACGATGAACTTGACGCCCAGCAGGAACGTCATGATCACGGAGAAGCTTCCCATGGTGCGGGAGGGCACCAGGCTGGCGATGTAGCTGCCTGCCACGGTGAACAGAAGCACGGTGACCATCATAATGATGCCGTTCCGGATATCCAGGTTCTTGTTTTTGCGGTAGGTGTAGGCGGAGACGGCGCTGGCCAGCAACCGTCTCCATGGCCACCATGTCGAAGTCCCTGCTCATGCCGTAGCGGGTGATCATGGCGCGGGCCAGCTTGGTGGCCTGCTCGATGTCGTTGCTGGCACCGGTGGTGATGGTGCCGAACACCGTCTCCTCGGCGGCGCGGCCGCCGGTGAGGGTGGCGATCTTGTTCTCCATTTCCTCCTGAGACATCAGGTAGTGGTTGCCCTCCTCCACCTGCATGGTATAGCCCAGAGCACCGGAGGTGCGGGGCACGATGGTGATCTTCTGCACCGGGGCGGAATTGGTCTGCTTGGCCGCCACCAGCGCGTGGCCGATCTCGTGGTAGGCCACGATATGCTTCTCGTGATCCGTCATAATGGCGTTCTTCTTCTGGTAGCCGGCAATGACTACCTCGATGCTCTCCTCCAGGTCGGCCTGGGTGGCAAAGCGGCGTCCGTCACGGACGGCCCGCAGGGCGGCCTCGTTGACGATGTTGGCCAGCTCTGCGCCGGAGGCACCGGAGGCCATACGGGCGATCTTGTTGAAGTCCACGTCCTCGGCGATCTTGATCTTTTTGGCGTGTACCTTCAGAATGGCCTCGCGCCCCAGCAGGTCGGGCAGCTCCACGGGTACACGGCGGTCGAAACGACCGGGTCGGGTCAGGGCCGGATCAAGGGATTCGGGACGGTTGGTGGCGGCCAGAATGATGACGCCGGTGTTGCCCTCGAAGCCGTCCATCTCGGTGAGCAGCTGGTTCAGCGTCTGCTCGCGCTCGTCGTTGCCGCCGTACTGGCCGCCGCTGCGCTTCTGGCCGATGGCGTCGATCTCATCAATGAACACGATGCAGGGGGCTTTCTCCTTGGCCTGCTTGAACAGGTCGCGGACCTTGCTGGCGCCCATGCCCACGAACATCTCCACGAACGATCTCATTCTTCTCGGTCATGGAGACAGAAGGTGTTGTAGTCCACCTCCTTGATCTGGTGATCCGCCAGCCAGGGCATGGCCAGCAGGTTGAACAGCAGCACCAGCAGTACCACGATCATGTAGTAGTAGATCAGAGGTTTCTTGGGGATTTGACCTCGTTCATGGTAAGGCCTCCTTGTTCTGCATAGCTTTTTTTCTTTGATGAATTACCCTACCACATTTTGCCCGAAGTGTCTATAAGCAAATCCACAAAACTGCGGGAAAACCCCGTTCCGGAGGCCGGAACGGGGCAGAATTTACGTTTCTGACACAATTACAGGGCGGCGAACAGGCGGCTGCCGGTGCGGTGGAGCCAGCGCAGCAGCACCAGCGTCAGCACGACGGTCAGCACTGTCCAGGCCAGCAGATACCACGCTGCACCCATGTCGATACCGAACGGGTAGTACAGCACGCCGACAAGGGCGGCGTACACCCAGCCGCCCAGCATGGCAAGCAGCACCGTCAGACGCTGCTTGATGACGGTGATCTCATTGGTCCAGACCAGGTTGGGGCGCTTCAGGTCCATGGTCAGGCCGAAGGCTGCCGACAGCCACACAAAGGCCTGAGGCAGCGCTATCAGCAGGAGGGCCAGCGGCAGGGCGGGGCGGACGGCCAATAGTATCAGTACAGAGGTGACTGCCATGGGGATACCCGTTACCAGCACCTGTACCAGCAGCTTTGCACGCAGTACCTGCCACGGTGTCACCGGCAGGGACTGTGCCAGCCACAGGTTCTTCCCCTCCAGGGAGATGGAGGAGGAGGCCATGTCGTTCATGGAGCCTACCAGGCACAGGGCGGCGCACAGCATCGTCGCCAGAAGACCGGAGGCCTCGCCACCGGCCATTTCGTATATAACAGGCAGCAGGTCGCTGCTCTTTACCAGCAGCAGCACGCCCAGAATGGGCAGCATGACCGTGCCCAGACCGCAGTTGAGCATATAGTTGGGACTGGCGGTGAAGCGGCCCAGCTCCTTACGCAGCAGGGCGGCGGGCACACCGGCGGCCCTGACGGTCGTCTCCTTATAAACGGCCTTGGCGCCGCCGTTGTTGGCGGTGGCAATGGACAGGAATGTGCGGCTGAGCAGCAGGTATGTGAGCGCGCACAGCGCCGCCATTACGGCCAGCACCAGCACGACAGCCAGATAGTCGCCGGCGCCCATACGGCCCATGAGATATAGGGGATAGGCGCTGCCGCGGATGGCTGCACCCACCTCATTCAGGTGCAGCATGAGCTGCTCAATCAGTTCGTTGGCGCGGAAGCACACCATGTAGTACAGGGCAAAGAACGCCAGTGCGATCAGGGTGGTAAGGAGGTTCTTGCGCTTGAGCTTGCTGTGGATCTTGGCTACCACCCAGCCCAGCAGACAGGAGAGCACCAGCACCAGCAGGGAGACGGCCAGAATCAGCGCGATGCCGCCAAGCACAGTGGCGGCTGTCAGCACACCGACGGCCCAGTAGACGATGACGCAGGGCAGCAGGATCACGCCGGAGAACATCAGACCCATCAGGTATACACCCAGCAGCCGGGAGGCCAGAATGGCACGCACGGGGATCGGCAGCGACAGCAGCAGGTCGTTGTCCTTGGCCTGGTACAGGCCGGAGAACGTGTTGAACACGCTGCCAAACACGCCCATCAGCACACCGACCAGGGCAAAGAGGGTGAAGTACAGCCAATCCAGACCGGCCTCGTGCAGGGGAGCGCACAGACCTATGGAGAACAGCGTGAACATACCGCCGATAACGCCCACCATCAGCAGCACATACAGCACGATCAAACTGACGGTGCTTGCCTTGGACCGGGGTTTGTTTTTTTTCGCGTCGTAGAAGTAGCTGCGGAAGATCTCGGACAGCTGTTTTTTCAGCAATAATCTGACCATCACTCCGCCTCCAACTCCAGGAAGACCTCCTCCAGGGAGTCGTCGCCCTTGACCTCCTCCATGGTGCCGGAACGGATGAGCCAACCGCCCTTGATGATAGCCACCTTGTCGCAGAGCTTTTCCGCTACCTCCAGCACATGGGTGGAGAAAAAGATGGCGCCGCCGTTGTCGCAGACCTCGCGCATCATACCCTTGAGCAGGTGGGCGGCTTTGGGGTCCAGGCCCACGAAGGGCTCATCCATGATGATGACCTTCGGGTCGTGGAGCCACGCGGCAATGATGGACAGCTTCTGCTTCATGCCGTGGGAATAGGCGGCAATGGGCTGGGCCAGGTCGCCCGTCAGCTCAAAGGCATCCGCGTAGGTGCGGATACGAGCCTGCCGGGTCTGGGCGTCCACGCCGAAGATGTCGGCGATGAAGTTCAGGTACTTGATGCCCGTCATGTATTCATACAGGTCCGGGTTATCGGGGATGTAGGCCATCTCCCGCTTGCAGCCCAGGGGATCGGCCTTGATGGATCGGCCATCGATGGTGATCTCGCCCTGGTCAAATTGCAGGATACCCACCACGGATTTCAGCGTGGTGGTCTTGCCGGCGCCGTTATGGCCGATGAAGCCGTAGATCTCACCCGGCGCGATGTGCAGCGTCAGATCATCCACGGCCTTCTTCTCGCCGTAGGTCTTGGTCAGATGTTGGATGTTCAGCATGGGGGTCAGTTCCTCCTATTTCTCTCCTAAGCTTCTATTGTGGGGCATCATCAGCCGCGGCTGCGGCTGATGATGCGGACGATGCCCATAACGGCGGCGTACAGCACGCCGGCCACAGCCCAGATGATCCAGCTGTACCGGGGTTGGCCGTTGCCGTGGGGACCGTAGGTGTACAGCAGGAACACCGCCGTGGCGGTGAGCCAGTAGATCATGGTGACGGTGCCCATCAGCTTGTGGTGCTTTTTCTGGGGACGGGTGTAGTCGCCCTCCTCCAGCAGCTGCTCCATGGCACCCTGATATACGCCGGCTGTGACCAGGGCCAGACAGCCGATGGCCACCAGCACCAGCAGCGCGCAGACAGCGGCGATATAGAGCAGGTCGCTGCCGCTTATGCACATGGCGGCGAACAGCGGTACGGCGGCCAGCACACACAGCACCACGCCCACGGTGACGAGCCGGGTATGGGTGTCCTTGTATTCCCGCTGCCGCTGGCGGACCATGCCCTCCACGCCGTACTCCGTTTCAAAGGGTTCTTCCTCCAGGAACCGGTACTCCTTGGCTTCTGCACTTGTCCGCAGAAAGATGCTCACGGCCAGCGCCACCAGACCCAGCAGCACGCACAGACCGATGCCGCTGGCGGCATTTTCGGTGATGTGGAAGCGCTGCACCTCGCTCATGCCGGCCAGCAGGATCAGCGTGACCGGGGAGGTGATGCACAGGGCGGTAGCTATGGCGATCTTCGGCGCGGCGGCCTTACGCAGGGCCAGGTAGGCGGAGGCCTGGGTCAGGCTCACGCGGCGCAGGGGCGTGTCGTCGTCCTGGGCCGCGGCGCAGGGCGTTTCCTCCTCCAGTTCGTCCTTCAGCAGGAAGTCGGTGGAGACACCGAACAGGCGGCTCATCATCACGACCTTATCCATATCGGGCACGGACTGTGCGCCCTCCCATTTGGATACGGACTGGCGGGTGACGCCCAGCTTCTCGGCCAGGTCCTCCTGGCTCCAGCCTGCCTTTTTCCGCAGGGACACGATCTTGTCAGCTAAAATCATAGGTATGCGCTCCTTCCGTATGACGGCGGGTGCCGCCGTTTGGTTTTGATGGCGCTATCATACGGGTTTTGCCGGTTGCGGTCTATAAACCGGGGCTGGAAATGTGTCAACCGGCGGTTGCGTTTCGGATTTTGGGCAGTTTTCCCCTTTTGCTACAGGCTTATTGTACGCGAAAACGTTTTCACTGTCAACTTACAGGACGGTAAGATTTTATTAAGATATGTGCAAAAAAAAGAGCCGCCCGGAGGGCGGCCCGTCTGTATTTTGTTATTCCTCCGTGAAATGCACGTGGTTGAAGATGTGGTCCTGACAGAAGCAGTGGTACCCGACGCACTTGCTGCAGTAACGGAATTGCAAATCAGGGTAGTCGGTATCCGTGCGGCCGCAGACGGCGCACTTGTGGCGATAGCCCTGCTGCTGGGCCTGCTTGGCCTGCTGCTGTTGGGCCTGACGGAACTGGACGGTCTTGCGGGAGTTCTGGTATTTGGCGCGCTCCTTCAGGTAGTGGACCTCCGGCCAAATGAACACGGCGAAGTTCAGCAGGGCCACGATGGGCAGCACTACACCGGCCCAGTTGTGGGCGCCGATGGCCTTGATGATGTCGAAGGCGAACAGTGCGCCGTCCAGGTACGCCAGCCACTTCATCCTCACGGGGAGGATGAAGAACAGCAGTACCGTGGTGTCCGGGAACAGGAAGGCAAAGGCGAAGAACATGGACAGGTTCACATAGCCGGTGCCCGCTGCGGTCAGGTAGGGGTTGCCGGTGATGAGACTGGCCAGCACCACGCCCAGCACCGTCAGCAGCGCGCCGCTGATGTAGTACAGATTAAATTTGGCCGTGCCCCACTGGCGCTCCAGCGTGGAGCCGATCCAGTAATAGAAGTAGAGACTGATCAGCAGGGCAAAGGGACTGGAGTAGGCGGGCACGAACACAAAAGGTCACCAGCCGCCACACCTCGCCGTGGAGCAGGGCATTGAGATTGAAGGTCAGAAAGCTCAGGGCGTTGGCGTCGTTGGCCTGGGTCAGCAGCATGAGCACATAGACCGCCACGTTGCCGATGACGATAACGCGCATGAGGTTGGGAATGCCGAACCGGGGATGGGCGGCGCAGAAGCGCTGCACCCCGTCATAGAGTTTTTTCAAGGGGAGTGTCCTCCTGTGTACAAATTGTGTTCAGTATAACCCATAACGGCGGAAAAGTCATGTCATTTTTTTGAACAATGGCAAAGTTTCCGTACAGTTGAATTATTTGCAAAAATCATGGAAATGCTATTGACAATGCTAAAAAAACTGTTACAATATGCTGTACAAGTAAATACCTTATCAAGAGTGGCGGAGGGACCGGCCCGATGAAGCCACGGCAACCTGTTTTTTCAAGGTGCCAAATCCGGCGAACGAATCGAAAGATGAGGATGAGCAAAGAAGCACAGCGCTCTGTCGGTTCGGCAGAGCGCTTTTTTCAATGACCATCCGCGAGATGAAAGGAGAAAAAATTATGGCAAGACATCTGTTTACCTCTGAGTCCGTTACCGAAGGGCATCCCGACAAGGTCTGCGACCAGATCAGCGACGCGGTGCTGGACGCGATCTTCGAGAAGGACCCCAATGGCCGCGTGGCCTGCGAGACCTGCGCCTCTACCGGTCTGATCCACATCATGGGTGAGATCACCACCAGCTGCTATGTGGATATCCCCAAGATCGCCCGCCAGGTGGTGCTGGACATCGGCTATAACTCCTCCGAGTGCGGCTTTGACGGCAACACCTGCGCCGTCATCACCAACATCGATGAGCAGTCCGGCGATATCGCTTTGGGCGTGGACAAGAGCTATGAGGCCAAGGCCTCCGGCAAGAGCGAGCTGGACAACGGCGCCGGCGATCAGGGTATGATGTTCGGCTACGCCTGCAACGAGACGCCGGAGCTGATGCCTCTGGCGATCTCCATTGCCCACAAGATGGCCAAGCGCTTGACCGACGTGCGCAAGCAGGGTCTGGTGGACTATCTGCGTCCCGATGGCAAGACCCAGATCACCGTGGAGTATGGTGAGGACGGCAAGCCCGTCCGCGTGGATACCGTGGTGCTGTCCACCCAGCACAGCCCTGACGTGACGCTGGAGCAGATCCGCAAGGATATGATCGAGCTGGTCATCAAGCCCACCGTGCCCGCCGGGCTGCTGGACAGCGAGACGAAGATCTATGTGAACCCCACCGGCCGCTTTGTCAGCGGCGGCCCCGCCGCCGATACCGGTCTGACCGGTCGCAAGATCATCGTGGACACCTACGGCGGCAGCGCGCCCCACGGCGGCGGCGCTTTCTCGGGCAAGGACCCCACCAAGGTGGACCGCAGCGCGGCCTACGCCGCCCGCTGGGTGGCCAAGAACGTGGTGGCTGCCGGTCTTGCCGACAAGTGCCAGGTGCAGCTGGCTTACGCCATCGGCGTGGCGCGTCCCGTCAGCGTGCTGGTGGAGACGTTCGGCACCGGCGTGGTGGCCGACAGCGAGCTGGAGGCCGCGGTGGAGAAGGTCTTTGACCTGCGCCCCACCGCCATCATCCGCGATCTGGACCTGCGGAAGCCCATTTACCGCCAGCTGGCGGCCTATGGCCACATGGGCCGTGAGGACCTGGGTGTTTCCTGGGAAAAGACCGACCGTGTGGAGGCCCTGAAGGCCGCCCTGGGCAAGTAAGTTTTCGATAACGGGGGCGGCAAAGCCGCCCCCGTTTATCCGATAAAAAGGAGTGTATCGCTATGATGAAGAACCTCGATGTGGCCACCGTGCTGACCCTGCGGGATCAGGTGGCCTATCAGCCGGGGCAGGTGGTCAGCAAGACGCTGGCCCAGAACGACGCCGTCAGTGTGACGCTGTTTGCCTTCGACAAGGACGAGGAGATCAGCACCCACGAGTCCGGCGGCGACGCGCTGGTGACGTGCCTGGACGGCGTGGGCCGCGTGACCGTGGACGGCGTACCCCATGTGCTGCACACCGGCGAGTCCATCCTCATGCCGGCGCGGCATCCGCACGCGGTGTATGGACAGGAGCAATTCAAAATGCTGCTGGTGGTCGTATTCTGAGAACGTCAAACGTGCGTGGATCTGCTTTGGCTGGCGGTGGAAATTGTCTGTTGCAATTTCCACCGCGTTGTGGTATCATGCGAAAAAATTTCCCAACAGGAGGGATGCATATGTACATAAACCATGAGAAATATGCGCTGGTGAACGGCGTGGTGCTGGACGGTACGCGGGACATACCTGCTGCCGGGGCTGATCAATCTGCACGTTCATCTGCCCGCCTCCGGCAAGCCGAAGAAAAAGGCGAGCGACCCGAAGAAGCTCGTGAAGCTCATCACCGCCAACGCGCTCACGCGCCGCATCGGCGTGAAGCTGTGCGAGGGTTACGCCAGGACGGAGCTGCTGTCCGGCGTGACCACTATCCGTACCGTGGGCGGCGTGGCGGACTTCGACACGATCATTCGCGATGCGGCCAGGCGGGGCGAGATCCTGTCTCCCCGGGTGGTGGCGTCCAATATGGCGGTGTCGGTACCCGGCGGGCACATGGCCGGGTCGCTGGCCTATGAGGCCCGCACGCCGGAGGAGGCCGCGGCCTTCGTGGAGAAGATCGCGGCGGAAAAGCCCGACCTGATCAAGCTGATGATCACTGGCGGCGTTATGGACGCCGAAGTGGTGGGGGAGCCGGGCGTGCTGCGGATGCAGCCGGCACTGGTGAAGGCGGCCTGCGATAAGGCCCATGCGCTGGGAATGCAGGTGGCCGCTCATGTGGAGAGCCCGGAGGGCGTCCGGGTGGCGCTGGAAAACGGCGTGGACTCCATCGAGCACGGCGCGAAGCCGGATGAGCACATCATGCAGCTGTGTAAGGAACGCGGCGCTTTCCAGGTGTCCACCATCTCGCCTGCCGTGCCCTATGCGCTGTTCGACCGCAGTATCTCTCACGCCACCTATGAGCAGCAGGAGAACGGCAAGGTGGTGTTTGAGGGTATTATCGCCATGGCGAAGGCCTGTCTGGCGGATGGTGTCCCCGTGGGTCTGGGCACGGACACCGGCTGCCCCTATATCACGCACTACGATATGTGGCGCGAGCTGTGCTACTTCGTGAAATACTGCGGCGTGACGCCGGCGTTTGCGCTGCACAGCGCCACGCTGGGCAATGCGGCGCTGGCGGGTATTGCCGGCGAGACCGGCTCCATCCAGCCGGGCAAGTGCGCGGATATGATCGTCTGCGCGGCGGACCCGCTGGCCGATCTGACCGCCCTGCGGACGCTGGATATGGTCATTAAGTCCGGCTATCGTGTGGAACATCCCCAAGTGAAGAAAATGGACAATGTGGAACGGGAGCTGGACAAGTTCCTGTAAATACAGTGTATCCCCCCGGCGGAGCCGGGGGGATATTTATTCGCTTATTGGCATTGCAGGCCCAACTGGTAGAAGGCTACGGCAGCCGCGGCAGCTACATTCAGGCTGTCCACCCCATGGGTCATGGGGATCATCACCGTGTGGTCGCATTGGGCGATGGTGCCGTCGGCCAGCCCGTCGCCCTCGGTGCCCAGCACCACCGCCAGCCTCTCCGCTGACAACAGGCGTGGGTCATCCAGCCGCAGGGAGTCCTCCCGCAGGGCCATGGCCGCGGTGGTGAAGCCCAGATCGTGCAGTGCCGCCGTCCAGTCGCCCTCCGGCAGATAGGTCCATGGCACCAGGAATACATTACCCATGCTCACCCGGGAAGCTCGGCGGTACAGGGGGTCGCTGCCCTCTGTGGTCAGCAGGACGGCGTCCATGCCCAGGGCGGCCGCGCAGCGGAAAATGGCACCCACGTTGGTGGGGTTCATCACGTTTTCCAGTACGGCGATGCGCCGTGCCCTGGCGCAGACCTCCGCCACAGAGGGCAGGGGCGGACGACGCATGGCGCACAGCATCCCGCGGGTCAGGTGGAAGCCGGTGAGCTGCGTCAGCACCTCCAGAGAGGCGGTATAGACGGGGAGGTCCGGGTCACAGCGACCCAGTATCTCGGCGCCTTTGCCGGTGATGTGCTGCGGCTCCATCAGGAACGACACCGGTACGCACCCGGCGTCCAGCGCACGGCCGATGACCAGCGGGCTCTCGGCGATGAACAGGGCGTTTGCCGGGTCGGCCCGGTTGACCAGCTGGTTTTCCGTCAGGCGGGCGTAGACGTCCAGCGCCGGGTCGGAAAAGTCGTGTATCTCAATGACCTGTGCCATATCACTTCCACTCCTTCAGCAGCGTTTCCAGTGCCGCCCGGTAATAAGCGGCGGCGTTGGCTCGGGCGTCCTCAAGGGTCGCCCCGGTGGGGTTGATACTGCGGACGGCCCGCAGATCCAGCGGTGCCCATTGCTCCGGTGTCAGTGTCGCACGCCCGGCCAGCACGGCAGCGGGGACACGCAGCTTCTGACACCGGCCTGCCACGCCGCTGATGGCCTTGCCGCCCAGGCTTTGGGCATCAAAGGAACCCTCGCCGGTGACCACCAGGTCGCAGCCCACTGCGCGGCGGTCGAAGTCCACGGTGTCCAGCACCGTCGTGATACCGGAGCGCAGGGCACCACACAACAGCGCAGCGCAGCCCGCGCCGAAGCCGCCGGCGGCACCGCCGCCGGGGAGGGTATCCACCTCCGCACTCAGCTGTGCATGCAGCACCGCGGCGAGATGCCGAAGTCCCGCGTCCAGACGCTGCACGCAGGCATCGTTCGCCCCCTTCTGCGGAGCGAAGATGTACGCCGCGCCGGTTTCGCCGTACAGGGGATTGTCGATGTCGCACATGACCGTCAGCACACCGGGCCGCAGGCCGGGATGCCGCCCGGACAGGTCGATAGCCTCGATGTCCGCCAGCGTGCCGCCGGTGGGCACGAAGCCGCGGCCCTGCCGGTCGTAAAACCGAACGCCAAGCGCCGCGGCCGCACCGCAGCCGCCGTCGTTGGTGCAGCTGCCGCCCAGACCCAGGATCAGGCGCTTTGCGCCGTGCTCCAGCGCGTGGGCCAGAAGCTGTCCCACACCGTAGGTGGTGGCCGCCTCCGGGTCGGGACGGCCCTCGGCCTGGTGCAGACCCGCTGCTGCGGCGCACTCCACCACCGCTGTCCCGTCTGGCAGCAGGCCGTAGAAGCCATCGATAGTGCCGCCAAAGGGACCGGACACGGGAAGGGCGATACGCTGTCCGCCGCAGGCATCCAGAAAGCAGTCTGTGGTGCCCTCGCCGCCATCGGCCACCGGCAGGGCGTCGATGTGCCAGCCGGGGATATGGAGACTGCGGGCGATGCGGCAGATGTCCGGGGAGGACAGCGTGCCTTTGAATGAGTCGGAGAGGACAAGACAGCGTTTCATGGAGCGCACTCCCTTCGTTTTGATAAGGGGATTATACCAGCCGGGAGAAAAAAACAAGGGACGGCATATGCCGTCCCTCATGTTTTGTACGTTATTTGCTATACCGATTTGAGGAGAGGAGAGAACTTACTTAGCCAGCAGTCTGGCAGCGCGCTTCTTGCCGTACACGCAGCAGCCCACCACATAGGCGATGGCGCACACCACACCGATGATGTAGGCGGGCGTCCAGGGGATATTGAAGCCGATGTGGGCGTTGGCGATGTAGGTAACGCAGATGAAGGTGTAGAAGCAGCCGGGGATCATGGGGATCCAAGCCCACTTGCCCTTGCCGTTCTCGAACATCCACGCGGTGATGCACAGGAAAGCGAACAGGGACAGCGTCTGGTTGGCCCATGCGAAGTAACGCCACAGAATGTTGAAGCCGTCGGCATTGGTCTTGGCGAACACGAGGATGGCGATGACCAGCGCGAAGATGGGCACAGCCAGCTTGATGCGCTTGCCGTTGGTGGACTGGTCGATGTGCAGCGTCTCAGACAGGCTCAGACGCAGGGCGCGCAGAGCCGTATCACCGGAGGTGATGGGCAGCACGATAACGCCCAGCAGAGCGATGATGCCGCCCACATGACCCAGCAGGTACTTGCAGACCACGCCCACGGTGCCGGTAGCCAGCCCGGCATTGGGCTCCTGCAAAGCCAGGTTGTACACGCCCATAGCGCCGGCAGCCCAAACCATGGCGATGAAGCCTTCCAGCACCATCATGTTATAGAAGGTGTTGCGGCCCTGACGCTCGCTCTTCATGGTGCGGGAGATGATGGCGGTCTGGGTGGAGTGGAAGCCGGACAGGATGCCGCAGGCCACGGTGACGAAGAAGATGGGCAGGAAGTGTCCGTTTTCAAAGTAGGAGGCATAGGTGAAGGTACCCACGGTGCCGTCAGCACCGGTGAGGCTCAGCACGGGAGAAGCCCAGCTGTCCCAGATGTTCAGCAGAGGCATGCCGGTGACGAAGATGCCGATGAAGATGCCGATGGCGGAGAACAGCAGGATACCGCCGAAGATGGGGTAGATCTTGCCGATGATGGCGTCGATGGGGAACACGGTGGCGATCAGATAATACAGGAAGATGACACCGTAGATGACCCACGTGGAGACGGAGGTAGCCTTGCCGTCAAAGCCAAAGAGCTGCGTGGCGGCGATGTCGCCGGGGGTGTAGATGAACACGGCGCCCACCAGCAGCAGCAGCACGCACACGAACACGTTGTAGAACTTATAGATGCCCTTGGGGGAATAGCGGCGGATCATCTCGGGCATCTGGGTGCCGCCGTCACGCAGGCAGATCATGCCGGAGAAATAGTCGTGCATGGCGCCGCCGATGATGTTGCCGATGGGGATGGTCAAAAACGCGATGGGTCCAAACAGGATGCCCTGGATCGGCCCGAGGATGGGGCCGGTGCCCGCGATGTTCAGTAGGTTGATGAGGCTATTTTTCCAGCCGCGCATGGGAACGAAGTCAACGCCGTCCTCCTTGGTGTAGGCGGGCGTCTTGCGGTCGTCAGGACCAAAGACCTTTTCGCAGAAGCGGCCGTACAGTGCAGCACCGCCCAGCAAAATAACGAGGCCGATGATGAATGTCGTCACAAAAACACACTCTCCTTTGTAAAGTGGATTTTCTCTTTCCGGAACGTCCGGATCGTCCCGAAAAATCATGCTCAGATTATAACACTGCGTGAATAAATTGCACGTTAATCTTTGCGGCGTGTACATAAAAATGTCATAAATAAAAGGTCGAAACCTGTAAAGAATTGCCGTAAAAAAGAAACTTGTAAAAGTTATTAACAATGAGGGACTTTTACGAGTTTTCCTGTCGCGAACCAAAATACAAACGGTGTTTGACTGCCAAAATTTTTGTCTGGCGGTAACGTTGCAGGGGAAACGGCAAGATCACCTGGGCACTTGCCCGCTTTCGGCAAACGTGGTATCATAGCAATAATATGAGAAAGGGAGGATATGCCTGTGGAATACAACAAGTCCATCAACGCCATGACCCCCGGCGACGAGATCGAGGGCTACTACATACTCAAGTCCGCCAACCCCAAGGTGGCCGCCAACGGCAAGCCATTCCTGACCGGAGCGCTCAGCGACCGTACCGGCACGATGGAGCTGAAGGTCTGGGACTATACCGGGCCGCTGACCGCCGCCGACGAGGGCACCGTGGTCAAGGTGCGGGGTACCGTGGGTGAGTATCGGGGCACCGCGCAGTTCACCGCCGCGCGTATCCGTCAGGCGGCCCAGGAGGATCCGGTGGATGTGTCCGCCCTGGTGCCCACCGCGCCCATCGACTGCGGCGCGGCGATGGAGGATCTGCGCCGTGCGGCGGCCTCCATTACGGACCCGGACTACCGTGCCGTGGCCGAGGCCATGCTGGAGGCCCACGGGGAGACGCTCGCGTCCATCCCCGCCGCCAAGAGCGTACACCACGCCTTTCTGGGCGGCCTGCTGATGCACACCGCCAACATGGTGAAGATCGCGGACTTCCTGGCGGGAATGTACCCGGAGACGATCGACCGCAGCCTGCTGCTGACGGGGACGCTGCTCCACGATATGGCGAAGGCGCAGGAGTTCGTGTTTTCGCAGCTGGGTCTGGCCACGGATTACTCTATTAAGGGGCAGCTGCTGGGGCACCTGGTCATGGGAGCGCAGGACGCGGCGGAGACTGCCGCCCGCCTGGGCGTGCCGGAGGAGAAGTCCGTGCTGCTGCAGCACCTGATCCTCTCCCACCACGGTGAGCCGGAGTTCGGCGCGGCGGTGCGCCCTCTGTGCGCCGAGGCGGAGCTGCTGAGCCTGATCGATGCGGTGGACAGCCGTATGGAGATCTACCGCGAGACGTATGATACGATGGAGCCGGACACCTTCAGTCCGCGCATCTTTGCGTTGGAGAAAAAGGTGTTCAGGCACGCGTAGGCTCTTGACAAACGGCGGCGCGGAGAGTACCCTGTCGTCAGTGCCCGCAGGGCGCAATACACATTTTATTAAGGAGACGCGTTTGAAACTCAATACCCTGACACTGGAGCGTGTGGCCTGACCGGGAGGTCTGGCAGCCATCGATTGACAAGAGCAAACACGCCTGCCCTTGTCGATCGATGGCGATATGCACGCCATTCCTCCCGGAGCATGAAAACACATCTTCAGGAGGAAACACCATGAACCGCGAAAACAAGCGGAAGACTTTTGAAAAAGGCTACTACAAGACCCATCCCTGCAATGACACCTTCACCTGCAAGGTCTGCGGCCGACTCTGCACACCGCAGAATGCCGGCAGCGACCACCGCAACCACTGCCCCAACTGCCTTTCAAGCCTGCACGTAGACATCGAGCCCGGCGACCGGGCCTCTGACTGCGGCGGCATCATGGAGCCGGTGGCGGTCTGGGTACGCAAGGGCGGCGAGTGGGCGATCATCCACCGCTGCAAGCGCTGCGGAACGCTCAGCTCCAACCGTGTGGCGGCGGACGACAACCCCATGAAGCTCATGTCCATCGCCATGAAGCCCCTGTGTGAGCCGCCGTTCCCACTGGAGCGCATCGAGGAGATGACCGCCCTCATGGCCGGCGACGGCCGAATGAAGTAGCCCCACCAAAAATAAAGAGGCACACGAAAGTGTGCCTCTTTATTTTTGGTGGAGGCGAGGGGAGTCGAACCCCTGTCCGAAAGCGCTTTAACAGGACCTTCTCCGGGCGCAGGACAGTTTCAGCATTCCCTCTCTGCACAGGCACTGGCCAGACTGAGCAGTTCAGTAGAGTCATGATGCATGGGCGGGGCAACTCTTACCCGCCGCACGTCCGCCACATCAACGACGCCCTCCCCGGCCTGTGGCCTCTCCGGTTCAGACGGCTGCCTTAGTTAGGCAGCGACAGCAATACGATTGTTGTCAGTTAATTTTAAGTTGCCCGTTTTTAGGCGGTCAGGCGCCGCCGCCCGCTTATCCTGCCTCCACACCCCCGTCGAAACCGGTACAGCCCCATATTGGGGATTTTTTTGGGTATTGTTCCAATACCCGGGGAAAATCGGTGCAGCCCCATGAGGGGTTTTCGTATTGTGCGACACTGGGGAACAGCGTAGTCCGCGAGGGACTTGCGCGTTGTGCGACACTGGGGAACAGCGTAGTCCGCGAGGGACTTGCGCGTTGTGCGACACTGGGGAACAACGTAGTCCGCGAGGGACTTGCGCGTTGTGCGACACTGGGGAACAGCGTAGTCCGCGAGGGACTTGCGCGTTGTGCGATACTGGGGAACAGTACAGCCCATAAGGTTTTTGCGCGCTGTGCACACAACCCATGGGAATATTTACACATGTGTGGGGGAGGGGGACCCTCCCCCGCGCAGAAAACTTATCTCCCGAAGGGATCGGCCAGCTTCTCCGGCTCCGGATACGTCACGCCCTGGGTGTCCACGGTGACCTTCGCCATGACCTGGTCCTTCTTGGGCTTGTTGGTCATCATGTTCCGGGGCTGGTTGGCGATGCGGTCCACCACGTCCATGCCGTCCATCACGCAGCCGAAGGCAGCGTACTGCCCATCCAGATGGGGTGCGTCCTTGTGCATGATAAAGAACTGGCTGCCGGCGCTGTCCATGGGCTGCGCCCGGGCCATGCTCAGCACACCGCGGGTGTGCCGCAGGTCGTTCTGCACACCGTTGGCGGCGAACTCGCCCTTGATGCAGTACCCCGGGCCGCCCATGCCGGTTCCGTCGGGGCAGCCGCCCTGGATCATAAAGCCGGGGATGACCCGATGGAAGATCAGCCCGTCGTAGTACCCGGCGTTGGCCAGGGCGATGAAATTGTACACGCTCTGGGGCGCGATGTCGGGATACAGCTCGGCAACGATCTTGCCGCCGTCCTGCATTTCAAAAGTCACGATAGGATTTGCCATTCCGTTTCCCTCACTTTGTCATAAGAATATGCGCACTTTCTGCGCAAAGTCATACATTTCTCAATACCCGCGGTTTTTCTCCCGCATGGCGCGGTCCATCTCCCGCTTGGCGTCCCGCTTGGCCACGGCCTCCCGCTTGTCGTAGGTCTTCTTGCCCTTGCACAGGCCCAGCTCCACCTTCACCCGGGAGTTCTTGAAATACACCGACAGGGGTATCAGCGCATAGCCCTCCTGCTTCTGCAGGTCGTGGAGCTTCCGTATTTCCCGCTTGTGCAGCAGTAGCCGCTTGGGCCGGTCCGGGTCGCGGTTGAAGATGTTGCCGTGGTCGTAGGGGGAGATGTGAAAGCTGTAGGCGTACACCTCGCCGTCCTTGGCCACGCAGAAGGCGTCCTTCAGGTTCAGGGTGCCGGCGCGGATGGACTTGACCTCCGTGCCGAACAGCTCGATCCCGGCCTCATAGCGGTCCTCCACGAAGTAGTCGTGGTACGCCTTGCGGTTCTGGGCGATGGTCTTGGTGCCGGACTTGTCCATGGAGACACCTCCTTCCGGTAACGTGAACGATAGTATACCATATTTTCTCGCATCGCGCAAGGGGGATAGAGGGGTGGTAATTTTGAACTTTCTGTGCTATACTGGGGCAAAAAACGAAGGGAGACGCTTCTATGGATATGACTGAGAAAACGCTGGAGAGCCGTGAGGTCTACCGCGGCCGCATTCTGCGCGTGCGGGAGGACAGGGTACGCCTGCCCAACGGGAAGGAGGGGGTCCGCGAGGTGGTGGAGCACCCCGGCGGCGTGGGCATTCTGGCCCTGGACGGCGACGACGTGCTGCTGGTGAAGCAGTACCGCTACGCCTTTTCCCGGGTGCTGACGGAGATACCCGCCGGCAAACGGGAGCCGGGCGAGGACCCCTTCGTCACGGCCCAGCGGGAGCTGAAGGAGGAGATCGGGGCCACGGCGGAGGCGTGGACGGACCTGGGGGCGCTGATCGCTTCTCCCGGCTGCTATGGCGAGACGCTGTACCTGTTCCTGGCCTGTGAGCTGACCTTCGGCGAGACGCACCCGGACGCGGACGAGTTTTTGGAGACGGTGCGCCTGCCCTTCGACGAGGCGGTGGAGCTGTGTATGTCCGGCGAGCTGACCGACGCCAAGACCGTGGCGGCGATCCTCAAGGCGAAAGTGCTGCTGGGGCGGTAAATTGCCCTTGTATTCTGTCCGGTTTTCCGCTACAATCAAACCAGTGGGCGCACCGCGTCCCAAGGGAGGAGAGAAACGCCAATGTCCATGAATACGAAGAAAAACATATCCATCGTGCTGCTGGTCCTGGCCCTGCTGCTGTGGCTGCTGCGGAAGATGAACGTGCTGTACATCCCCGGCCTGTCCATGGTGCTGCTGGGCTTGTCCATGATCATGGTGGGTATCATGATGTTCCAGGTGAAGCAGAAAAAAGCTGGGCGGCACGCTGATCCTGGCCTTCGGCCTGTTCTGCATCGTAACGGCCGTGATGGAGATCAAGGGCTATTTTGCGTGAGAGACATAAAGAGGAGCACCCGTTCGGGTGCTCCTCTTTGCGCTGCCCTCCGTCCGCCGCAGCGGCCCCCCAATTCCCATTTTCTGTCAAATTCTCCCGTTTTCCATTCCCGGTAACAGAAAAAATATGTAAAATTTCCATAAAAAGGCTGGACAAACGGTGAGACTGTGCTATAATCTGACTATCCGCAGAGGTACCTCTGCATTTACGTTTAATGGTTATTAAAACGTAAATGCAGAGGTACCTTCTGCATTTACGTTTTAATGGTTATTAAAACGAGCGTGCCTGCGGAAATCTAAAACAAATGGGGTTTGAGACATGAAGAAATTGTTAGCAACCATTCTGGCGCTGGTCATGGCGCTGGGCGTCACCACCCTCTCCTGGGCGGATGTAACGAGTGAAAAGGCTTTCCCCGAGGGCGGCGGAGCGAACGATGTGGTCTACTGGTCTGTCGGCGAGGGAGAAAATGAGCACGGATTCACCACTACGTTGGCCGCTGCACTGACTGCTGCTTACAAAGCCAACAAGGGTGCCATCACCATTATCTGCAAGCCTGGCGCTGATGTGGGTACTATGACCCACGGCCACGTGGCAGACGACCTGACCATCTACGGCAATGGTGAGTACATATCTGACGGCGAGTGCGATTTGGAGGTCGATACGTATACGTATAGCCGCGAGACCGGCACACAGGCAAATGCTGGGGGTGTGTATCTGGACAAGAATATTACCATCACCGCCTATGACCTGTACAACCTCGGTGTATGGGGTGAGCGCCACACGGAATATACTGTTAACGTGAATCTGAATAACTGCGACGGCAAGGCCATTGAGGGTAAGGAAAATCTGCAGCGCGTTTATATCAGCGGCACCACCGGCGTGAACAACATTACTCTGACTGGATGCGATTTCCTTACTGGGAAGACTGCGGTATACTCCAATGCTGACGGCGCGGTGAAGGTCACTGGCTGCAGCTTTACCGGTTCTGCTGTACCGCTCAACATCAACCACAAGGCCGAGGGTGCCATGACTGTTGAAGTGACCAACTGCAGTTTCAAAGAATGCGGCGACAACGGTGATTGGAAATCCTTTGCTGCGCCTGCTCGCTTTGTGCAGAGCAATGGCGACGGCACCATGACTGTGAAGATCGACAACGCGACCTTTACTGATACCAAGGGCGTTAACGGCGACATTCTGCTGGGCGATGGACGCGATGGCCAGGGTTCCCACAATGGCAACATCACCATCGAAGCGAAGGACACCGCAGCTGAACTGCAGGCGCAGGAACCCGGCTATTACACCAGCAATGGCGGGGCAGGTGACACCACCAAGGCCGCGACCAAGACCGTTACCACCGACAATGTCGTAACCGGTACCGGCGCTTCCCTCACCGTGGCCCCCGCCCAGCCCGAGACCCCGCCCCGCTACTACTACAACTCCACCACTACCACCACCGACACCAAGGCCGACGACACCAAGGGCAGCCCCAAGACCTTTGACGCGGGCGTGGGTATCTACGCCGTCACCGCCGTGCTGTCCGTCACCGGCATGGCATGGACCGCTAAAAAGCGTCACTGAGAGCAAAAAAGAAAGCCCGAAAGGGCTTTCTTTTTGCCCCGGCCAGCGGGCAAAAGAGAGCACCTGCCGGGTGCTCCTTTTTAATCAACGATATCCACAGACACCTTGGCACCGGTGCGCTGGGCGTAGGACCGGATCACAGTCCGGATCTCCTTGGCGATACGGCCCTGACGTCCGATGACCTTGCCCATGTCCTCCGGCGCGACGCGAAGCTGAAGCGTCAGCTCGTCACCGTTTTCCACCTCGGTCACGCTGACCTGCTCCGGGTGCTCCACAAGGTTCTGCGCGATATACAGCAGCAGATCCTTCATGGCGCGCTCCCGACTTACAGTACGTCGACCTTCTTCAGCAGGGCGCGAACGGTATCGGTGGGCTGGGCACCGGTCTTGATCCACTCGCGGGCGCGGTCAGCGTCGATACTGATCTTGGCGGGGGGAGACAGTGGGATCATAGGTGCCGATCTCCTCGATGAAGCGGCCGTCGCGGGGATAGCGGGAATCGGCGACGACGACGCGGTAATAGGGGGCCTTCTTAGCGCCCATTCTTCTCAGACGAATTTTAACCATTGTTGTGTTCCTCCATGTAAATTGATTGTTTTATATCTGTTAAATGCGACTGCACTTACACACTTTTTCTACTTTTTTTAACTTTATTTCAACCGTTTTTTTCGGCCAAAACCGTGCATGGCGCCTCTGGCCACCTTGCCGCCGAAGCCGCCCATCATGCCGCCCAGGCCGCGCATACCGCCGCCCTTGGTCATGGCTTTGGTCATCTGCTGCAGCATCTCAAAGGATTTCAGCAGGCGGTTGACATCCACCACCTCCAGGCCGCAGCCGGCGGCGATGCGCTTTTTGCGGCTGGCGTTGAGGATCTGCGGATTTTCGCGTTCCAGCGGGGTCATGGACTGGATGATGGCCTTGTTGTGGGCCATCTGCTTCTCGTCGATCTGGCTGGGGTCGAAGCCCTTAGCCATGCCGCCGGGGAGCATATCGGCGATCTGGCTCAGGTCACCCATGCTTTGCAGCTGCTCCATCTGGTCCAGATAGTCGGTGAGGGTCAGGCGGTTCTTGCGGAGCTTTTCCTCCAGCTTTTTCGCCTGTTTTTCGTCGTACTGCTGCTCGGCCTTCTCAATGAACGTGAGCATATCGCCCATGCCCAGTATCCGCCCGGCCATGCGGTCGGGGTGGAAAGGCTCGATCATGTCCAGCTTTTCGCCGGTACCCACGAACTTGATGGGCTTGCCGGTGACGGCCCGGATGGAGAGGGCAGCACCGCCGCGGGCGTCGCCGTCCAGCTTGGTCAGCAGTACGCCGTCGATGCCCAGCGCGTCGTCAAAGGCCTTGGCGGCGTTCACCGCGTCCTGGCCGATCATGGCGTCCACCACAAGGAGTATCTCGTTGGGATGAACGGCAGCCTTGACGGCCTTCAGCTCGTCCATCAGCGCCTCGTCGATATGCAGACGGCCGGCGGTGTCCAGAAAGACGATGTCGTGGCCGTGGTCAGCGGCGTACTTCACCGCCTCCTTGGCGATGGTCACCGGGTCGATCTGGCCCATCTCGAAGACGGGGATGTCCAGCTGCTTGCCCACCACCTGCAGCTGGTTGATGGCGGCGGGACGGTACACGTCGCAGGCCACCAGCAGAGGGCGTTTGCCGAAGCTGCGGCGCATGAGCCCTGCCAGCTTGGCGCCGTTTGTGGTCTTGCCGGCGCCCTGCAGGCCCACCATCATCACAACGGTGGGGCCCTTGGAGGCGGTGGTCATGCGGGCGTTGGTGCCGCCCATCAGCGCCGTCAGCTCCTGGTTTACGATCTTGATGATCTGCTGGGCGGGGGTCAGGCTGTCCAGCACATCGGTGCCGACGCACTTTTCGGTGACGTCCGCCACGAAGTCCTTGACGACCTTATAGCTGACGTCGGCCTCCAGCAGGGCCAGACGCACCTCGCGCATACCCTCGCGGACATCGGCTTCGGTAAGGCGGCCCTTACCGCGCAGGCGCTTGAATACGCCGTTCAGTTTTTCGCTAAGTCCCTCAAATGCCATGGGTCGTTACTCCTTCAGGGCGGCGGCAGCGTCCAAGATCGTCTCCGCCAATTCCTCTAACCGGGGATTTTCGTACTGCCGGTAGTTGATGGTTTTAATGTCTCCGGCAGCGATGATGATACGGTCCACGTGCTGCTGCATCTGCAAAAAGCGGCGGACCAGGCCGGTCTTGTCCTCCAGCTCGGTCATAGCGTTCTCCGCGCGGACGATCACGTCCCGTACGCCCTGCCGGGAAATGCCGCAGTTCTCTGCGATCTCTGCCAGGGACAGGTCCTCATTATAATACAGGTCGAACAGCTCACGCTGCCGTGGGGTCAGGATATCGCCGTAAAAATCGAACAGCATGGTCATGCGGTATGTCTGGTTTTTCACGGTGTGGCCTCCTTCTGTAAAGTTATATGCCTTTACAACCTCGAATATCATACACGATTTCGGGAGAAATGTCAAGGTGAAAAATGGGGCGGCGGAAAAAATATTCCCTTCGGCGAAAGCCGAAGGGAACAGAAGACGGGATCAGTGCTTCAAACGCTTGTCGCACCGCTTGCTGAGCCAGGTGCCCACGCTTTGGAACAGCTGCACCAACAGGATCAGAATGACCACCGCCACCAGCATCACCAGGTACTTATAGCGGTAGTAGCCGTAGTCGATGGCGATCTTGCCCAGGCCGCCGCCGCCGATAATGCCACTCATGGCGGAGTAGCCAAGAATGGTGGTCAGCGCGATGGTGACATTCTGGATCAGGGAGGGAACGCTCTCGGGGATCATTACCTTGCAGATGATCTGCATGGGGGTGGCGCCCATGCTCTGGGCGGCCTCAATGATATTACCATCCACCTCGCGGAGACTGCTCTCCACCAGACGTGCCACAAAGGGGAACGCCGCCGCCACCAGCGGAACGATGGTGGCCGTGGTGCCCACGGCGGTGCCGATGAGCAGACGGGAGAGGGGGAAGACCATGATCATCAGGATCAGGAAGGGGATGGAGCGCAGCAGGTTGATGATGACGTTGATGACCTGCATGAGCCAGCGGGGCAGGGGGAGCACACCGTTTTTCTCGCCGGCCACCAGCAGCACGCCCAGGGGCAGCCCAAGCACCAGCGACAGCGCCGTGCTGACCACGGTGACGTAAAACGTCTCCCAGATGGCAAAGGGCAGGGAGGGCAGCACGCTCATCAGATCCTGTACGGACTGGGCGGAGAACAGATTACTGTACATGGTGGTCCACCTCCTCAACCTGAACATTGGCCACATTGTGGATAAAGGCCACGGCCTTATCGTACTGCGTGCTGGGGATGCCCAGCATCATGCTGCCGTATACCGTTTCGGACAGCTTTTGGGTACTGGCGGAGATCACATTGCAGAAGACGCCCTCCTCCGCCGCCAGTCGTGCGATGAGGGGGATACTGGTGGTTTTGCTGTCCTTGAACACCAGCCGCACCAGCTTTTCGTCCTGGGGGTTGTATACCTGCGCGTCCGCACCGCCGGGGAACACCAGACGGCGGCCGGCCTCGGACTTTGGCGCGGCGAACACCGTGCCCACCATGCCGGACTCGGCCACACAGCCGTCGTCCAGGATAGCCACATGGGAGCAGACCTCCTTCACCACACTCATCTGATGGGTGATGATGACCACGGTGATGTTCAGCTTTTGATTGATGTCCCGGATCAGCTCCAGTATCTGCCGGGTGGTCTTGGGGTCCAGGGCGCTGGTGGCCTCGTCGCACAGCAGCACCTTGGGGTCGGTGGCCAGGGCACGGGCAATGGCCACGCGCTGCTGCTGGCCGCCGGACAGCTGGGCCGGATAGGCGTCCGCCTTGTCGGGCAGGCCCACCAGTTCCAGCAGCTCGCGCCCGCGCTTTTCCGCGTCGGCCCGCTTTACCCCGGAGATCTCCATGGGGAAGCACACGTTACGCAGGCAGGTGCGCTGCATGAGCAGGTTGAAGTGCTGGAAGATCATAGTGATGTTCCGACGGGCGGCGCGCAGCTGGGCGGGGGTCATGGTGTCCAGCCGCTGGCCGTCCACGATGATCTCGCCTTTTTGTGGGGCGCTCCAGCAGGTTGATGCAGCGCACCAGCGTGCTCTTGCCCGCGCCGGACATACCGATAATGCCGTAGATGTCTCCATCCTCAATGGTCAGGGACACATCCTTCAATGCGTCCACGCCTCCGTTGGCACCGGAGTCGTATGTCTTGCTTACGTGTTTCAGTTCTATCACGACGGCGTTCCTCGTTTCTGTTTAATTCGCGCTGTTTCCTTTCTGCATCCCCCGCGCCCTGGCGGGAGCTCCGGAAAAGAAACCGGGCGTTTCGCATTGTCCTGTTTCCGCGGCGTTCCCCGCCCCTTGCGGGACGGGGAGCGCGGAGAGAGGGGGGAGAAAGACAGGTAGCGTTACTGAGCGGAGGCGGTCAGCGCATCTGGGCGGAGGCGGTCAGCGCGTCCAGGGTGGTCTGCTTGCCGCCGTACAGGCCCATGGGCTCTACGTGGATGGCGGCGATGGAGACGATGTGGGTGCCGTTCTGAGCGTTGAAGTCCTCCAGGTAGGGCAGGTGCTGGAAGTAGTTGGCGTCCACAGTGCCGTCTTCTACGACGGTGTTGGGCACAACATAGTCATTGTAGCTCTGGATGTCCAGGGTGATGTCCTTAGCGGCCAGGATCTCCTTGGCGACCTCCAGGATCTCGGCATGGGGCGTGGGAGAAGCGGCCACGGAGATGGTCTCGCCCTTCAGAGCGTCGTAGTCCACGGAGGCGTCATAGCCGTCGGTGGGGTTCTCCACCACGGAGACCACAGAGCCGGCGTACCTCTCAGCGATGAAGTCGGCCACCTGCTTGCTCTCCAGAGCGGCCTTCAGCGCCACCACCTGCGCGGACTCGTTGCCCTCCTTCACCGCCAGAATGTTGGCGTAGGCGGAGGCGCTGCCCTCGATCAGCAGGGAGTCATTCACGGGGTTCAGGCCGGCGTTGATGGCGTAGTTGCTGTTGATCACGGCGTAGTCCAGATCGGGCAGCATATTGGGCAGCTGGGCGGCCTCCGCCTCCACGATCTCCACATTGTACGGATTCTCCACGATGTCGTTCTTGGTGGCGGTGATGCCCACGCCGTCCTTCAGCTTGATGATGCCGTTCTCCTGCAGCAGCAGCAGGGCGCGGGCCTCGTTGGTGGTGTCGTTGGGTACGCCGATCTTGATGACAGGAGCGTCGGTCTTGTCGCCGCTGTCGTCGGTCTTGCTGCCGCAGGCAGCCAGGCTCAGAGCCAAGACAACGGCCAGGGCCAGGGTGATGATCTTAGTCAAAGTGTTGTGTTTCATGTTCGCAGTCTCCTTTGAAATGATTTAACTTGGGTTGGTTACGATTTTATCTCAGCACCGCCGCCCGGCCGGAACGGCGGTACATAAGCAAAACAAAAACAGCGGCTGGTCATCACTGACCCTCCGCTGTCTGCTTACACATCGGCTTTTGCAAGCCGTCAAACAGTTTTCGGAAAGCTGATGACCTTTTCGGCGCGACGAAACATGCACATGGACATCATACCCATGCACATCTCGCACATCATCATGGTGACGCTACGCTTCATGTCGGCTTTCCTCCTCACTGTGATTTTCCCTGTCGGAATGGTGGCATAATACGCCCTTAACGCGCCGTTGTCAACCCTTTTTTCACCTTTCTGCGTTTTTTACAAAAAACATACAGGACTGGTATGTGATTTCGTGTATTTTGGTTATTTGACTATTGGGGCTTGCATGGGGCACAATATGTGGTATAATGGTTGACACAACAATACAATACGTGGGGAGAGATGGGTGTGACATCCAAGGTTTTTGACTATATTGCCATGGAGCAGCGGCGGCAGGAAACAACGGTGGAGCTGATCGCCAGCGAGAATTTCACCAGCGAGGCGGTCTGCCGCGCCGTGGGCAGCTGCCTGACCAATAAGTATTCCGAGGGGTATCCCGCCCACCGGGAGATGGGGAATCAGGGGCGCTACTACGGCGGCTGCCTGGTGGTGGACGAGCTGGAGACGTACTGCATCGCCAAGTGGAGGGAGGTATTTCACACTGACTATCACGTGAATGTGCAGCCTCACAGCGGTACCTCCGCCAATCTGGCGGCGTATATGGCGCTGCTGCAGCCGGGAGACCGGATCCTGTCCATGAGTCTGGCCAACGGTGGGCACCTGTCCCACGGACTGCCGGTAAATGCCTCCGGCAGGCTGTATGACATAGCGGCCTACGATGTGGACGAAAACGGCCTGATCGACTATGACGGTATGGAGAGGCTTGCGCGGGAGTTGAAGCCGCGGCTGATCATCGCAGGAGCGTCGGCCTACAGCCGGACCATCGACTTTGCACGTTTTGCCCGGGCGGCGCAGGCGACGGGGGCGTATTTCATGGCGGACATCGCTCACATTGCCGGGCTGGTGGCGGCGGGGGAGCACCCCAGCCCCTTTGGACTGGCAGATGTGGTCACGACCACGACGCACAAGACGCTGCGCGGCCCGCGGGGCGGACTGATCTTCTGCCGGCCGGAGCTGGCGAAAAAGGTGGACAGCGCCGTTTTTCCCGGTATGCAGGGCGGCCCTTTGCAGCACGTGATCGCCGGCAAGGCGGTGGCTGCGGAGGAGGCGCTGACCCCGGAGTACCGAGCGTATATCCACCGTGTGGTGGTCAACTGCAGGGCGATGGCGGCGGAGTTCATGGCCATGGGCTACAAGGTCGTTACCGGTGGCACGGACAACCATCTGTTTTTGCTGGATCTGACGGATACCGGACTTACCGGACGTGAGGTACAGGAGGAATTGGACCGCTGCGGTATTACGCTGAATAAGAACTGCGTCCCCGGGGACAAACGCTCGCCGTTCCAGACCAGCGGCGTCCGCATCGGCACCGCCGCCATGACCACCAAGGGCTATACGGCGGAGGATTTCTGCCGCGTTGCTCGCCGTATCGACGAGGTGGTGCGGCAGATGATGGCGGAAAAGGCCGCGCAGGCGTAAGGCGCCTTAAAGAGAGCAAAAAAGTATCCCGCGGCTGTGCCGCGGGATACTTTTTATGTTGGTTATGCTGCGGTTTTCCGCAGGAACCGCCGGAGGAACCACACGGCCATTACCGCGCACAGCGCCTCGGAGATCACCGGCGCAAACCAAATGCCCGTGCCGCCCACGGCTGCCGCCAACAGCAGCAGCGCACCGGCCTGAAAGAGCAGGCCACGGCCCACGGAGATGGAAATAGCCGCGCTTCGGTCGCTCCACCGCCGTCAGGAAGCCGCCCATGAGGATGTTGCCGCCC
>VOFB01000686.1_pt1 | contig 44001 bp, 70 predicted proteins | sample 5384141 | NCBI WGS metagenome assembly VOFB01 (sample SAMN12384721, study PRJNA508395) | human gut metagenome | isolation source: healthy gut A | host: Homo sapiens | reverse complement strand
GACTGAGGTTGGATACTTTGGTGCAGGTCAGTTTATTCCGTGTGATGAGCTGTCTGCAGGTATGGTAGGTTATATCTGTGCGAGCATTAAGAACGTGCGGGATACCCGCGTGGGCGATACAGTAACGAATGCAGACCGCCCATGTGCAGAGGCACTTCCGGGATACAAAAAGGTCAATCCGATGGTTTATTGTGGTCTTTACCCGGCGGACAGTGCAAAGTATCCGGATCTGAGAGATGCACTGGAAAAATTACAGATCAACGATGCCTCTTTGTATTTTGAGCCTGAGACATCCCTTTGCTCTGGGCTTTGGCTTCCGCTGCGGTTTCCTTGGCCTGCTTCATTTAGAGATCATCCAGGAACGTCTGGAGAGGGAATTTAACCTTGATCTTGTGACAACGGCTCCGGGTGTTGTTTATAAAGGTGCATAAGACAAACGGCGAAGTCATTGACCTGACCAACCCGTCGAATCTGCCGGACCCGTCCGAGATTGATTATATGGAAGAGCCGATTGTTTCCGCGGAAATCATGGTGACAAAAGACTATGTCGGTGCAATCATGACGTTATGTCAGGAGCGGCGCGGTGTCTATATCAGCATGGAATATCTGGAGGAAACACGTGCACTCATCAAATACGATCTTCCGTTGAACGAGATCATTTACGATTTCTTTGACGCATTAAAATCACGTTCGAGAGGATATGCGTCTTTTGACTATGAGATGAAAGGATATGAGCCGTCTGAGCTTGTAAAACTCGATATTCTCATCAATAAGGAGCAGGTCGATGCACTTTCCTTTATCGTGTTCAAAGACAGTGCTTACGAGCGTGGAAGAAAATGTGTGAGCGTCTGAAAGAGGAGATCCCAAGACACTTATTTGAGATCCCAATCCAGGCGGCAGTCGGTGGCAAAGTCATTGCGCGAGAGACGGTAAAAGCAATGCGTAAAGACGTACTTGCCAAGTGTTATGGTGGTGATATCTCTCGTAAGAAAAACTTCTGGAGAAACAGAAGGAAGGTAAGAAACGTATGCGTCAGGGTTGGTAAATAACGTGGAGATTCCCGCAGGAAGCCTTCATGAGCGTATTAAAGTTAGACGAGGATTAAGATTTTGAGTTATATATTCATATTCCATTTTGTGTGAAAAAAATGTGATTACTGCGATTTCCTTTTCTTTTGCGGCAGACGAGCAGACGCAGAAGGTTAAATTTAGGCACTGCAGAAGGAACTGGTTTTTGACGGAGCAAAGTATAAAGATCGCAGGATCACGACGATTTTATCGGCGGCGGCACCCCTTCCTGGCTGAAAGAAGACTATATGCAGGCAATCATGGAACGGTATATCACTATTTTCGGTGGAACAGGATGCAGAGATCACGATCGAGTGTAATCCGGGTACAATCACGGAAAATAAATTTGAAGTTTATCGCAGAATCGGAATCAACCGTCTGAGTATCAGATTACAGTCGGTGCACAATGAGGAGTTGATTCTTGGAAGGATCCATACGTTTGAGCAGTTTTTAAAGACGTATGACATGGCGAGAAAACATGGATTTTCAATATCAATATCGACCTGATGAGTTCATTGCCGGGGCAGACACCGGAGATTTTCTGTGATTCCCTGTATCCGGGTTTTAAAATTAAAACCGGAACATTATTTTCTGCCTACTCACTCATCATTGAGAAAGGCACGCCGTTTTATGAACTGTATCGGTTTGATGCAGTCAGGCAGGAGGCGGGCATGCAGACAGGAATCCCTTCCGACGGAGGAGGAGGAGTACCAGACCACGAAGATGACACAGCACATTTTAAAAGGAGGCCGGTTATCACTGGTATGAGGTTTCCAATTTTGCAAAGCCGGGATATGAGTGCAGACACAATATTGGTTACTGGAAACGTGTCGATTATCTCGGTGTGGGACTTGGCGCATCCTCACTGGTCGACAATGTACGGTATTCCAATACGAGGGATCTGTACACGTATCTGTCAGAATGTGAAAATATTCACGATTGCTATATGCAGTATCCGTTAACTGAGGGTGTGACAGGCAGTGCGGTTTATTCTGCTGACGGCACGCACATACTGGTTCCGGCAGTAAACCTGCATGCGGCAGCAAAGAGCAGACTACAAGGAACGAGCAGATGGAGGAATTTATGTTTTTGGGTCTCCGCATGAGGGACGGCTTTTACCGGGAAGAATTCACAGGCATTTGGCATTCCAATCGAGGCAGTCTACGGAGACGCATTGAATCATTTAAAAAGAGGAAGAACTGCTCTTAAAACGTGAGGGCAGGATTTATCTGACTGACAAAGGGATGGACTTAAATAATTATGTGGTGGCACAATTTATGCTGTGATCTTGTGTAGATGAATGTTGTATTATCGGAAATTCGGTTTCGAGATTGGATGTTTCGGAAAGCAGTGTCAGTATCTTTTGTCCATGATTCCTTCTTTTGATATGAAAGATGGCTATTTTGTATTGGTGGATGAATCCAACCGGAAACAGGTGCTTTCAGATGTAAAGCAGTTGTACGGAGCATGGGAAGTGAAGTATAACGGTATGATCCACAATGAAGGTTATGAATATGCGTTTGTGACAGAGTCTAATCCGTATAAGGATCAGGAGTTTACATACCTGTATTACCGTGGCAGTGGGAAGCCGTCAGCTTATTTTACCATCCATAAAGAGATGCGGAACGAGGGACAGATTGTTGTCTGCACTCGGTTAGTTTATGCAGGGAAGGAAGGCCTTCAGGGATTTTTAGCACTGGTAAAAACAATGGAAAGCGATCATGTGCAGGTAATCTTTACGATTCCTGCATGCAAGACGATGGAATGTCTGGTAAAGGAATGGTCTATGGGAGCTTTTTCTGAAAATCAGATACCGCTTGGCATGGTGAGAGTGGTGAATGTGGAGCGTGTGTTGAAAAAGGCGGCTTACCGTGGAAACGGACAGGTGATCCTTGGGATAACCAATTCTGTATTACCACAAAATAACGGCAGTTACTGGATTCGTTTTACCAACGGAACACTGACTGCGATTGAGCGTATGCCACAGGATCAGGTGCCGTAGATTACCATGGATATTGCAGATTTTGCACACGGTATTTTCCGGGATTTGCAGAGGGTGAGATATCAGATTACGATTCGGTAGAGATACTGATCAGAAAGTAATACAGAATGGAACCATCGGGCAGATTTTTTATCCAAAGAAAAACTTTATTATGGAGTACTTTTAAAAAAATATTTCTATATGGAAAAAGGATACCTTTGTGAAAAAGGTGTCCTTTTTTTGTGCCCGGATACCGTTATGCTGATAAGGAGAGGGAGGAAAAATCATGAAAAAAGGACACTGTGGGAAAATGCTTTTTATTCGGGGCGCGTGTGTATGCTTATGACGGGGTGTGGAACAAAGGAAAGCAGTAAAATGGATACAAAAGATATGACAACAAGGGATGCAGAGTTTCATACAGAATTATTTGGCGAAAATACCTATATTTTTTTCGCCGGAGGATGATCCGGGGCAGGTGGCACAAACATTGGATGCTATTTATGAGAAACAGGAAGCAGATCAGTTTGGGGAGGCGCGTTATGCCATATATTTTATGCCGGGAGAGTATGACGAGACGATCGAGGCGGATGTTGGGTTTTATACACAGGTGGCAGGGCTTGGAGAACTTCCGACTGACACAAAATTACAGAGCCTGCAATGTACCGCAAGATGGCTTTCGGACGATCCGTCGAATCACAATGCGTGCTTTGCAATTTCTGGCGCGGAGTGGAAAACATCGAGCTGAAAACGAACACGATGTGGGCAGTCTCGCAGGCAACGTTTATGCGGAGAGTGCAGGTCGATGGTGCATTGTTTCTGCATGATGAATACGGATGGTGCAGTGGCGGATTTCTGGCGGACTCCAACACCGACCTGATGACAGATTCCGGGTCACAGCGAGCAATGGCTTTCCAGAAACTGTAACTGGAAAGCGTGGATGGGGGCTAACTGGAATATGGTCTTTGTCGGCACAGAGGAAGGAAAAAATCCAACCGGAACCTGGCCGGTAGTTCCGTACACAGAGGTGGAAAAAGACCGAAGCCATGCAGGAAAAACCGTTTTTGATCTATGATGATGAGGAAGGTTATATGGTCTATGTGCCAAAAGAGCGGGAAAATGCTATCGGTGTTTCATGGGAAAATGGTAGCGAGGGAGAAAAAATTCCGATTGACCAGTTTTATGTTGCAAAGCCGGAGAAAGATACGGCAGAGACGATGAATCAGGCATTGGAAGAAGGAAAAAATCTGCTTCTGACACCTGGAATTTATGACCTTGAGGAACCGATTGCTGTAAATCGTCCGGATACAATCGTGCTTGGCATGGGACTGGCAACCCTGCGTGCAAAAAGGAAACGTCTGCCTGGGAAACAGGGAATGTGCAGGGACTGATCCTTGCAGGATTACTTTTTGATGCCGGGGAAATAAAATCAGACAATCTTCTTGTCATCGGTAACGAGGGTCAGAAATCAGAGGATAATGGAAAAAATATTTATTTAAGCGATCTGTTTTTCCATGTCGGAGGAACAGATACAGACACACCGGTAAGCGTAAAGTCTTTGCGCTACGATCAACAGCAACCATGTGGTCGGGGATAACTTCTGGGTATGGCGTGCAGACCACGGAGACAATGTTGCGTGGGAGAAAAACGAGGCAGAAAATGGAATCATCAGCAACGGGGATGATGTCACGATGTATGCGCTGATGGTAGAACATTTTGAACAGTATCAGACGGTATGGAATGGAGATCACGGAAAAGTGTATATGTATCAGAGCGAGATCCCATATGATGTTCCAAACCAGGAGGTTTGGATGAGCCATGAGGGACAGAAGAATGGATACGCTTCTTTTATGTGGATGATGCTGTGGATACGTTTGAGGCATGGGGGCTTGGCGTTTACCTGTATAACCGTGATGCGTCTGTGGAACTTGACACCGCCATGGAGGTGCCGGATAAGAATGGAGTGAAAGTACACAATATCTGTACCGTGATGCTGACCGGATATCCGGGCATGAACCATATTATCAATGAATCGGGAGATTCGGTGACTTTGCAGGAGAACGAAAAGTGATCTGTGAATATGAGAACGGTCTGATCCGGTAAGATATAAAAAAGGACACCTTTTTGAAAAAAGAGTGTCCTTTTTTGTGTCTTGTTTTTTCTTAGAATAAAAATATCAAAATAGGAAGGGTAGAATCAGGATGAAAGGATATCAATTTGAAGATACACAGGAACATTCCATTTGAAAAAGCGGAAAATATCAGCTATCTTTATTTTCCAATTGCAGGGGAAGCAGGATTAAAAAGTTCCTTCACACCGAATCTCGGCGGTGATGCGAAGATAGATCAGAATACATTTTACTGGAGCCGGTAAGTGCGGAAAATCTTGTCAATAACCGAAACAGCAGAAACTTCTGGTGCAATGTGAAGGAATCGGAAGCTGGTCTTTGACTGGTCATTCAGCAGAAGAGTTAAGTAAGAAATTTACGGAAATGCAGGATGACAGTGAAGTGACAGCCGGATTTATGTGGCAGAAGACGACAAGGGAATCCAAAAGTATCAGCTTCGCGGAGAAATACTTTCTTTTATTCCAGTAGATAAAAACGTTGAGATCATGCTGGTGACGATCACAAACACAGGACGCATGGCGCAGACAGTTACACCAACGGCGGCGATACCATTATATGGAAGAAGCGCGGACAATATCCGTGACCACAGACATGTAACATCTTTATTACATAGAATCGAAACTACAGACACAGGCGTTCTGGTGACACCGACATTGTCTTTCGATGAGAGAGGACATCAGGTCAACCATATGACTTATTACTGCGTGGGCTGGAGTGGCAATGGAGAAAAGCCGGTGGATTTTTATCCGACAGCAGAGGATTTTGTCGGAGAGGGCGGTAACTTTGAGAGACCATATGCCATTGTAAAAAATGCAGAGGGGTCAAGGCAGGAACAAAGATAGAAGGATTAGAGGCAGTTGGTGGTCTTCATTTTTCAGAGATTACATTAGAGCCGGAAGAGGAATGCAGTTATCTGATCTTTACCGGAATTACAGAAGATATTCAGGAGATCAGGAATCTTTCCAAAACTTATACGACCAGAGAGAAAGTACTGGAAGAACTGGAAAAAACAAAAGCATACTGGCAGGAAAAAGTAAATGTTGCTTATCATACCGGAGATTCAGATTTCAACCAGTTTATGCACTGGGTAAGCTTTCAGCCAATTCTGCGTCGTATTTATGGCTGTTCCTTCCTTCCGCATTATGATTACGGAAAGGGAGGAAGAGGCTGGCGTGATCTCTGGCAGGATTGTCTGGCACTTTTTAATTATGAATCCGGATGGAGTAAGACAGATGCTGCTTGATAACTTTGCCGGTGTCCGTATAGATGGAAGTAATGCAACGATCATCGGAAGTAAACAGGGAGAGTTTGTTGCAGACCGAATAATATCACAAGAGTGTGGATGGATCATGGTGTATGGCCAATGATCACAACAAAGTTTTATATTGACCAGACCGGAGATCTTGAACTGTTAGAAAAAGAGGCAGCTTATTTTAAAGACAAACAGATTGCAAGAGGAACCAGGACAGATACACTGTGGGATGAATCCTATGGCTGCTGGCAGAAGACCAAGCGCGGCGTGCGGGAAGAGGGTACGATTTTAGAGCATCTGCTGTTACAGAATCTTACCGCTTTTATGAAGTTGGAGAACACAATAACATAAGACTGCGCGGCGCAGACTGGAATGATGCGCTGGATATGGCTTCTGAGAAGGGCGAGAGCGTGGCATTTTCCAATGCTTATGCAGGCAACCTTGCCGATATTGCAGAATTGCTGGAGGCATACCAGAAGAAAACTGGAAAAGAAACGGTTTCCCTTCTGGCAGAGATCGTGATTCTTTTTAGAAGATAATCCGGCATTATACGATTCTGTTGAGAAGAAGCTGCATGTATTAGAGGAATATTTACATACGTGTGAGCATGATACGAGTGGAGAAAAACAGTAGAGATCTCCATTGAAAAACTGACTGAAAACCTGCGTCACAAATCGGAGTGGTTAATGGAGCATATCCGGAAAAATGAGTGGGTAAAGGATTCGGAAGAAAACGGCTGGTTTAACGGTTACTATGATAATCATGGACGTCAGGTAGAAGGAGATACAAAAACCGGTGTCCGCATGATGTTAACCGGCCAGGTATTTTCCATCATGGCTGGCACTGCAACAGAAGAGCAAATCCGGCAGATCACGAAGAGTGCAGACCGTTATCTCTATGATGAAAAAGTGGGTGGCTACCGTCTGAACACAGATTTCGGGGAAGTCAAGACAGATCTTGGAAGAATGTTTGGATTTTCCTACGGAGATAAAGAAAACGGAGCAGTCTTTTCCCATATGGCAGTGATGTATGCCAATGCGCTTTACAAACGTGGATTTGCAAAGGAAGGTTGTAAGTCCTTGCATGCATTGTACAGACAGTCGGCAAACTTCGAAGTGAGCCACATCTATCCTGGAATTCCGGAATACTTCAATGGCAGAGGACGCGGTATGTACCATTATCTGACGGGCGCTGCGAGCTGGTATATGCTGACGGTGATCACAGAGATGTTCGGAGTAAGAGGTCAGATCGGTGATATGATCTTAGACCCAAAACTTTTAAAGAGCAGTTTGATGAAGAGAAAAAAGGCATCCCTTACACTGAAGTTTGCAGACAAAAACTGGAAGATCACTTATTTGAACTGTGAAGACAAGGATTATGGAGAATATCAGATTGCAGATGTAACGGTGGACGGAGAGAAGATAAATTTTGTGCCAAAACAGCATGATGCAATTCTTCCTAAGAATATGATCGAGAAACTTTCTGGCAATGAGACACATCTGATCGAAGTGGTTCTTGCCCAGGGAAATATTACATTATAAACAATTGCGAAAAATGGATTGGAGAAGAATATGGCAGAGAAAAAATTTTTAATTGAAAACTATGGAAAAAAGAGCACGTTTGCAAGCTTTCTTCCGGGCATTTCCGGAGAGAAGGGAATTCCTATCTGGTGCTATTATGTAAACCGTGGACAGTGCGTGGTCAGTTTCGAGTCGACAATAAAGATCATTCGATCATGGAATTTTATCCGGCACATCAGGCGTACCAGAATGTGAAAACGACAGGATTCCGTACTTTGTAAAAAAGATGGAAAAGTGACGGAGCTTTTTGCAGATGAAAACCGGACACACCGCATGGAAATTGCCAGGAACGGATTAAAATTGAAGAGGAAAATGACGTACTTGGCGTGAATGCAAAGGTGGACTATTTCACACTTCCGGGAGAAAAAATCGGTGCGCTGGTGCGCAGGGTGGAACTGACCAATACCACCGGGGAATATGCCAAAATAGAAGTATTAGACGGCATGCCGGCACTGATCCCATATGGGGTTGGAATTGACAGTATGAAAAATATGTGCCAGACATCCAAAGCGTGGATGCAGGTCGAGGATGTGAAAGAGGGACGGCCGTATTTCAGGGTACGTGCCAGCATGGCAGATACCGCCGCAGTCACAAAGATGGAGGGCGGCAATTTTTCCATCGGATGCCTTTCTGATGGCACGAGATTACAGCCGGTCGTTGATCCGACGGTTGTATTCTCCTATGATACTTCCTTACAGAAGCCGATTGGATTTGAAGGGACTGCAGTAAAAGAACTGTTGGTAAAAGAGCAGATTACCATGAACCAGCTGCCATGCAGTTTTTATGGAACAGAGGCAGAACTTGCTGCGGATGAGAGCATTTGCTTCTATGAGATCATCGGACAGGTGGAGAACAAAGACTTATTAAAAGCATATGCAGCAAAAAAACTGGACGCGGCTTATTTTCATGCAAAAGCAAAAGAGGCAGAGGAACTGGTAGAACATCTTTGCAGCGGAATTGCGACAGAGACTGCGTCGAAAGATTTTGATGCTTACTGTCAGTATACTTATATGGATAACGTCCTAAGAGGCGGATATCCGATTCGGCTTGGCAGTCATAAGATTTTTTACGTGTATTCCAGAAAGCATGGCGATCTGGAAAGAGATTACAACTATTTTTCCATGCTGCCGGAGTTCTATTCACAGGGAAATGGAAATTTCCGCGATGTCAACCAGAACCGCAGATGTGACACTTTCTTTGCACCATTTGTGGGAAGGGAGAATATCAAAACATTTTACAGCCTGATCCAGCTAGATGGTTATAACCCACTGGGCGTGGAAAAACTGACTTATCAGGTTGCAGAAGAAAAAGCAGGCAGTCTGCTGGCTCTTCACGAAAATTTATTTACAACCGAGCAGGAAAAACAGGAGTTTTGTGAATATATCAAAAAACCATTCACACCGGGTTCATTATATCGGAAAATCGAAGAGGAATTTTGGCGAAAAAGAGACCGAAAATCTGTTTTCCCAGGTGCTCGATCAGGCGGATGGACTTGTGAACGGCAATTTCTTAGAAGGCTACTGGAGCGACCACTGGACTTACAATCTGGATCTTGTGGAAGATTATCTGGAAGTATTCCCGGAACAAGCGAAGGAATTACTGTATGAGAGAGTTTATACGACGTTCCTCTCACAGGTGAATATCAATCCGAGATACAAACGTTATGAGGAGACGGAAAATGGCTTGAGACAGTACCATGCATTGAATGAAAAGAGCCGCAGAAATACGGAAGAAAAACTGGTGCGTGAAGCAAATCAGTCCGGAAAAGTTTTAAAGATGACGCTGCTGGAAAATTAGTGTTACTGTGCGCCACAAAATTTGCAGCACTGGACGCTTACGGTATGGGTGTGGAGATGGAAGGCGGAAAACCTGGCTGGTATGATGCGTTAAACGGTATGCCGGGAATGTTTGGTTCTTCGATGGTAGAGACCTATGAGCTTGCCAGAATGTTGGAATACACGATCGGAGCATTAAAACGATATCCGGGAGAACTGGAACTGATCGAAGAATTTTCGGATTTCTTACAGCAGCTTGATCTGATCAATGCAAGTGAGAAAGATGCGATCGGTTTCTGCAAAAAGCAGAGCTATGCAGCTAAGGAAGAGATTCAGAAAGAGGGTGAGATCCTTTCCTTCTGGAATCAGATCAACGATGCAAAAGAGGCTTACCGAGAGAAAGTATTCTCCGGAATATCCGGTGTGAAGAATCTTGTTTCCACAGAGAAAGTTGTAAAAATTTTAAACGATTTTCTGGAAACAGTAACCTGCGGAATTGAAAAGCATGCATATTGGGAAATGGTATCTGCCCGACCTATTTTACTTATGAAGTTTTAGAGTATGAGAAAGTAAAAAGACGGCTACAAGCCATTAAAATTTATGGTTCGTGAAGTTCCATATTTCTGGAAGGACCGGTTCGTTATCTGAAATTAAAGACCGGAAAAGAGAAAAAGGCAAAATTATATGAGCAGGTGAGACACAGTGATCTCTATGATGAAAAACTTTCCATGTATAAGGTCAATGCTTCTTTGCAGAATGCATCCTTTGAACTTGGAAGAGCGAGAGCCTTCACACCTGGCTGGCTGGAGAATGAGTCCATCTGGCTTCATATGGAATATAAGTATCTGTTGGAACTCATCCGAAATGGCATGTATGAAGCATTTTTTGAGGATTTCCACAAAGCTGCGATCCCATTTTGGATAAGGAAGTATATGGAAGAAGTATTTATGAGAATTCATCCTTTATCGCAAGCAGTAAAAATCCAAACAAAGCATATCACGGCAAAGGTTTTGTGGCACGCTTAAGTGGATCGACCATCGAATTTATCAGCATGTGGAAAGAGATGATGTTTGGCGACCATATTTTATCCATGAAAAATGGAGAACTGCATTTCACGCCACAGCCTGCGGTACCGGCATATCTGATTCCGGAAAATGGAAAAGTATCTGCCATGCTGTTTGGAAAGACAAAGGTAACGTATCAGTTTGCAGATGTCACCGACTACATTCCGGGACATTATGAGATTGCTTCCATGAAGTTTATCTATCAGAATGGAAGCGTTGCCAATGTGGGCAGCGGCGTTGCAGGAGAAAAAAAATAGCAGTGGATGTCCGTGAGGGGCTTGTGACATCCATTGAGATTGATGTTCGATAAGAACGACACACATAGTACAATATCGCATGAAAATTATCACAACGGACTACGAAAACAAAAAAGTTCTGGGAAGAAACAGAAAAAGAATCTGCGCTGATGGGAGAAAGGACACCTAAAAAAAAAGACACCATTTTAAAATTTAAAGCATTTTTACAAGAGGGGATTGAACTTATAATTCAATTATCAACAAACAACAAAGTGTTGTGTAACAGCAGAAAGCAAATTCACTTTTCTGCAGAACAATAAGGAGGCAAAATCCTCTCCTCACCAATGGGTTCGGATTTTGCTTCGTAAAACAAGGAGGATTATATATGAATTGGAAAAAAGTAGTATCAGTATTGCTCGTAAGTGCAATGACATTATCCATGGCGAAGATGTGGCGACACAGCAAGCACAAGCGATAATGCAAAGCAGCAGGAACAGAGACAAAGGGAAGCACAGCAAATGCATCCAGCGATGAAAAGTTAGTTGTATGGACATTATCAAACGACTTGATCGACTTTGGTAAGAGATTCCAGGAACAGACTGGTGTAGAGGTTGATACAGTGGTTATCGAGCCAGCTGATTACCCAACAAAAGTTCAGACAGCATTACTTGCAGGAGAAAAAGAACCGGATATCATCGTTGGTGAGCCAAAGATGTTAGAGGATTTCTTTTGATGCAGGTTTCTTCGAGGATTTAAACCAGCCACCGTACAACGCACAGGATTATGCAGATGAAATCGTAGATTATGTATGGGAAGTTGGTCAGGATGCAGATGGTATCCAGAGAGCAATCTCTTACCAGATCACACCGGCAGGTATCTACTACAGAAGAGATATCGCCAAAGAAGTATTCGGAACAGATGATCCGGACGAAGTTGGAAAATTATTCAAAGATTATCCTACTATCTTAGAGACAGCTCAGACATTAAAAGATGCTGGATACAGAATCTTCTCTTCTGATGCAGAGATGAACGTATTCTCCGGTGATAGTGCATGGGTAGTAGATGGAACATTAAATGTTGACCAGTCCAGAATTGATTACATGGATCTTTGCGTTGACTTATATCAGAATGACCTAACAGCATATGCAAACCAGTGGTCAACACCTTGGTATCAGGCTATGGCTGGCGAGGTACCTATCTTAACAGCAGATATCCAGTCTAATGCAGATGATTCCGTTAACGTTTGGGATGCAGATCAGTTCGCAGAGGCAACAAAAGGACTTGATACAACAACTGTATTCGCATTTGGTCTTCCTTCCTGGGGTGTACTTACTATGAGAGATAACGTAGGCGATACATCTGGATTATGGGGCGTTTGCTCTGGACCAGCAAAGAGGATTTGACGGTGGTACATATATCGGTATTTCTTCTCAGTCTGAAAGAAAAGACACAGCTTGGGAATTCGTAAAATTCTGTACATTAAATGAAGATACAGCTAACTGGTGGATCGATTTCTCCCAGGGTGACACCGTTTCCCTGAAATCAGCTCTTGAAAAGCACAAAGATGATGAGAACCAGATTTACGGTGGTGAGAAATTATACCAGTTCTGGTTAGATCAGGCACAGTACATTGATACTTCTAAAGTAACAAGATACGACAAAGGTATCGGCGATGCTTGGGGAAATGCAGTCTCTTCTGTTAAAACTGGTGAGAAGACAAAGGATGAGCCAATCTCTGACTTCTACGATACAATTGAAGCAACATATCCTGAAATCACAGTAAACAGATAAAAATATCTCCAAAATCATTTTTTCTTACAGTCTGCACAGTGAATGTGCAGACTGTAAGAAAAGACAAAAGAGTACAGGAAAAGAATGGCTATCCTCTGAGATAGTTATGAAGAAGGAGAATGGCAGAATATGGGAAAGAATAAAAATGGTTTGAAAAAATATGATAACGTGGGATACTTCTTCGTTTTTACCATTTGTTATTGTATTTTGTATTTTTAGTGTTTATCCGGTATTAAGAACCTTATATTTCAGTTTTACAAATGCCAAGATTGCAGGAGTCGGTGTGACATCCTGGGTCTGGTTTGACAACTACAAGCGTGTATTCACAGACAAATTTTTCTGGAGAGCGCTTTGGAACACGGTAAGGATCTGGGGTGTGAATATCGTATTACAGCTCGGACTTGCATTTTACTTACCATTGTATTTAGTGATATCAAATACAAAATCAAAGGACTTGGAATTTTCCGTATTATTTATTACTTACCGAACTTAATTGCAGCAACATCTGTTGCATTCTTATTTCAGACATTACTGGATTGGCGTTATGGAACGTTCAACCAGATTATTGCAAGCATCTATCGGTTATTTGGTGCAAATTACACTCCGGTCGACTGGCTTGGATCATCTGCAACAGCAGGTGTGACCATCGCAGTGATCAGTTCCTGGATGTGGTTTGGTAACTCCTTTATTATGTTAATGGCTGGTGTGCAGGGAATCTCAAAAGATTATTTCGAGGCGGCAGCAATAGACGGAGCCGGAAGATGGACCGTATTTGGAAAAATCACATTACCATTATTAAGACCGATGTTACTTTATGTAGCAATCACATCACTGATTGGTGGATTACAGATGTTCGATCTGCCGTATCTGATGTCAAATCCGGCAGGGGCATCTTATAACTCCGTATACACCGTGGTAATGTATCTCTATAAATTTGGATTTACAACAGGAACAACACAGACTGGTTATGCATCCGCAATCGCCTATGTATTATTCCTTATCATTTTAGCTGTTTCCATTATACAGTTAAAAGTGTTTAACCAGGATGAAGAGAAAGCAGCAGCACGCCGTGCAAAAAAACGGGCTTCATCTAAGACGAAATAAGGAGGATTACTATGAACGGCATTGGATATAAAATCAAAAAAACAATTTTATATATCTTACTAATCCTGCTTAGTGTAGTGTGTATGTTTCCATTTTTATTAATGATTGTCAACGCAACACGAAGCGGATCTGAGATTATGAAATCATTTACTCTGATTCCGAGTGTTTATTTAAAAGAAAACTGGGCTACTGTATTTAAATACTTCAACCTGTTTTTAGGTATGTGGAACAGTTTGAAAGTAGCAGTTCCATCTACATTACTCTGTGCATACTTTTCCGCTATGACAGCTTATGCACTGGCAATGTACAAATTCAAGGGAAATAAAGTATTATTCATGACGATTTTAATTTTCATGATGATACCTGGACAGCTTGGTCTGATCGGTTTTATAACTTATGTACCAAACTTCATCTGGTAAACTCTTATATCCCATTGATTATTCCGGCAATTGCTTCACCGGGAACCGTATTTTTCTTAAGACAGTATGTACTTTCCGTTATGCCACCTTCACTGATCGAGGCAGCCAGAATTGATGGAGCAAGCGAGTTATATACATTCCACAGAATCGCAATCCCAATCATGTCACCTGGGATTGCAACCATGAGTATCATGGGATTCATCGGTGGATGGAATGCTTACCTGTTACCTATGATTATCTTAAATAAAAATGAGAAATTTACATTACCGGTTATGATGGCAACTTTAAGGGCATCAACAGATATTACTGCAAACCAGGGCGCAATTTATCTCGCCGTTGCAATTTCTGTTATTCCGATTTTACTCGTATTTGCATTCTTCTCTAAATACATCATCAGCAGTATTTCTGCAGGTGCTGTAAAAGAATAATGACAGTACATAAAATAGTTTCCTTACCATATTCTTCTCTAAATAGATAAAAACAGAAACGCTACTCAAAAAAATTGGGGTAGCGCTTTTGTGTGTTTAAAAAGAAAGTAAAAAGAACTCGGAAAATGTCATGAAAACAGGAAATTTGCTCTGTCGGGGTTTGCGGGAAACGAAAGAAAATGGTATGATAAAGATACTTGGAAACAGAAATAAAGGGGAAGTTTTATGGTTACATACAGAATCAGAAAAATGATCGCATGGGGCATGGCAGTGACCATGACAGCCGGGATGACAAATGTTTTGACGGGTGCGGAGCGGAAAGAGAAGGACAGGCTGTGGAGACATCTCAGGTGGAGGACACCTCACAGGTGATGAGGATACACCGGCATGGAAAAATATGCCGGAGAACCTGTTACGTTAGACTGGTATGTCAATTATTCCTCGGTTTGCAATACCGTGGGGAGAGAATGCAGTCTCTCAAAAGATTACAGAGGAGACAGGAGTAAATATTAATTTTATCACGCCGATCGGAAATGAAACAGAAAAATTAAATGCACTGATCGCATCGGATTCTCTGCCTGATCTGATCACATTAGGGTATTGGGAGCCACAGGTGAACCAGATGATCGAAGAGAACATGGTCTATGCATTAAATGAACTTGCAGATGATTATGATGCCTATTTCTGGCAGGTCACAGATGCAGATGTGGTGAACTGGTATACAATGGATGATGGCAATATTTATGGATATCCGTGTTCCACGGTTACACCAAAAACAGGTGAAAGAGCATGATGACATCATATCCAATCAGACGTTTCTGGTACGTAAAGATATTTATGAGGCAATTGGAAGTCCGGATATGACAACACCGGAAGGATTTAAAGCAGACAGTGGAGAAAGCGGCAGAGATGTTTCCTGAGGTGAATGGGGAAAAAATTGATCCCGGTGGGATCCCATGTATTTGATAATCAGGAAATGTTTCCTTTGACAAATATCTGATGAATTTTCTTGCGGTTTCCGTGGGAAAAGGATGGGAAATATTATGACAGATATACAGACCCAGAGTATGTTATATGGTTAAAAATGTTCCGTGAACTGGGGGAGGAAGGGCTGCTTGCCAATGATATCTTTGTGGATACACGGATACAGATGGAAGAAAAACTGGCAAAAGGTCGGTATTTTTTGTATGCTCTATCAGTACAGTGATACGATCTCACAGCAAAAAGCATTGTATGAGAATGATCCGACAGCATTTACATGGCGGTTGAGGGACCGAGAAATTCCAATGGGGATGATCCGACACTGCCGACTAACAATATGAATGGATGGACATTGACGCTGATCTCAAAAAAATTGTAAATATCCGGAACGCGCCATAGCGTTTATGGACTATATGATGAGTGAGCATGGACAGATGTTGATCTATCTCGGTGTGGAAGGGGTTACTTACGATATCGTGGATGGTAAGCCGGTATTAAAAGAGGACGTCAGCAAAATTTTAAATTCCGACCGGGAGACTTACGACAGGTTATACGGCGCAGATGATGCTTATTGGATGCTGCAGAATAATGTCATGCAACTTCAGTGGGAGCAGAAGGCAGGTCCTGCTACTGAACAGTTACTCGTGTGGGCATGCAAATATACAGTCTACAATGGACAGTATGATGTGAGTTTGTCGACAAGTCCTGAAATTGCAGCTATGGATGAAAAATGTACCAAACTCTGAGTGAGACACTGCCAAAGCTTCTTCTCGCATCAAATGAAGCACAGTTTGATGAAATATTTGAAGAATTTGTGGGAAAAAGGAATGCCATGGGCTATCAGGAAGTTTTGAAACAGAAAACAGTATTAATGAATGCAAAGAAAGGAAAAAATGGGAATTAGCGAATGAAAAAATAAGAGAGCTGTTTCGAAATACAAAGCTAAATATCAAATTTACCAGTATTATCATTCTGTTTATGGTGATTCCAATCGGGGTGTTAGCAGGGGTTTTGTTCTATGTTATGGAGCAGAATGCGGTGCAGGAGAACATGGATTACATGGAATATACAATGCAGCGGAATGAGGATGGAATCAAGACAAAGATTGATTCTATCAATATGTCCACACAGTTTTTCTTAAGTGATGATTCCCTGCTTCAAATGTTGAATGCATCTGCGATTGGGGAGAAATCTCTACGGCCGACTGGCTGGATTTTTAAAAATAACGAAGTGTCGGCGTTGGAACGGTTAGTTAACAATAACCCATTGCTGTATGGTGTCCGTGTCTATGCGGTGAATGACAGTGTGCAGGAGATGATGCCCATTTTATACAATGCATCCCGTATGAAAAAACAGGAGTGGTCCAAGCAGGATAAATATGTCGGCTGGAATTTTGATTACACAGATAATATTTTCAATTCCTATACGATGAACCAGAATCGGAAGATTATTTCACTTGTCACACCGATTATTGACAGTGCCAATGGAAAAGTTGGTGTGATCGAGTCTGCCATGACGATGGAGAATATGTTTCCAAGCCTGTACGAGGGAATTGAGGATGAGTGGAGTTTCTTTTTTATTCGGATGAGGGAGTAACCTATTTTGGACAGAAAGAGCAGACAGAATCTTCAGCGCTTTGACGATATTTTAAAAACAGCGTCCCACAGAGGACAAGATACAGACCATTTATAAAAAAATTGGATGGAAAAATCTTGTAATCTCTTATATGCAGGTGCGCGAACTCTCCGGTACACTGATCTGTGTGAAGGATATCACAAAAAATGTTCATAATGTATATTTTATGCGTGATGTGTTTGTGGCTGTCATGCTGGCATTTATCATATTGCTGGCGTTCTTTATCAACCGTATTGTGCAAAGATCTGTTAAAGCAGTTTTATGAGATCTTAAAGTCCATTCGAAAAAGTACAGAAGGGTGATCTTGATGTCGTGATCGAAAACTGTGGCAAAGATGAGATGGGCGAACTCGGAACGCAGATCAATAAGATGTTGGAACGTATCAAGGAGCTGATGGAAGATAATTTAAACCGTGAGATGTTAGCAAAAAATTCTGAGATCCGGGCTTTGCAGAATCAGATCAATGCACATTTTATTTATAATGTGTTAGAATCGATTAAGATGATGGCAGAGATTGATGAAGAATACGCCATTTCTGATGCGGTGACCGCATTGGGGAAACTGCTGTTACAGTATGAAGTGGGTATCAGGAAATGTGCTTGTGGAGCAGGAGTTAGAGTACATTAAAACTACATGGCTCTGATCAATCTGCGGTTTGATTATGAGATTTATCTGTCGTTAAACCTGCCGGAACTGGTATTAAAACAGGAGATTCCGAAGATGTCCCTGCAGCCGATCGTCGAGAATGCCATTTATCATGGAATCGAACAGATGGCAGAGGACACAAATATCTATATCAAGGGCATTTTAGACGGAGATGACTGTGTGATCGAGATCACAGATGCCGGAAAAGGTATGTCAGAAGAAGAAGTGGAGAAGCTTCGGTTAAAGATTGCAGGAAAAATTGATTCCAACGGAGGCTCCGGCAATGGAATTGGTCTGAAAAATGTACAGGACCGTATCCATATTGCATTTGGAGATCAGTATGGAATCGAGATCGCATCCAAATTGGGGTGTTATACAAAAATTATGGTCCGATTCCAATCACGCATAGACAGTCAGAGGAAAATGACCCGGAGCATAAGTGAAAAATAAAGGCACAGGGACTGTGACAGAAGAGAGATACAGGATTAGAAGAGGGTAAGGAAGATAATGAAAACAGTTTTGATCGTTGAAGATGAGAAAATGATCCGTCAGGGAATCAAACAATGATTATGCGAAGTGGTGTGCCAATCGAGACCATTATGGAGTGCAACAATGGAGAGACTGCGCTTGAAATTCTGAAAGAGCAGGAGATTGATGTGATGTTTACGGACATCCGTATTCCGAAGATGGATGGCATCGAACTGGTACAGAAAATGCAGAGCCTCGAACATATTCCACTTACCGTGGCAATCAGTGGTTATGATGATTTTGCCTATGCGGTGGAAATGTTAAGAAACGGGGTGCGGGAGTATATTTTAAAACCGATTGAGCGTGAAAAAATCACCGAAATCTTAAAAAACTCAATGCAGAGATTGAGAGCCGGAAAGAGAAAGAGGAGAACAATCAGAAAATTGGTTATCAGCAGATGCGGCACCTGATGCTTTCCGATGAGATTTCCGGGGAGGAACAGCGCACAATCGAAAGTCAGTATGCAGATCATTTTTATACCGGAAATTATTATGTGTGCTTTGCCAGAATCAGGTCAAGAGAGGAGAACTGTCCGACGATAATTATATTTTCATGAAAATATGAATGACAATGATATTTTTATTGTTCCGGCAGAGAACCTTTCCCTCTTATTGAAAAACGAATTGCAGGATGGTTACATTGGAATCAGTGCGGCGCATTGTGGCTTAGAGAGCATCCGTCAGGGCATATGCGGAGTCTGTCATGATGCGAAAGAAAGCATTTGTCCGCAATAAAGTGGAAGCGCAGTACGGTGTATTTCAGGAAAAGATACCGGAAGGTCTTATCACGGAGGCCGCTAAGTTGACAGAGGAGGCAGCCAGAATCCAACGCGTCCAGTTGATCGGAACAGATCATACAGACGATCTGGAAAAGAGTTTTCATCAGTTCTTTTATGAAGTGAAAAATGGAAGAATTGATGAGGCTGTTTTTGAGAGCTGTATGAAAGATTTCTTTACGGAGGTAGAGAAAACCTATCAGAATGCTTTAGAGACAGAGGGAGAACTTTTATTGGAATGCAAAGAAATCTGGAGTGAAAATTGTATCGATTCCTACGAGGACAAGGTAATGGAATTTGTGTTGCAGCTTCATGAGAAGATCAATAGCAGCTATGACCAGAACAAGAATGTACAGAAAATCAAAATGGCTGTGGATTATATAGAAGAAAATTATGCAAAGGATCTGAATATGGCGGTTGTCTCCAATTATATTTCCATGAATTACTCCCTGTTTTCCTACTCATTCAAGCAGTATACCGGAAGCAATTTTGTGAATTATCTCAAGGAAATCCGCATGAGAGAGGCAAAAAACTCCTGACCGAAACCGATATGAAGATTATCGAGATCAGTCAGGCAGTCGGGTATGACAATGAAAAGCATTTTATGAAAATTTTTAAAGCAACCTGTGGAGTATCTCCGACAGAATACCGTCACAATGCTTATTTATCCAAATCCTGATGAAAAATCTGTTTTTGCTGGTACATATGTTCATCTGCCTTGGAAAATAAAGCTTTGACATCTTCTTTGGAAAGGGATGCACCCGGTGTGGACTGGGCATAGCCGCCGCTGGCAGAGATATTATATTCCTTGTGGCTTATTTTATTATAATTATCTAAGTACTTATAGACGCGGGTGAGGAGTTCATCGGCATCTTCTTTTGTGTAATCCATTGTCAGCAGATAAAATTCATCGCTACTGAATCTTGCGCAGATATCGGTGGAACGGGTGACACTGGATAGGGCATGTCCGATGACCTGAATCGCAAAATCCCCTCATTATGACCATAGTGGTCATTGATATATTTCAGGCGGTTTAAATCAAACAGAAAACAGGTCACAGTACTTTGGTTTTCTGCAGCTTCCTGAAGTAACAGCGTTTCACGGTGCAGATAGCCGTGTTTGTTATAAAGTCCGGTCAGCGCATCCTTGGTGTAAATGTCCTCCAAGTGAGAGACGAGGATGGAAGTACGTTTTGCGTCACTCAAACGTTTTAATAACTGGTTGATATTCATGAACCAGTGCACGAGCTGGAAGTGATAGTCAATGCGGTTGTTCTCGTAAGCTAAGGCAATATAGCCAAAAGTCTTATTCTTGAAGAACAGCGGAAAATAAAGGTAGGCAGAATCTGACTGTCTGTAGATATGTTCCGGCAGGAGGGAACGCTTGGTAAAACTGCATTCCGGCAGTCTTTTGCCATCCCGCAGACTTAATTTTAAAATAATCTCATCCTGACTTGGCTCAAAATCCATTTCATTTTCCGTTAATTCCAGTATGTGCTGGGAAACGCTGTCCCAGTTGGCGTACAGACACAGATAAAATTCGGAACAGTTTGGAATAGAATGAACGTAATTCTCCAACAGATCCATCGCTTCATCTATGTCGGCAATATTTTGGAATTCAGCAGACATTTTCATGGAACTTAAAATAGAAGACTCCAGAGAAGCAATCTGACTGGTCAGTTTCTGCTCAAAGTAAATAGCAGGAGTCTCTTTTTGTAAGACTGCATCCACAGGAATTTTCCAGAACCATCTGTGCATGTACCACAGTGATGGCAGGAACATTTTCCTCATGGATTAATTTCATCAGTTTTTCTACGGAAGCTTCCCCAAGTTCATAGACAGGGAAAGAGACGGTCGTGAGAGAAGGTGTGAGATTCTGTCCTTCTTCACTGTGGTCACAGCCGGTGATCGCAAGGTCCTCTGGAATATGATAACCGGCAGAGATGGCAGCAGTCATTAATAAAAGTGCCAGTTTATCATTGTAACAGACAACCGCATCCGGTTTTGTTTCATTTTCTTCAAAGAAGCGGAGTGCTTCAGCAGCGGACTGCGCAGTGTAGGTTCCGGTATAGATGGAATGTGCGTGTGGTGCAATGCCATGTTTTTTTAATGCGTCCCGGTAAAACTTTTCTCTGGCATCCGAAAAGAAACTCTCATCGGCACATCCAAAATAACAGATATTTTTGTAGTGATGTTCTGTGATGAGATGTTCTGTAATATCAAAAAAGGATGGTTATTTTCTAAGGAAACCGAAGGAAACTGTGCTTATAAACAGCAATCTCTATGATAGGACAGTGACATTTTTCTTTCAGCAGGGAATAGATCTGATCCTTTAACTGTTCGTTTGGATAAGTTTCAGACGCAAAAATAACACCGCTTAAATCATCAAAATTCGGCAATGTCAGAATGCTTTCCTCCCCAGACTGTAGTCCCCGAGATTCTCCCCATCCATAGAAGCAAAAATCTCAGCAGTGTAACCGTATTCCAGAGCTTTGTCAATAATACCCTGACATACATTCTTCTGGTAAAATCCCATAATGTGGGAGATAAAAATCCCGATTTTTTTATTGTGATACATGATAAAAAACCCCTTGGAAGCAGCCATGATCCGGCAGCCTCTTTTTTTTTACAACAATATAATCTTATTGTACAAAAAAATCAAAATGTTTTACAATAGGAAAAGCTTCAAAATGAAAGGAATCTAAGGAAATGATACAGGATATTGCACCAATGCAATTGGATAATTCATATAAAAAGAAAGTACCGCATGCAGGCGCAGGATGTTTGGTTTTGGAGAGCGAACGGTATATCTGGAATATAATGGAGAATTGCAGTTTTTGACTTATGAGCAGTGGAAGGATTACAACGAAAATATACTGGGAAGAGAAGTGCCGTCTTGTATTTATCTTTTTCTATAGGGGGAGGAAGAATACTTTCTGACTGAAATAGGAGCGGATACCAAGATTGGCGAGTTTCGTTTTTATAAGATGTTTGATGTCCGTCCAATGCAGCCGAAGGAACGTGTCCTCGCAGCTTGCTACTGCATGGCATTTATTTGTGTGGTATCGTGACAATCAGTTCTGCGGCAGATGTGGGAAAAAACTGGTTCACAGCGAAATGCAGCGGATGCTTTGCAGTGTCCGTCTTTGCGCGAACATGGTGTTTCCGAAGATCGCACCGGCAGTCATTGTGGGAGTCACGCACGGCGATAAAATCCTCATGACAAAATATGCGGGCAGAGAGTACAAAAGGTATGCGCTGATCGCCGGATTTACCGAGATCGGTGAGACGGCAGAGAGACGGTCAAAGAGAAGTCATGGAGGAAGTCGGGCTTACCGTGAAGAATATCCGTTACTATAAGAGCCAGCCGTGGGGCTTTGACAGCAATCTTCTGCTCGGCTATTTCTGTGAACTTGCAGAGGAGGGGGAGATCCACTTAGACGAGGAAGAACTCTCCGTGGCAGAGTGGGTGGATTATCATGATATCCCGGAGGATAAGGAGAAGTTAAGTCTGACACATGAGATGATGACGTATTTTTAAGGAGCAGAGGAAACGATGACAGGGGAAATTCTGGAAAAGTTACAACAGATCACACCTGAAGAACAGCGTATTTTATCCGGTGAAAAGACCATTGAAAAAGAAATTTATATGGAAGAGAACTCGAATGTGATCGATGCCACAAAGCTTTTGGAGGCAGGAAAACTCATTCAGGTGCGGACACATACGAGATTTATTCATTTTCCGGAACATACCCATAATTATGTGGAGATGATCTACATGTGTTCCGGCAAAGACGCATCATGTGATCAATGGGGAGGATGTGATTTTAAAGCAGGGAGAACTGCTTATTTTTAAACCAGAATGCCGTGCAGGAGATTTATCCGGCAGGAGAAGGGGATGTGGCAGTGAATTTTATCATTCTTCCGAATTTTTTGACTATGGGTTAAAGATGATGGAGACGGATGCAGCCAGTGAGCAGCAGAAGTTTATTATTCAGGTGTTGAGTTATGTGGAGGAACATTATAAAAGCGGTGAGCTGACAGAGCTTGCAGAGGAGCTGCGTTTTGATATTTACTGGCTTTCAAAGGAGATCAGGAAAAGAACCGGAAAGACCTATACAGATCTGGTTCAGGCAAAGCGGCTGAGTCAGGCAAAGCATATCTGCTCCGCACGACAGCCATGAATGTGATGGATATCTCCATGGCGGTCGGCTATGACAATATCAGCTATTTTCATCGGATTTTTCAGAAAAATATGGGATGACGCCGCGCAGATATCGTATCAGTGAGTGAAAGACAGCAAAAAATATTTTTATGATTTTGTATAGAGCTGCCGGTATTTTGTCGGTGACATGCCGGTTTCCTTCTGGAAACTGGAAAAAAAGAAGCTGCGGCGCTGAATGACAGCTCATCGCTGATCTCTGAAATCGACATATGTGTACCGGACAGGAGAAGCTTGGCTTCTTCTGTTTTTTTTCTGCCGGATATAGTTGTTGACGCTTTTTCCCATCACATCCTTGAATTTGTGGGAAAAATAATATTCGGTGTACCCAAGCCGCTTCGAGAGAAGCGAGATGGATAAAGGCTCCCGGATATGAAGCGTGATATAATCACAGATATCGGCAATTTGTTTTGCGTGCTCATCCGTCTCATGGGCGGTGCGGACTCTACTGACATAATCGTCTAAAGTTCATTGCCCAGGTTGTTGGTGTCGGCAGTCGTTTTACATTCCTCGATCCGCTTTCCGTAATAATCATTTAAGGTATATGCAGTGGAGGGATTTAATCCACCTTCGATGGCGGCACTTGGGCGCAGAGGGTGAGAAGTACGAGCAGATTATTTTTATTGGCACGCAGGGTATCTCAAGTTCCACTTTCATGCCAGAGCTTAAGGTCATGGACTTGCCGAGTGCCCTCCGGTAGTCCGGATTTCCCTCACGGATCATGGAAAGAAAGGTCTGTTCTGCCATCCAGATTCCAGGATGTTCATCGGCAATGAGTGTAAGTTCGTCTGTGTCCGTTGCTTCGCTGTGAGAGGAGAAGGAAATCATGTCTGCGGATATTTTTTCTCCGGTAATCGCACAGTGAAACATAACGGCATAGGAGAGCAGTGTGGAAGATGGAATGATTGGAACACTCTCAATCTGTCGGACGATTTTAGAGCGCAGCTTCACGGTAAGCTGGTAGGAGTCTAATTTTTTGCGCAGGATCAGATGGGAGTTCTTTGCCGGTAAAGGCCGGTCCCAAGATGTGGATCTGTTTCAGCTCAAACCCCTGATATTCAAATCCGGCAATCCATATAAGACCAAATTCAGTATCGAGAACAAGCGGAAGACGTTTTCCATTCTCAATGTGGGAGAGGATAAGAGAAAAAACCAAGCATGGATATAATATCCGGCAGCATTAGTTCTGCTGGGCAGTTTGTCTCAAGCAGCTCAAAATCCGGATCATATCTCCAGAGGTGAAGCGGGTATTCACATTGTACTATTTCCTGAAAAAAAGAGAGACGTTCTTTAATATTCATGTTTGGTTTCCTTTCCTGTTTTATCTACTGATTCCAATGACCTAAGAAGGATAAGCTTTCCTTCGGGTGGCGTGTCTGCGTCTTTGCGGTCAACCGCAATTAAACCAAAGGTCATGGAGTAGCCCTTCTGCCACTCAAAGTTATCTAAAAGGCTCCAGTGGAAGTAGCTTTTTACCGGAAGCCCGTCGTTAATGCAGGAAACAATTCCTTTTAATGCAGTGTCGATAAAAGCGACACGTCTTGTATCGTCTGCGGTTGCAATGCCGTTTTTCTGTCACATATAAGTCCCCATGGAAATCTTTCGCTACTTTTCTAAGAACGTGCTCTAATGCCTCCGGGTAAAATTCATAATTCATCTGTGTAAGCTCTGCACCATCCGGGTTTGGAAGCTGTCCGTCTGCACCGATTAAGGAGCGGGTATAGTTTTGTACGCCTAAGAAATCGTCATCTTTTATATAAGGAAGATAGTGCATAAATTCTTCGTCCCATTCTTTTTTCGCACGCTCCATGCCGTCTTCCTGCGGCTGGATATCATGTAAGCAAGGTCAGTCCGACTTTGATGTCCGGGTAAAGTGCTTTGATTTCTTTTTTGCCAGCTCATGTGCTTTTAAAATCAGAAGGTCGCCCTCTCTGGTACGCATGGAAGTGAAGTTTTCGACTTTTCTACACCGAATACTTCGAGGTTTTCAGCGGCGGCAGCTTTCTGTCCTTCCATCATTTTCTGGAGGTTGATACCAACCTGAACGCTTCCGTCGGCACTGTTACCACCGGATTGTGCAGCCTGCATCTGTGCCATCATCTGGCGTTTGTAACGCTCGGCAATCGCAGACTACCGGATTCCCATATTGGCTTCATTAATAGTGCAGATGTAATGAAGCTCACTTCCGAGTTCGCCGATAATGAAACGGACATAATGCGCAAAGTCCTCCGGGGTGGTGGAAGCTTCCCATCCGCCTTTGGTCATCAGCCATTTCGGGCTGGAAAAGTGGTGGAGTGTAACAAATGGTTCTATGCCATATTTTTTTACAGCAGGCAATCACTGCTTTGTAATGGTCCACAGCCTCGCTGTCAAAGTGTCCTTCCTCCGGCTCGATGCGCGCCCATTCAATCGAAAAGCGGTACGCGTTTAAACCGGCGTCTGCCATCAGCTTAATATCTTTCTCATAGCGGTTGTAGTGGTCGACCGCATCAAGGGACGGTTCAATGAAACTGGTGTGCTTCATATGCTCCATTGCCCATAAATCACTGTGAATATTATTGCCTTCTACCTGATGGGCAGCGGTGGCTGCGCAATCAAAAAGTTCTCTGGTAATTTCATAAAATTTGTCTCCTTTTTAAAGTAAAGTATTTTTTCGGTTTCGGGTGTCAAAAGGTGCTATTTCAATTTTTGATTGTCAAATTGCACAAAGCCGATCTTTCGTTACCTTAATAATAGAATATTTTATGAAATCATACGTTCATAAAATCAGTAAAATGTTAGAAAATTATTACAATGTATTTATATAACGCGAATTTTATTACATTACCACGAATTTGTAAACACATGAAAGCATAGAAACAGATACAATAGGAGCAGATAAAGAAGTTAACAAAAAGAAAAAGGGAGGCAGAGGAGATGAAGTATTACTGTAATCCGATTAATGTTCCTTACAGATATCAGTTTAATGCGGACCCGCGGAGCACTGGCATACAGGTAGACAGAGAAGCGGCAGACCCGTCAATGATTTGCTTTAAAGGAAAGTATTATATTTTTGCATCCATGAATTTGAGTGTCTGGGTATCGGAGGATTTGGTAAACTGGGAAAGCCACAGGCTACCGGAAAATCTTCCATTATATGATTACGCACCGGACGCAAGGGTGAACGGGGATTATGTTTATTTTTGTGCATCGAAAAAGGTGAGGTCTGTGATTATTATCGGACAAAAGATATCATAAACGGACCTTATGAGAAAATCGAAGGAACCTTTGATTTCTGGGACCCGAATTTGTTTTTCGATGAGGATGGAAGAGTTTATTTTTTACTGGGGCTGTTCGAATGAAACACCTGTCTGGGGCGTGGAGTTAGACCCTATCACAATGAAGCCGCTTGGAGAGCGGATACCGCTTATTTCCGGTAACCCGTTCGAAAGAGGATATGAACGAATGGGCGTTGACAACAGCATTTTCCCGAATTCCCAAGAAGCTGTGGAACAGCAGTATCAGGGATTTTTGAAAAATGCAGACATATGACAGAGGATATCTTTGCCAAAAGAAATGATACCGCTTGTGAAAGGAATGTTTACAGAGAAACCTTTTATCGAGGGACCATGGATGGACAAATACAATGGTAAATATTATTTGCAGTATGCGTGTCCGGGAGCAGAATACAATGTCTATGCAGACGGAGTTTATGTTTCCGGGTCACCACTTGGACCATTTACACTGGCAGAGAATAATCCATATTCGTATCATGCGGGTGGATTTATGCCGGGCGCAGGACATGGCTCTACGATGTGGGATTTGAGTGGAAATCTCTGGCATACGTCCACGATGCGGATCAGTGTTAATCATCAGTTTGAGCGCCGCGTCGGTATCTGGCGAGCCGGTTTTGATGCGGACGGAGAACTTTTCTGCAATCAGCGTTACGGGGACTGGCCGGTTGCTGTTTCGGAAAAGAAACAGATGCCCGGGAAAATCCACAGTGGTATTTGTTAAAGCTATAAAAATCGGTAGAGGCATCTTCTTATGAAAAAGGAAAAGAACCGGCGCTTGCGGTGGACGAAGATGCGACAACCTGGTGGCAGTCAGGGACAAAGGACGGCTGGTTAAAGCTGGATTTACAAAAAGAATACGATGTCCGTGCCATTCAGATTAACTTTGCAGACGATAAAATCGATATTCCGGTGCCGGGAGAAATTAAAGGGAACCAAAACCCAGCCGCGTTATATTGAAGAGAGATTTGGTGACAAGGTGGAAGTTAGAAGGCTCCGTTGATGGAATAACTTACGAAGTGATTGAGGATAAAAAAGATGCCGTGACCGATTTGCCGCATGATTTGATTGTGAGGGAAGAAGGAATAAAAGTCCGGTACTTAAAGCTTACGGTTTATGAAGTACCATATGGACAGAAGCCATGCATTTCCGGCCTCCGGGTATTTGGAACTGGAGCTGGAGAAAAACCGGGTAAAGCAGAGTTTACGGTAAAAACGAAGTAAAGACGGACTGGACATGTTCGTGACTGCAAAAGCAGAAAATGCGATTGGATACAATATTTTATGGGGACATAAAGAGGACAAGCTGTATCACAGCTATCTGGTCTACGGTAATGAAGTAGATGCAAAAGAGAATTGGGGCGCTTGTTAAGGATAAAAATTACTATGTACGCGTGGATACATTTAACGAAGGCGGAATTACAGAAGGAGACAGCATAAAAACCATATAAATTCCCGAAAAAAGACCTGTAACGTCAGACAGACGGTGGGTGTCCATAGTATACAGATGTAGGAAAATGAGAAAAAACAAACGGAGGAGAAGGAAATGTTTGGAAAGAAAAAAGAACAGAAAATAGAAACAGGCGGTGTAACTTACCGGAGGGCGAAAACATGGCAGATTGCACTTGCGTCTTGCAGTTCCGGGATTGGAATGAGCTTTTATGTACTGCTTGGTCTTGCAAGCTATGTTGCAAATGAAGGATATGGAATTGCAACCGCAGTAGTAGGTTTAATCCTTACAGCAACAAGAATTTTAGACGGTGTCACGGACCCAATCATAGCAATCATCATTGATAAAATGAATACAAAATTCGGAAAAATCAGGATTTTAACAGCACTTGGCTGGGCAATTGAGTCACTGGCAGTTCTTATGATGTACTGCTGGGCAAGTGGAAAAGGACATGGAATTGTATTATTTGTTGTTTTATATTGTGTCTATATTATTGGATACACACTCTGCAACGTAACCGCACAGATTGTTCCTGCAATGCTTACAAATGACCCGAAGCAGAGACCGATGGTAGGTGTCTGGAGCACAGCCTATAATTACCTTATACCTATGATTTTAAATATTGTAATTACTGTTATGTTACTTCCACAGTATGGAAATGTATATTCTGTTGAAATGCTTGCAAAGCAGCATGTAAAGTCTGCGTTGCAGTTTCAGCAGTCGGACTGATTTTATGCTGTATCGGTGTTACAAACATTGACAAGCCGGAGAACTTTAAAGGTGTGAGCACCACAAAGAAAAATGAACCGGTCAAATTTAAAGATATGGTCGAATTAGTGAAATCTAACCGTGCTTTACAGACCTTTATCGTAGCAGCAAGCTCGGACAAAATCGCAAGCCAGACTGCAAGCCAGGCAGTTGTAACAACGATGCTTTTTGGTATTATTATCGGCAACATGCGACTTGGTACCATTTTAAGTGTAATAGGAATGCTTCCGTCAATTGTTTTTGCTTTTATCGGTGCAAAATATGCCGGAAAGCATGGAAACAAAAGTCTATGGTAACCTGGACTTATGTCTGCATGACAGTGGCAGCAGTTCTTATCGTATTGTTTATTTTCATTGACCCGACTTTAATTGCAACAGCAGTACCTATGATGATTGCATATGTCGTTCTTACTTTAGTGTTAAATGGTGCAAAAATGTGCGTGACGATGTCAAGCAATGCGATGATGGCGGACATCATTGATTACGAATTAGACCGCAGCGGTAAATTCATTCCGGCAGCAGTGACAGGTACATACAGCTTTATTGATAAGCTGGTTTCTTCCTTCAGTGCGACAATCGCAACCGGACTTGTCGCATTAATTGGATACAAAACAGTATGCCACAGCCGACCGACCCGTCTACACCGGCAATCTTCTGGATGACGATCAGCATGTATTTCGGACTCCCGCTGATCGGCTGGGTATGTACGCTCTGCGCAATGCGGCACAGTCCTCTTTCCAAAGAGAAAATGGAAGAAGTACAGAAGAGTATTCAGGAGAAAAAACAGGCAGAAGTTGAAAAAGTGATTGACGAGATGAAATAAGCCGCAGAAAAAAAGCAGTCAGTAAAGTGAAAATAACTGGACAAAAGAAATAGAAGAAAAATGCTTCAGGAAAGGAAACTGGACAGATATGAGAAAAATAATATTATTGGACAAAAACTGGACCTTTTATAAAAATCCGGACAGTACGCAGGGAGAGGAAGTTTCCCTCCCACATACCTGGAATGCAGTAGACGGACAGGACGGCGGAAATGATTATTACCGTGGAACCTGTAAATATGAATGTCACTTTAGCAGACCGGAACTTGAAACGGACGGAAAAAGCATATCTTGAGTTTGACGGCGCAAAGAATGACGGCAGATGTAGTTATAAATGGAACAAAAGCAGTGCACCACGAAGGCGGATACGGAGCCTTCCGTGCAGACATTACACAATATTTAAAAGACGAAAACAAGCTGGAAGTGTATGTAGACAATTCCGATAACACAAAGGTATATCCGCAGAAAGCAGATTTTACATTTTATGGCGGACTGTATCGTATGGTGAAGCTTGTAACTGTTTCGAAAAATCATTTTGAACTGGATTATGCAGGTGGAACTGGCATCAAAGTAACACCGGAGGTTACTTTGACAGATGCCGCAGCCAAAAAAAGCGGATGCAAAGGTAACGGTTGAACTCTGGATGGTCGGAGATGCAGAAGCAGTAACGGTAACAATTGACGGGCGCAGAAGGAAACTCCAGTTGAAAACGGTTACGCAAAAGCAGTGTTTGATCTTGCCAATGTACATCTCTGGGATGGCGTGGATGATCCGTATTTATATACGGCAAAAGCAGAACTGTCTGATGGTGACATTGTGGAGACAACCTTTGGCTGCAGAAGTTTTCCATTGATCCGCAAAAAGGATTTTTCTTAAATGGACGGTCTTATCCGCTTCGCGGTGTGAGCCGTCACCAGGACCGCGCCGGCGCGGGCAATGCGCTGACATACGAAATGCACCGGGAGGATATGGCGATAGTAAGAGAACTTGGCGCCAACACAATCCGCCTGGCACATTATCAGCACGCACAGGAATTTTATGATTTGTGTGATGAAAACGGTATGATCGTATGGGCAGAAATTCCGTACATTACGATGCACATGTCAGATGGAACAGAGAATACATTAAGCCAGATGAGAGAGCTGGTCGTTCAGAATTACAATCATCCATCGATCGTCTGCTGGGGACTTTCCAATGAGATCACTGCCGCAAGTGCCGTAAATGAGGAATTATTGGAAAATCACAGGAAATTAAATGATCTGTGCCATGCACTGGATATGACACGGCCAACGGTTATGGCAGATGTGTTTATGTTAGAGACGGATAGTCCAATGTTGGAGATCCCGGATATGAACAGCTATAATCTGTACTTTGGCTGGTATCTAGGAGAGTTAGAACAGAACGACAGTTTCTTTGATGCGTATCATAATACGTACCCGGATCGTGTGATCGGACTTTCCGAGTATGGCGCAGACGCCAATCTGGCTTACCACAGTGCAAATCCGAACGGGGCGATTACACAGAGGAATATCAGTGTATTTATCATGAGCATATGGCAAAAATGATCGAGGAGCGCCCGTATCTGTGGGCAACACATGTCTGGAATCTGTTTGATTTTGCGGCAGACGGAAGAGATGAGGGTGGAAAACACGGTGTGAACCAGAAAAGGTCTTGTGACCATCGACCGTAAGCTGAAAAAAAAGATGCCTTTTATCTGTATAAAGCATATTGGAGCAAAACTCCATTTGTCCATGTATGTGGCAGAAGGTATGTGGAGCGTACCGAAGATGTGACGGAAATCAAGGTTTATTCCAATGAGCAGAGCGTCACACTCTTTGTGGATGGCGTGGAGAGAAAACATCCGAAGGTTCCAAAGTATTTAAATTCAAAGTTCCAATCACAGGAACACACAAAATTAGGGCAGTGTCCGGTACCTGTGAAGACGAGATCACTGTAAAAAAAAGTACAAAAATCAAATCAAGATTATATATTTAACAAACAGGGAGATGTTGTCAACTGGTTTGACAGGGATGATTTTAAGGCAGACCATTATTCTATCTCGGATACGCTCGGAGAGCTTGCACAGAATGAGATGGCAAACGCGATCGTACAGCGTCTGATGGCACAGGCATCAGCAAGCCGTGGCGATGTGGCAGAAAGTGTGAAAGATAACCCGGCATTGCAGCGCATGATGCAGCGGATGACATTAGTCAGCCTTTTAAAACAGGCAGGTGACGCAGTGAGCGAGGAACAGATGAAAGCGCTCAACGACGCATTACAGAAAATCCCGAAAAATCAGGCATAGGAAAGGGATGGTTACGAACATGACAAAAGCAATACAGCAGATTATGCTTGGAACTGTGACAAAGAATGAAAAACAGGCAAAGAGAAGCTTTAAAGAGGATCAAAGCGGCCGGATATGACGGCATTGAACTGAATGGGTTTATGATAAAACCGACCTCTTTTCTGGTCAGAATGCTCACAACAGCAGCCGGTATGCCGGTCGGAAAAGGCGGGGATTATGACTGGAATGCCCTCGTGAAAGAGGCAGGACTTGCCGTGACAAGTATCCATGAGGATCTTGGCACGATAAAAAGAGAGCCGGAGACTGTTATCAGGGAGGCTGAAAAATTTGGCATAAAATACGTGGTCATCACCGGAATGTACCGTTTTGATCATTCCGATAAAAATGCAGTGCTTGGCTTGTGTCAGGACTTAAATGCTTCCGGAAAAATTTTAAAAGAGGCGGGCGTGGAGCTTTTATATCACAAACCACAACTGTGAATTTTTGAAAGTTGAACCGGGAAAAACGGCATATGATCTGATCCTCTCTGAGACGGATGCTTCGTGTGTGAATTTTGAACTGGATTCCTACTGGCCAACAGAAGCAGGCGTAAATGCACTGGAACTGATGAGAAAGCTTGACACGAGAATGAAGCTTTATCATATCAATGACCGCGGCACTCGCCTTTTGAAGCCTGCCATGACGCCGATCTTAAAATCGGACAGCATGGAACTCGGCTATGGAAACATGGATCTTGTTTCCCTGATCACGCAGGCAGAAAAAGTGAACGTGGATGCAGTGATCTTAGAAAGCCACAAAAACTGGGTGGACAATTCTCCGTTAAAGTCCATGGAGTTAAGTGCAGAGTTTATGAATCAGTATGTTCGTTAGTGCATAGCTGGAAGGAGGAAACGCAGGGAATGGAAGAACTGAAAAATGCATTTTATCACCTCAGACCGCGGGTACCGCGAGGGAGAGGTATTTGTATATGAGCAGAAATTTACCGTGAAAGATGTGAAGAAAGCAGTGTTCACAGCAACCGCACTCGGAGTATATGAGGCAGAGATCAATGGCGTCAAAATCGGAAAACAGATGTTTGCACCAGGATATTCCTACTATCCGAGGCGTGTGCTTTACCGTACTCATGAGGTGAGCGCACTGCTTCGTGAGGGTGAGAACACATTGCGGGTTTATCTTGGACAGGGCTGGTATTGCGGCCGTTTCCTCTGTGAGAACAAGACACAGATTTACGGGGAAAAACCTGCAGTATCGTGGATTTTAAACATCGAGGATGCGGGTGGCGTCCGGACATTGTATCCGGCGAGCAGACGGACGAACTGGAATCTCCTTACGAATACGCCGGGGAGTATGACGGTGAGATTTATTTTGCGGATGGAAGAAATCAGGTGATCGGACATCCGGTATCTTTCAAAAACGAACTGGATTTTGCGTTGGAGCCGACATTGACCGAAGTCACGTTACAGGAAGAGATGGAGGTGAAAGAGGCAAAGCAGACAGGAAAAGTGACGATTCTTGATTTTGGACAGAACTTTGCCGGAATTGTTGAAATTAATCCTTCTTTTCTCACAAATGAGACAATTACAATCCGCCACGGAGAGATTTTAAATGCAGATGGAAGTCTTTACACTTCCAATTTGCGGAAAAGCAAAGGCAACTATCATCTATCATGCCGGAGCGGAAAAGAAAAAATACCGTCCGCGTTTTACCTATATGGGATTTCGATATATGGAACTCTCAGGCGTAGATTATCAGTCGGGCATGATCAAAGCGTATGCGCTTCACACCGATATGAAGCGCACCGGATACTTTTCGTGTGAGAATCCAATGGTTCAGAAGTTATATGAGAATCAGGTCTGGGGGCAGAAATCCAACTATGTGGAAGTGCCGACCGACTGTCCGCGCGGGATGAACGTATGGGTTATACCGGGGATGGTCAGGTGTTTGCACGCACCGGAGCCTACAATTTTGACACCAATGATTTCTGGAAAAACTTTTTGCGTGATCTGGAACTGGGACAGCTTGACAACACGGAAGGGTATGTGTGCGCCACGGTGCCGCAGACCGGACCTGCCGGAATTGGTTTTATCAGCATGTTAGGCTGGGGAAATGCAGTCACAATTTTACCGGAAATGCTCTATCAGCAGTTTGGAGACGAGGAGGCACTGCCGCGCCAGTATGAGAGCATGAAGCTTTTTGTGGAGGCGGAGATCCGCAAATGGGGAAAGAAAAATCTCTGGATTGGTCCGTCCCTAGGCGACTGGCTCGCGATGGGAAAAGGAATCGCATGGCAGGCGATGCACAACAATCCGGTATCGAATGCCTTTATCGTACATGATCTGAAGGTCATCAGCGAGACGGCAGAGCGTCTTGGGAAAAAAGCTGATGCAGACAGATACCGCAGACAGCTGGAAGCCACAACGAAAGCATATATTGAGAAATTCGTGAGCAAAAAAGGAATTGTGGCAAAAGATTATCAGTCTGCTTATATTATGGCATTAAAATTTGTATTGCCGGAGGGAGAACTGCGGGAACTGGTGAAGAAGAATTTTGCTGCCAATATCCGCAAAAATGGTCTCCAGACAGGATTCTTTTGCAACGGAACATCTGCTTCCACTTTTAGTGGAAGCGGGAGAGACAGAACTCGCCTATGATATCCTGCTACAGGAAGGCTGTCCGGGCTGGATGTATCAGATAAAATGCGGTGCGACCACGACATGGGAGCGCTGGGATGCATTAAAACCGGATGGAACGGTCAACGAAGAGAAAATGGCAGGTTCCGGCGACAATATGGTTTCTTTCAATCACTATGCATTTGGCAGTGTCGGAGAATTTTATTATCAGTATATTCTCGGAATCAAACCACAGAAACCGGGTTTTGCAGAATTGCATTTCGAGGCGTATCCGGACAGGCGGCTTGGCGGTGTGAGCGGAAGTTATCTCTCAAGAGCAGGAAAAATTGAAAGCTCCTGGAAGTATGAGGAGGATGGCTGTCATATCTCATTGAATACGCCGGTAAAATCGGAAGTGGTTTTGCCGAACGGACAGAGGGAGACAGTGGAAGAAGGAACCTATCAGTGGCTCTGCTGAAAACAATTTGGGCAAATAAGAACACTTTTTGAACAAAAAGTGTTCTTTTTTTGCGCTCATTTTTTTCCTAAAATAAAAAATAGAAAAGGAACACAGATGCAGGAGAGGGGGAAAATATGGAGCAGTATTATCTTGCAATCGACATTGGAGCTTCCAGCGGCAGACACATATTAGGACATATGGAAGACGGAAAAATGGTATTGGAAGAAATGTATCGTTTTCCGAATGGAATGACCGAAGAGAACGGACAGAAAAGCTGGAATGTAAAAGCACTTTTCAGAGCAATTTTAGAGGGAATGAAAAAGTGTAAAGAAGCGGAAAAATCCCGGTGAGTATGGGAATTGATACCTGGGCAGTTGATTTTGTCCTGTTGGATAAAAAAAAGAATAAAAATGCTTGGAGATGCAGTCGGTTATCGGGACAGCCGTACCGCAGGGATGGATGAGAAAGTCTATGAGATCATCCCGGAAGAAAAAGTTATATGAGAGAACAGGCATCCAGAAGCAGATTTTCAACACCATTTATCAGTTGATGGCGGTAAAATCCAACAATCCCGAAATTCTCGAACACGCAGAGACCATGCTGATGATCCCGGAGTATTTTAATTATCTTTTTGACAGGAGAGAAGGCATCAGAATATACGAATGCCACCACAACACAGTTAGTATCCCCGGAAACAAAAGACTGGGATTATGAACTGATTGAAATGTTAGGATATCCAAAACAGATTTTCAGAAAATAAAGAAGCCGGGAACGGTACTGGGAAATTTGACGAAAGAAATTCAGAAAGAGGTCGGATTTGACTGTGAAGTCGTCTTACCAGCAACACATGACACCGGTTCTGCAGTGATGGCAGTTCCGACAAATGAGGACAATATCATTTACATCAGCTCCGGAACGTGGTCACTGATGGGAACTGAATTAAAACAAGCAGACTGTTCACCGGAAAGCAGACTTCATAATTTTACGAACGAGGGAGGATATGCGTATCGTTTTCGCTATCTGAAAAATATCATGGGACTTTGGATGATACAGTCGGCCCGAAAAGAACTGGAACCAAAGCAGGGATTCGGAGAGATCTGCGAGGCGGCGGCAAGGGCGGACATTGCATCTTTGGTAGACTGTAATGACGACCGCTTTTTAGCACCGCAAAGCATGACAGAAGAAGTGCAAAAAAGCCTGCGCAGAGACCGGACAGCGGATACCGGAGGGAATCGCAGAAACAGCGTGCGTGATTTATAACAGTCTTGCACAATGCTACGCACAGACAATCCGGGAGATTGAGGAGATGTCAGAAATTACATATGAAAGCATCCATGTTGTCGGCGGAGGAGCCAATGCGGCGTATTTGAATGAACTGACTGCAAAGGCAACCGGAAAGACCGTTTATGCCGGTCCGACAGAGGCAACAGCCATCGGAAATTTGATGGCGCAGATCATTGCAGCAGTAGAACTTGAAAATTTACAGGCTGCAAGAAAATGTATCTTTGAGTCTTTTGAAATAAAAAATATGAGAAATAACAATCAGAATATCAGAAAAAATATATGCCGGAAGCGGATGTTGTGCCCGGCAGAAAGGTGAGGTAAAAATTTTATGACGGTACAGGAAAGATATGAAGCGGCCAGAAAAATGTATGCAGATGTCGGTGTTGATACAGATGCAGCGATCGCAAAATTAAAAGAAATCCCGGTATCACTTCATTGCTGGCAGGGCGATGACGTGACAGGATTTGACCATGACGGACCTTTGACCGGAGGAATCCAGACAACCGGAAACTATCCCGGAAAGGCAAAGACACCGAACAGCTGATGCAGGACATGGAAGAGGCGATGAGCCTCATGCCCGGCAAAAAGAAATTAAATCTTCATGCAAGCTATGCAATCTTTGAGAAAGGCGAATTTGCAGACCGCAACAAATTAGAGCCAAAGCATTTTGCAAAATGGGTAGAATTTGCAAAGAAACACCATGTTGGAATTGACTTCAATCCTACATTTTTCTCCCATGAAAAAGTAAAGGACGGATTGACCTTATCAAGCCCGGACGAGGAGACGAGACGTTTCTGGATCAATCACGGAAAGGCATGCATCCGCATCTCGGAATATTTTGCAAAAGAGACAGGTGTTCCATGTGTGATGAATATCTGGATTGGGGATGGATACAAAGATATTCCGGCAGACCGAATGGAACCGCGCATGAGATATAAGGATTCTATCGAACAGATCATTGCAGAACCGCATGATCCAAAGCTGGTAAAACCATGTGTGGAGTCTAAGGTATTCGGAATTGGTGTGGAGTCTTACACAGCGGGATCAGCCGAGTTTACATTGACATTTGCGGCGACACACGAGAATGTCCTTCCGCTGATGGACAATGGACATTATCATCCTACAGAAGTAGTGTCGGATAAAATACCGGCATTACTGTGCTATTTCCCGGAGATCGCACTTCACATCACAAGACCGGTAAGATGGGATTCAGACCATGTCGTCTTATTCGATGATGAGACAAAAGAGATGGCAAAAGAGATCGTAAGATGTGATGCGATTGACAGGGGTACATATGGCACTTGATTATTTTGATGCAAGTATCAACCGCATCAGTGCATGGACTGTGGGATTTAGAAGCTGGCAGAAAGCATTATTATCGGCGCTCTGTACACCGAATGCAGAACTTAAAAAATTACAGGATGAGAATCGCCTGACCGAGCTGATGGTCATGCAGGAAGAATTAAAGACATTTCCATTTGGAGATGTATGGACCAAATACTGTGAGGAATGTGGAGTTCCCGCAGATAAGAACTGGTTTGCAGAAGTAGAGAGATATGAGAAAGAAGTACTGTTAAATCGATAGCCAGACAAACCATGTAAAAAGAATGCAGTTAGTTTTGAACACAAAATCAATGATAGAAAACCAAAATGGAGGAAAGAAAAATGAGAGTATTAGATGCAGAATTTGTACAGGAATTTATCCGCATGGCGAATGACGGATGGGAGCAGGGATGGCATGAGAGAAATGGTGGAAACCTTTCTTATCGTATCCGGCTGGAAGAAGTGGAAGCCGTAAAGGAAGATTTTGAACCAAAAGAGTGGCGTACCAATTGGAACAAGCGTTCCAAAACTTGCAAAAGAGTATTTTCTTGTAACAGGAAGTGGAAAGTATTTCCGTAATGTGATCATCAAACCGGAAGATTCCATCTGTATCATCGAACTTGATGAAAAAGGGGGAAAATTACCGTATCGTTTGGGGGCTGGTGAATGGTGGAAGACCAACTTCTGAACTTCCGTCCCATTTAATGAATCATGAGGTGAAAATGATCGCAACCGGTGGAAAACACAGAGTCATCTATCATGCGCATACAACCAATATTATTGCGCTTACGTTTGTTCTTCCATTGGAAGATAAAGTGTTTACAAGAGAATTGTGGGAAATGGCTACCGAGTGTCCGGTTGTATTCCCGGATGGTATCGGTGTCGTTCCGTGGATGGTTCCGGGCGGCCGTGACATCGCAGTAGCAACCAGTGAATTAATGAAGAAATACAATCTTGCAATCTGGGCACATCACGGAATGTTTGCTTCGGGAGAAGATTTTGACCTGACATTTGGGTTAATGCATACCGCTGAAAATCCGCAGAGATCCTTGTGAAAATGTTGTCAATGCAGCCGAATAAGAGACAGACCATCACGCCGGATAATTTCCGTGATCTTGCAAAAGCTTTTAATGTGATACTGCCGGAAGAATTCTTATATGAAAAATAGAGTAAAAAATTAGAAACGTTTATTAAAAATGCGTGATAAAATCACTTTTCATGACACTTACCGTGCGCAATGTCATGGAAGGTGATTTTTGCTTTTAAAAAAGAAATTTATGTGCTATAAAAGAAGAAGGCTTTGGCTGAAAACACATATAAAAAGCGAGGATAAAAAATGAAACAAGACTATAAAAAAACAACATACGCCTGTTTTATCGGTTATATTGTTCAGGCGATTGTCAACAGCTTTGTTCCGCTGTTATTCGTGACATTTCAGAAAACATACCAGATTCCACTGACGAAGATCACACTGCTTATTACGATTAATTTTGTGATACAGCTTCTGATAGATCTGCTCTCGGCGGGATTCATTGATAAAATCGGTTACCGGGCATCTGTGATTATTGCACATATCTGTGCGGCGGCAGGGCTGGTACTGCTCACGGTTTTGCCGGAACTTTTCGCAGATCCGTTTGTTGGCATTTTAATGTCGGTCGTGATTTATGCAGTGGGTGGCGGTTTGCTGGAGGTGTTAGTCAGCCCAATCATTGAGGCATGTCCGACGGATAATAAGGAAGCAGCAATGAGCCTTTTACATTCCTTTTTACTGCTGGGGATGTACCGGCGTTGTTTTATTTTCCACAGTGTTTTTCGCACTGTTTGGAACGGAACGCTGGAAAATCCTCACACTGTTGTGGGTGATCATTCCGGTCTGCAATATGATTTTATTCACAAAAGTGCCAATCTTCAGTCTGCATGAAGAGGGCGAGAAGGGCATGACCATGGGAGAACCTTTCCGGGAAAAAAGTATTCTGGTTTTTAATGATCATGATGGTGTGCTCCGGTGCATCCGAGCAGGCGGTAAGCCAGTGGGCATCAACTTTTGCGGAGCAGGGACTGGGAATTACCAAGACGGTCGGTGATCTGGTGGGACCGATGGCATTCTCTATTTTAATGGGAACTTCCCGCTTGATTTATGGAAAATATAGAGACAGATTCGATCTGGATCAGTTTATGAAATTAAGTACGCTGCTTTGCATTGGCTCTTATCTGCTGATCGCATTTGTGCCGGTTCCGGCGGACCGACACTCGTGGGATTTGTTTCGAGTGTGTTTTCCAATAATCTGCGCGTGGGAATTGGAGTCTCAATTCTTTTCCCGGTTTTGCTGTTGGCGGGACTTGTGTTAGTTAGCAGCAAAAAGAAACGAAAAATGCCAGATAATTTTTAGACCTTTTTAGAAATCATTCCTTTTCATAAAGAAACGTGAAAGAAATATTAAGATTACATTAATCCCATTTTTTTTCTGAAAACAATATGGTACAATTTGCCATAGGTCAAAAAGACAAGGAAAAAAAGGAGATCATGTAAGCATGGAAGACAACAATGTAAAGGAAAAAAAAGCATTTCTTTCATAAAAAAAAAAAAAGACAGAAGTGGCTGAAGTACCAAAGAAAAAGAAGAAAGTATGGCTGATCGTTTTAGTGATTGCAGCTATTGTAATTGTATTGATTGGCGTACGCTGTTAAAAAATATGACTTCACAGATTGAGACAGCAGCGAATACGGTTGAGGTAGAACCGGTAGAGAAAAGGGATTTATCCGATTCAGTTTCTTTGAAGGGAACGATCGCAGGACAGAGCAAGACAAATGTCATGTCCCTTGCAGCAGCAGAGATCACAGCCGTGAACGTTCAGGTAGGTGACATTGTAAAAGAGGGTGATCCGCTTGTGACATTGGATCAGAAGGATATTGAAAAACAGATTGCAGAGTTAAAGACAAATATCAATAATGCAAATGCGATCGCAGCAAACGATGCTGCACAGAAGCAGGAAAGTCTGGTTCAAAATAAGCAGGATCAGCAGGATTCTCTAGAAGCTGCGCAGAAAGCGATTGATGAGGCACAGAGTGATGTTGATAAATATAAGAAAAAGGTGGCAGAGTGCGGGGATTATATTTATTATCTGAAAAATAACCATGAGGACACTTCTGAATATGATGCAAAATTAGAAGGCTTCAAATCGTCTTTAGAGGCAAAGCACAGAAAGCATTGGATACAGCGAATGATAACTACGCGTCCGTATTAAAGAGCACAGACCGAAGTGTAGCATCAGCTCAGAATACCGTTGACATGCAAAAATACCAGACAAGCACGACCAGAGATTTAAAAGACCAGCTGGAACAGTTACAAAAACAGCTTGCCGACTGTACACTTTCTGCACCGATCGGTGGAGTTGTCACAGCCGTCAATGTATCAGTCGGAGATAAAAACACAGCAGGAACGACCATGATCACGATCGAGGATACATCTTCCTTAAAAGTGATCGTAAATGTTGAGGAAGCTGACATTTTAAAGATCCAGAAGGAATGCCTGCAACCGTTTCAACGGATGCAACGGGGGATGAAGAGATCAAAGGTACGGTAACACGTGTGGTCAGAGTAAAAAATCAGTCCACCAACACAAACGGTACAGATACCAATACCTCAAGCGGTTATTCTGCAGAGATCACGATCGACAACACAGAACTTCTGGTTGGAATGAGTGCAAAAGCCAAAATTGTGATCAAAGACAGAGGTACACAGCTTGCAGTTCCATATGATCTGATCCGGCAGGATGACAACGGAGATTCCTATGTTCTGGCAGCGGAAGCAAATGAAGATGGAACAGCAACCGCAGTCCGGAAAAATATCAAAGTCGGTGAAGAGGTAGATTATTATACAGAAGTGACAGGCGGCGATCTGAAAGAGGGCGACCAGCTGATCTACGATAATACATTTTCTGTCACCGAAGGGCAGGTGTTTACTCCGGAACAGATATATTCCAATCAGGCACTTGACACAGAAGGCATGATGAGTACGGAGGCAGAATGATCGTGAGTGAACCAGTAATCCGTATGGAGAATATTATAAAACGTTATTACATAGGCAAGCCGAATGAACTGCAGATTTTAAATGGGATCAGTCTGTCAGTCGATCAGGGAGAATTTGTCTCCATCGTCGGTGAGTCCGGTTCCGGAAAAAGTACATTGATGAATATCATCGGTGTCCTGGACCGTCAGACCGAGGGAACTTACTTTCTGGAGGGAAAAGATGTAAATAAAATGGATGATTCCATGCGAAGTGCGATCCGGAACAAAAGAATCGGTTTTGTTTTCCAGAATTTTAACCTTCTTCCGAAGGCAAATGCATTAAAAAATGTTATGGTTCCGCTGTTATATAGTACTGAGAAGGAAAAAAATCAAAAAGAACGTGCCATGGAAATGTTAAAAATGGTTGGCATGGAGGAACGGGCTTTTCATAAACCAAACGAGCTTTCCGGCGGACAGAAACAGAGGGTGGCGATCGCCCGTGCCATGATCAATGATCCGGCAATCATTCTTGCAGATGAGCCGACCGGAGCGCTGGATTCCAAGACCGGACATATGGTCATGGATCTGTTTCATAAGCTGCATGAGGAGCAGGGAAAAACCATCGTTTTGATCACACATTCACAGGAACTTGCGGCGGAGACAAAACGGATCGTTACGATCTTAGATGGTAATATCGTGTCAGATAATGGAGGTGAAGGCTGATGTTTTTGGAAAATATAAAAGGGCGATCACCAGCATTTTCAGCAATAAAATGCGTTCGGTTCTGACCATGTTAGGAATCATCATCGGTATCAGTGCAGTCATCACGATCACGACGATCGGTAATTCCATTCAGACTACTTTGACATCCACTTTAAATTCACTGGGTGGCAATACGGTTCAGGCATATGTGGATGCAAGATATCCGGAAGATGATGCGGACTGGGATACCTGGGAATACCCGGAAATGAAAACATCGGACTTTGTGACACAGGAGATGATCGATGAACTGGTGGAAAAATATCCGGATGAATTTGATGGAATAGCAGCTTCTGAATTTCTTGGAAACGGACAGATCCGGCAGGATAAAAAATACTTATGCCAATGTATCCGTTCAGGGGACTACTTCCGAGTATATTGATTATATGAAATTAAAGATGTATGCCGGAAGAAACCTTACAAAACAGGATAACAAAACAAAGAAGAACGTCTGCATTGTGGCAGATACCATGGCAAAGCAGTATTTTGGAGATGAGAATCCAATAGGAGAACAGATCACTTATGCAGGCAGCGATGGAAATCTATATAATTTTACAATTGTAGGTATATACGAATATAATGCAGCACTTTTTTGGCAAGGTGGATACCAGCGTCCCGGAAAAAGACCGTTCTACTACAATGTTTATTCCAATCCAGACCTGTTTTTAAGCTGATGGGAAAAAGATCAGTCCGGTTACACAAACTTTAACCTGATGGTCAATTCCTGGCAGATATCGATCAGGCAACGACAGATGTTACAAACTTTTTGAAGAGAAATATGCAAACAATAAAAATTTCCATGTTACTACCTATAATATGGCGTCTGATATGGGAATGATCAATACCGTCATTAATGTGATCACGATCGCAGTGTCCGGCATTGCATTGATCTCATTGATCGTAGGCGGTGTCGGTGTCATGAACATCATGCTTGTGTCTATTACCGAGCGTACAAGGGAGATCGGTGTCCGGATGGCTCTTGGAGCGAAGAGGAGCACCATCCGTATGCAGTTTGTCATAGAAGCGATCGTACTCTGTATCTTTGGTGGAATGATCGGGATATTGATCGGGGTGTTTAATGGATTTGTATTAGGCAAAGCAGCGGAGTTTGTGATCCAGAATATGTATTCTGAATATTCAAGCTACATTATTATGTCGGTACGGCCGTCTTTATCCGCTATTGTACTTTCCTTATTCTTCTCCATGCTGACAGGAGTATTCTTCGGATACTATCCTGCAAACAAGGCAGCCAAGATGGAAGTAATCGATGCATTGAGATATGAATAACCGGGGTTAGGTTATGAACTGCCGCTTACAGGTGGTGTTACGGATTTCCTAA
>VOFB01000053.1_pt1 | contig 44001 bp, 39 predicted proteins | sample 5384141 | NCBI WGS metagenome assembly VOFB01 (sample SAMN12384721, study PRJNA508395) | human gut metagenome | isolation source: healthy gut A | host: Homo sapiens | reverse complement strand
ATATTATGCACATACACCGGTAGACGAACGGGCGTTCCCGAAACTGAACAGCCTTATCATTGGTGTAGATATAGACCGGGAATTACGCCGTACGAAGATATCCAACCGCCTGCGTCAACGTCTGGACGAAGGGATGGTAGATGAAGTACGACGCCTGATAGAACAGGGTATCCAACCGGATGATCTTATCTATTATGGCCTGGAATACAAGTACCTGACTCTGTACGTTATCGGCAAACTGACATACGAAGAGATGTACAGGGAACTGGAGATTGCTATTCATCAGTTTGCCAAACGGCAGATGACCTGGTTCCGGGGAATGGAACGACGCGGCTTTACTATCCATTGGATGGATGCCGGGCTGCCTATGGAAGAAAAGATTGCTTTTGTACAAGCGAAACTCGAAGGGAATTAGTATCTTTGGAGCAACAAAGACAAAGACTGCGGGGAGAGTACAAAAATGATTATGTAGGACTTTACTAAGAGATAACAATATGAGCGTAGAACCCGAAAAGTGGGGAGTGATATACAATCCCAAAGCCGGCACGCGGAAAGTGCAGAAACGGTGGAAAGAAATCAAAGAATATATGGACAGCCGAGGCGTGTCTTATGACTATGTGCAGTCTGAAGGGTTCGGATCTGTGGAACGTTTAGCCGGCATTCTTGCCAATAATGGATACCGCACCATTGTTGTGGTGGGCGGTGATGGAGCACTAAACGACGCCATCAACGGTATCATGTCGTCCAATGCAGAAGATAAAAGAGAAATCGCCATAGGTATCATTCCCAACGGTATCGGAAATGACTTTGCCAAATACTGGGAAATGACTTCGGAATACAAAGATGCCGTAGATTGCATCATAAATAACCGACGCCGGAAGATAGACGTCGGATTTTGCAACTATTACGATGGTGAAAAGCATGTAACACGCTATTTCCTCAATGCAATCAACATTGGTTTAGGAGCCCGTATCGTGAAGATTTCCGACCAGACCAAACGTTTCTGGGGAGTGAAATTCCTGTCCTATCTCATGGCCCTCATCTCACTTTTCTTTGAACGGAAGCTCTACCGGATGCATCTCAAAATAAACGGAGAACACATCCGGGGACGTATCATGACGGTATGTATTGGCAGTGCATGGGGATACGGACAAGCACCAAGTGCCGTGCCGTATAACGGTTGGCTCGATGTATCCGTTATCTATCGTCCGGAGCTGTTACAACTCGTATCAGGACTGTGGATGCTTATCCAGGGACGTATTCTGAATCATAAAGTCGTGATGCCTTACCGTACCCAGAAAGTAAAAGTACTACGTGCACAAAATGCTTCGGTGGACTTGGACGGACGTAATTCTCGACCGGCATTTTCCACTGGACATCGGAATTATGCATGAAGCGATAACATTGATTATACCCAACTAAGAATAACGATTAACGTTAAGCACTATACACTAATTACTTATGATTGAATTAAAGAATAATCCTGCCGGAAATTTCTTTTTATTGGCAGGTCCTTGTGTGATTGAAGGAGAAGAGATGGCAATGCGTATTGCCGAACGTGTGGTAAATATCACGGAGAAATTACAAATACCTTATGTATTTAAAGGCTCTTATCGCAAGGCCAACCGTTCACGCCTGGATTCATTTATGGGAATAGGCGATGAAAAAGCGTTGAAAGTGTTACAGAAAGTACACGATACTTTTGGTGTGCCTACTGTTACAGATATACATTCTGCAGAAGAAGCCGCAATGGCCGCCGAATATGTAGATGTACTGCAAATACCAGCATTCCTTTGCCGCCAGACAGACATTCTGATAGCTGCTGCAAAAACAGGAAAGGTGGTTAACATCAAAAAAGGACAGTTCCTGTCTCCACTCGCCATGCGCTTTGCTGCGGAAAAGGTAGTAGAAGCCGGAAATAAGGAAGTTATGATTACCGAACGTGGAACAACTTTCGGATATCAAGACCTTGTTGTAGACTACCGTGGCATTCCTGAAATGCAAACCTTCGGTTATCCGGTCATTCTGGATGTTACACATTCTCTGCAACAACCCAATCAGACAAATGGAGTGACAGGTGGTATGCCGCAGCTTATTGAAACCGTTGCCAAAGCCGGTGTTGCGGTTGGTGTAGACGGATTGTTTATTGAAACACATGAGCACCCCGAAATAGCCAAAAGCGATGGTGCCAATATGCTGAGCTCGATTTACTGGAAGGACTACTGACGAAACTGGTACGAATTCGTGAGGCGATAAAATGATAATTTGCTAAATTATCATTCATATAAAAAATATATCCTTCCTGTGATTTCTCCTCTCCCTCTTCGACAAATAGGTCAAGAAACAATTTTAATTTTCATCAACATGAAACATTTATTTCACAGTTTACTGGCAGTAGCATTCGTTCTATGTGCCGGTTTCCAACAAGCGGTAGCGCAGCAAATGCAGTTTCCGCCCCTTCCCGTGGACAAAAATGTCCGTATCGGCCAATTAGACAATGGCCTGACGTATTACATACGCCACAACAAATTACCCGAAAATCGGGCTGAGTTCTATATTGCCCAGAAAGTAGGTTCCATTCTTGAAGAACCGCAACAACGCGGACTTGCCCACTTCTTGGAGCACATGGCCTTCAACGGAACAAAGCACTTCCCAGGTGATGAAACCGGACTTGGCATCGTGCCCTGGTGTGAAACAAAAGGTATCAAATTCGGCACGAACCTGAATGCATATACCAGTGTCGACCAGACGGTGTACAACATCAGCAACGTACCAACTGAAAATATAAACGTGGTAGACTCTTGTCTGCTGATTCTTCACGACTGGTCGAGCGCTATCAACCTTGCCGACAAGGAAATCGACAAAGAGCGTGGTGTGATCCGTGAAGAATGGCGCAGCCGCAACAGTGGTATGCTTCGCATCATGACTGATGCACAGTCTACTCTGTATCCGGATTCTAAATATGCAGATTGTATGCCTATCGGCTCTATTGATGTAATCAACAACTTCCCTTATAAAGATATCCGCGATTATTATGCGAAATGGTATCGCCCGGACTTGCAAGGTATCGTTATTGTAGGTGATATCAATGTAGATGAAATTGAAGCCAAACTGAAAAAAGTATTCGCAGATGTAAAAGCTCCGGTAAACCCGGCCGAACGTATCTACTATCCAGTGGCAGATAATCAGGAACCGCTGATCTATATCGGTACAGACAAGGAAGTGAAGAATCCTTATGTGAACATCTTCTTCAAACAAGACGCTACACCGGATTCTTTGAAAAATACCATTGCTTATTATGCTACTCAGTATATGGTCAGCATGGCTATGAATATGCTGAACAATCGTTTGAACGAACTCCGCCAAACTGCTAATCCTCCTTTCACTAGTGCAAGCGCAGAATATGGAAACTATTTCCTTGCCAAGACTAAAGAAGCCCTCGCACTTGATGCAAGCAGCAAAATAGACGGTATCGATTTAGCAATGAAAACAGTTTTGGAAGAAGCTGAACGTGCACGTCGCTTCGGCTTTACCGAATCAGAATATGCACGCGCACGCGCCAACTATCTGCAAGCCGTAGAATCTGCTTACAACGAACGTGAAAAGACTAAAAGTGGTTCTTACGTCAACGAATACGTTAACAATTTCCTTGAAAAAGAACCGATTCCGGGAATCGAAGTTGAATATACACTGGTAAACAAACTGGCTCCGAATATCCCTGTAGAAGCTGTCAATCAGGTGATGCAACAACTAATCACTGACAACAATCAGGTGGTTTTGCTGGCCGGTCCGGAAAAAGAAGGAGCAAAATACCCTACTAAAGAAGAAATTGCTGCTTTATTGAAACAAATGAAGTCATTCGATCTGAAACCTTATGAAGATAAAGTTTCTAACGAACCGCTAATCTCTGAAGATATTAAAGGTGGCAAGATTGTTTCTGAAAAAGCTGGTGAAATCTATGGTACGACTAAGTTGGTACTTTCCAACGGCGTAACCGTATATGTGAAGCCAACTGATTTCAAGGCTGACCAGATTGTAATGAAAGGTGTAAGCCTCGGTGGTACCAGCGTATTCCCGAACGAAGAAATTATCAATATCTCTCAATTAAACGGAGTAGCTCTGGTAGGTGGAATCGGTAATTTCAGCAAAGTGGATCTGGGTAAAGCTTTAGCCGGCAAACGTGCAAACGTAGGTGCGGGTATCGGCAACACTACGGAAACAGTTTCCGGTAGCTGTGCTCCGAAAGACTTTGAGACAATGATGCAGCTTACTTATCTGACTTTCACATCTCCGCGTAAGGATAATGAAGCATTCGAATCTTACAAGAACCGTCTGAAAGCTGAACTTCAAAATGCGGACGCTAACCCGATGACTGCTTTCAGCGACACTATTACAAGCGTACTATACGGCCACCATCCACGTGCTATCAGAATGAAAGAAAACATGGTAGACCAGATCGACTATGACCGTATTCTTGAAATGTACAAAGACCGCTACAAAGATGCAAGTGACTTCACTTTCTTCCTGGTAGGAAACGTAGACTTGGCTACAATGAAACCGTTAATCGCTAAATATCTGGGAGGTCTGCCATCTATCAACCGTAAAGAGACTTTCAAAGATAACAAGATGGATATCCGCAAGGGAGAGATCAAAAATGTATTTGCAAAGGCACAGGAAACTCCGATGGCTACCATCATGTTCCTTTATAGCGGCACTTGCAAATATGACTTGCGCAACAATGTCCTGCTCAGCTTCTTAGATCAGGCTCTGGATTTGGTTTACACTGCTGAAATCCGTGAAAAAGAAGGAGGTACATACGGTGTAAGCTGTAACGGAAGTCTTGGTAAATACCCGAAAGAGGAACTTGTTCTTCAGATTGTATTCCAAACTGACCCTGCCAAGAAAGATAAATTGTCTGCTGTTGTTGTAGAACAACTTCACAAAATGGCAAAAGAAGGTCCGTCTGCCGAACACATGCAGAAGATCAAAGAATATATGCTGAAGAAGTATAAAGACGCCCAGAAAGAAAACGGCTACTGGCTTAATAATATGGACGAATACCTCTACACGGGTGTGGATAATACAAAAGACTATGAAAAGTTGGTCAACAGCATCACAGCGAAAGAAGTGCAAGACTTCCTCGCCAAATTGCTGAAACAGAACAACGAAATTCAAGTCATCATGACCGTGCCGGAAGAAAACAAATAAAAATTCTCTAGTATATCTACTGAATGATGATATTCAACGAATTACGCAAACATGGAAGGCTTGCCGCCAAACGGCATCCGATGTATGAAAAGAACAAAGTTGCTAAAATACTCGGTTATGTCATGGGCGCATTCTGGGCCGGTTACCTGATATTCTTCGGTACGACGTTCGCGTTCGGATTTTCTGATATGGTTCCCAACCGGGAACCATATCATGTGATGAACGCAGTGGTTCTGATCTTTATCCTGGCACTAGACTTTCTGTTGCGTGTTCCGTTTCAAAAAACACCGACGCAGGAGGTAAAACCTTACCTCCTGCTGCCGGTTAAACGAGTTCGTGTCATCGACTTCTTACTAATCCGCTCGGGACTAAGCCTGTTCAACCTGTTCTGGTTGTTTCTGTTTGTCCCTTTTTCCTTCATCACTATTACCAAGTTTTTCGGTATCCCCGGTGTCATCACCTATCTTATCGGTATCTTGCTATTGATTATTGCCAATAATTACTGGTACTTGCTTTGCCGCACTCTTATCAACGAACATATTTGGTGGATTCTATTACCTATCGCTTTCTACGGTGGAATAGGCTGCCTTCTTTTCATTCCCGAAGATAGTCCTCTCTTCTATTTCTTCATGGATCTGGGAGACGGATATATACAGGGCAACATTCTCTATTTTCTCGGCACCATACTTGTGATTGCCATTTTATGGCTGATTAACCGCAAGATCATGTCCGGACTTATCTATGCAGAGCTGGCAAAAGTAGAAGATAGCCAGATTAAACATGTCTCCGAATATAAATTCTTCGAACGCTACGGGGAAGTTGGCGAATATATGAGGCTGGAACTGAAAATGCTTTTACGCAACCGCCGCTGCAAAGGTGCATTGCGCAATATCGCGATTGTAGTGGTAGCTTTCTCCGTTGCACTTAGCTTTTCCAGTGTTTACGACGGCAATTTCATGACTTCTTTCATTTGTGTTTACAACTTTGCCGTATTCGGCATGATTATCCTTTCACAGATTATGTCATTCGAAGGTAATTACATTGATGGCCTGATGTCTCGTAAAGAATCAATTATGAGTCTGCTGAAAGCCAAATATTACACATACAGCATTGGCGAAATCATACCTTTCATACTCATGATTCCCGCCATCATCATGAATAAACTCACTTTACTGGGCGCCTTTGCCTGGTTTTTCTATACCATCGGCTTTATTTATTTCTGTTTTTTCCAACTGGCTGTCTACAACAAACAGACGGTACCCTTAAACGAGAAAGTGGCAAGCCGGCAAACGAATAGCGCTATACAGATGGTGGTTAATTTCGCTGCTTTCGGTGTGCCTCTCATCTTATACAGTCTATTAAATGCATTTTTAGGTGAAACAATCACTTACATAATTCTGTTAGTTGTCGGTCTCGGATTTACCCTGACTTCTCCTTTATGGATTAAAAATGTATATCATCGTTTCATGAAACGGCGATACGAGAATATGGAAGGCTTCAGAGACAGTCGCCAATAAACGCTCATGAATCATTAACCATATAAACATTGAAGATCATGATTATCATTGACAAACTTAAAAAGAATTTCGGTGAGAAGATTGCCGTAGACATAGAACACTACGAAATCAATCAAGGCGATATGCTCGGATTGGTGGGAAACAATGGTGCCGGTAAAACAACTCTCTTCCGAATCATGCTGGATCTGCTAAAAGCAGATGATGGTAAGGTGATTATTAATGATATTGATGTCAGCCAAAGTGAAGACTGGAAAAACTTCACAGGTGCTTTCATTGACGATGGTTTTCTGATTGATTATCTCACTCCGGAAGAATATTTCTATTTCATCGGAAAGATGTACGGACTAAAGAAAGAAGAAGTGGACGAACGTCTGATTCCTTTCGAACGTTTTATGAGTGGAGAAGTGATCGGGCACAAGAAGCTAATCCGCAACTACTCCGCAGGTAATAAGCAAAAGATCGGAATTATTTCTGCCATGCTTCATTACCCGCAATTACTGATACTGGACGAACCGTTCAACTTCCTCGATCCAAGTTCTCAGTCTATCATCAAACATCTGCTCAAGAAATATAATGAGGAGCATCAAGCTACGGTTATTATATCCAGTCACAACCTCAATCATACCGTAGATGTATGTCCGAGGATCGCTTTATTGGAACACGGTGTCATCATCCGGGATATTATCAACGAGGACAACTCCGCAGAGAAAGAACTGGAGGATTATTTTAATGTAGAAGAAGAGTAAACGGTAAATAGGGAATGATAAAATAATGAATGGTAAGTATTCATCCTTACCAAAATTATTGCATAAACTAATTATGATGAGATATATAACAGAAAAGTCTGATACCCATAAGTCTAGTATAAAGAAACCTGATAGAAAGAAAAGATACTTCCTGCAATTCATCCTTTTATTAGGACTGGTTGCCAGCCTTAGTTCCTGCCGCACTTCCGCGCCCCGGCTGGATTATCAAGCATTGGCGCGAGCTTCTATATTGTTGGGGGTAGATATTAATATGGAGGATAACCATAAGCTCTATCTGGAAGCAGCCGACTGGATAGGGGTTCCCTATCGTGGTGGAGGTGATTCGAAACGAGGAGCCGACTGTTCGGGATTAGTTTATCAAGTGTACCGTAAGGTATACCGCACCCAAGTGCCGCGTAACACGGAAGATCTAAAAAAAGAAAGTAATAAAGTCGCCAAACGGAATCTCCGGGAAGGAGACTTGGTATTCTTCACCAGCAGTCGTTCAAAAAATAAAGTAGCTCATGTAGGCATTTACCTCAAAAACGGTAAGTTTATTCATTCCAGCACCAGTAAAGGAGTGATCGTCAGCAACTTGAACGAGAACTATTATACCAAACACTGGATAAGCGGCGGCAGGATACGTTAATTATCAACTTCTAATGATATAAAATTATGAAATCATTCATCGGAGCAGTTCTATTTATTTGCGTGGCATTCAGCGCCAATGCACAGCTTTTATGGAAAGTGTCCGGCAACGGACTGAACCAACCTTCCTATATCATAGGCACTCACCATCTGGCACCGTTCAGCATCATGGATAGCATTGCCGGACTTAAAAAGGCTATGAATGAAACTCAACAAGTATATGGAGAGATGAAAATGTCGGAAATGCAATCGCCTGCCACCATGGAAAAGATGCAAAAGGCAATGATGATTGAAAGTGATACCACGCTGAACTCTCTCCTTTCTCCGAAAGACTTTGAGACTGTTAATAAATTCTGCAAAGAAAACCTGATGGTAGATTTAAATATGGCTCCGAAGCTAAAACCTGCCTTCTTATTAAATAATGTAGTGGTAATGGCTTACGTAAAACATATAGGGAAATTCAACCCGCAAGAGCAACTCGACACATTCTTTCAGAGCCAAGCCATCCAAAACGGAAAAAAGGTGGACGGACTGGAAACTGCAGAATTCCAATTCAACCTGCTTTTCAATGGCAGTTCACTACAACGGCAAGCACAACTATTAATGTGCACTCTTAACCATATAGAGACTGAAGTAGAAAACCTGAAGAAGCTCACAAACGCCTACATGAACCAAGATCTGAACACCATGCTTAAAATCAGCGAAGAGCGTAAAGGCGATCAATGTGACGCACTTCCCGGCGAAGAAGATGCTATGATTTACAACCGTAATAAAGCATGGGCTGAAAAACTACCGGCAATCATGAAGGCTGCCCCGACTTTTGTTGCAGTAGGCGCCCTGCACCTCCCCGGAGAAAAAGGATTATTAAACTTACTAAAAAGACAAGGATACACGGTAGAAGCTGTGAAATAAGAAAAGTATTTAGTACTTTTGCGGAAAAGTTTTCCCCAATGAACTACAAAACCTATTTATTCGATTTCGACTACACACTAGCCGATTCGTCGCGTGGTATCGTTAAGTGTTTCAGAATTGTGCTTACCCGGCATCAGTATTTAACCGTTACTGATGAAGCTATCAAGCGTACAATCGGCAAAACATTGGAAGAATCATTCAGTATCCTTACCGGAATTACCGACCCGGCACAGCTGGAGGCCTTCCGGCAGGAGTACAGACTGGAAGCTGATGTACACATGAATGTAAATACCCGTCTTTTTCCCGACACATTGTCTACGCTGAAAGAATTGAAGAAACGGAACGGTCAGCAATTTAAAGCAGAAGCTGGCAAAATATATAAGCTGTTTGTACACCACATCCAGAATGCTGAAAACGGTACGACAGTAGAATTTGACAAGGTTCTTTTGGTAGACAAAGACGGTGCAATCACTGTAGGTGCTCCTACTGTAGAAGGTGCAAAAGTTGTTTGCCAGATTGTATCCAGCCTGGTAAAAGGTGACAAAGTTCTCATTTTCCACAAGAAAAGAAGAAAAGGTCATCGCAAGTTGAACGGTCACCGCCAACAATTCACAGAGTTAACAATTACAGAAGTAGTAGCTTAATCAATTTAAAACAGTAAGAAGAAATGGCACATAAAAAAGGTGTCGGTAGTTCTAAGAACGGCCGCGAATCACAGAGCAAGAGATTAGGCGTTAAGATATTTGGTGGCGAAGCTTGCAAAGCAGGCAACATCATCATTCGTCAAAGAGGTACTGAATTCCACCCGGGTAACAACATCGGTATGGGTAAAGACCACACTCTTTTCGCTTTAGTAGACGGAACTGTACAGTTCAAAGTAACCAAGGAAGACAGACGTTATGTATCCGTAATCCCTGCCGAAAGCACAGAAGCGTAAGTTTCAGAATAAGAAATAAAGATGAGGGATGCAATCTGATGGATTGCATCCCTTTCTTTTTATAGTTTCTTTTTTTGCATTACTTCTGATTTACACTATCTTTGTACTCTCAAATCAAGATTTTAATCAAAACAAAGTATCAAGATATGCTTACCATCAAACAAATTACAGAAAACACCGACGCGGTGATCCGCGGACTGGAAAAGAAGCATTTCAAAAATGCAAAAGAAACAATAGACCAGGTAATTGCCTTTAACGACAAAAGACGTAGCACACAGTCTATATTAGATAATAACCTCTCTGAAGTAAACTCGATTTCCAAATCCATCGGACAATTGATGAAAGAAGGAAAGAAAGAGGAAGCAGAAACTGCCAAAAGCCGTGTAGCCGAACTTAAAGAAGTCAACAAGACTTTGCAGACTGAAATGGATCAGGCTGCCGAAGACATGCAGAATCTACTCTATACCATTCCTAATGTACCTTATGATGAAGTACCCGAAGGTGTAGGTGCTGAAGATAATGTAGTAGAGAAAATGGGCGGTATGGAAACCGAACTCCCCAAAGATGCACTGCCTCACTGGGAACTGACAAAGAAATATGATTTGATAGATTTCGACCTGGGCGTAAAGATAACAGGAGCCGGTTTCCCGGTTTATAAAGGAAAAGGTGCGCAGTTGCAACGCGCGTTGATCAACTTCTTCCTGGACGAAGCCCGCAAAGCCGGTTATCTGGAAATCATGCCTCCGACAGTAGTTAATGCCGCTTCCGGTTACGGAACAGGCCAGTTGCCCGACAAGGAAGGTCAGATGTACCATTGCGAAGTAGACGATTTATATCTTATTCCGACAGCTGAAGTTCCTGTAACAAACATCTATCGTGACGTGATTCTGGAAGAGAAGCAACTTCCTATCAAGAACTGTGCTTACACGCAGTGTTTCCGTCGCGAAGCAGGTTCTTACGGTAAAGATGTACGCGGCTTGAACCGTCTGCACGAATTCTCTAAAGTAGAATTGGTACGCATTGACAAACCGGAACATTCCAGACAATCTCACAAAGAGATGTTGGATCATGTGGAAGGATTATTGCAAAAACTGGAATTGCCATATCGCATCCTTCGCCTATGCGGTGGAGATATGAGCTTTACAGCCGCCCTTTGCTTCGACTTTGAGGTTTACTCCGAAGCACAGAAGCGTTGGCTGGAGGTAAGTTCGGTTTCTAACTTCGATACTTATCAGGCCAACCGCTTGAAATGCCGTTACCGCAGTGGAGAAAAGAAGACAGAACTTTGCCATACATTAAACGGATCTGCATTGGCATTACCACGCATTGTTGCCGCTTTGCTGGAAAACAATCAGACGCCGGAAGGTATCCGTATCCCGAAGGCATTGGTGCCGTATACGGGTTTTGAAATGATTGACTAAAAATAGCTGCGCTATACGAGCGGGTGAATAATAATTCGCTCCTACATAGGTAACCACAGACGTTTATATGATTACGTCTATACAACCTGGTAGGGGCGAATTATCATTTGTCCACATCAGTTATACAGCTTTTTAGAAGAAACTTTCTTTGTTTTTACCAAATAACCCGTATCTTTGCAAACCGTAACAATCTGAAAGTGATTACGTAATTATACCAACAAAATTTATAGATAATGAACAAAATCATTAGCAAAGAACATTTTTCTGAAAAGGTTTTTAAATTAGAGATCGAGGCACCTTTAATAGCCCGCTCACGCAAGGCAGGACACTTCGTCATTGTGCGTGTAGGCGAAAAAGGCGAACGTATGCCATTGACTATTGCAGCGGCTGACACCGTACGCGGCACTATCACTTTGGTAGTACAGGAAGTAGGCCTCTCCTCTACCCGCCTTTGCGAACTGAATGAGGGCGATTACATCACCGATGTGGTAGGTCCGCTGGGACAAGCTACTCATATTGAAAACTTCGGAACAGTGGTTTGTGCAGGTGGTGGTGTAGGCGTGGCTCCCATGCTCCCTATCGTACAGGCTTTGAAAGCTGCCGGTAATCGCGTTATTGCCGTACTTGCCGGACGTAGCAAAGAGCTGATTATCCTTGAAAAAGAGATGCGCGAAAGTGCAGACGAGGTCATCATTATGACCGATGACGGTTCTTACGGACGCAAAGGATTGGTAACCGAAGGCGTGGAAGAAGTCATTAAACGGGAGAAAGTAAACAAATGTTTTGCTATCGGCCCCGCTATCATGATGAAATTTGTTTGTTTGCTGACTAAGAAATATGAAATACCGACTGATGTTTCGCTGAATACAATCATGGTGGATGGTACAGGTATGTGCGGTGCTTGTCGTATTACCATCGGTGGAAAGACCAAATTCGTTTGTGTAGACGGACCGGAATTTGACGGCCATCAGGTAGACTTCGACGAGATGTTGAAGCGTATGGGTGCTTTCAAGAGCATCGAACGCGAGGAGATGCACAAGCTTGAAGAAGACGAATCCTGCAAGGCTGTACCGGAACCTACACAAGAAGTTGACGAGAAAAGTCGTAATGCCGCATGGCGTTTGGAACTTCGCAAGGCAATGAAACCCAAAGAACGTACCGCTATTCCGCGTGTTGAAATGAACGAACTCGATCCGGAATACCGTTCACATAGTCGCAAAGAGGAAGTAAATCAGGGGCTGACAGAGGAACAAGCCCTGACGGAAGCTAAGCGTTGCCTCGATTGTGCAAATCCAGGTTGCATGGAAGGCTGTCCCGTAGGTATTGACATTCCTCGTTTCATCAAAAACATTGAACGTGGAGAAATACTCGAAGCTGCCAAGACACTAAAAGAGACCAGTGCTCTGCCTGCCGTTTGCGGTCGTGTTTGCCCGCAGGAAAAACAGTGCGAGTCAAAATGTATCCACCTGAAAATGAAAGAGAAGCCGGTAGCTATCGGTTATCTGGAACGCTTTGCCGCTGACTATGAACGCGAAAGCGGGCAAATTTCCGTACCGGAAATCAAGGAAAAGAATGGTATCAAGATTGCCGTTATCGGCTCCGGACCTGCCGGACTTTCTTTTGCCGGAGATATGGCTAAATATGGTTACGACGTTACTGTCTTCGAAGCCCTTCACGAAATAGGCGGTGTATTGAAGTATGGTATCCCCGAATTCCGTCTGCCGAACAAAGTGGTGGATGTAGAGATTGACAATCTTGCCAAAATGGGAGTTAACTTCATAAAGGACTGCATCATAGGTAAGACTATCAGTGTGGAACAGTTAGAAGAAGAAGGTTTCAAAGGTGTATTCGTAGCATCCGGTGCCGGATTGCCTAACTTCATGAATATTCCGGGAGAGAACTCCATCAATATCCTGTCATCCAATGAATACCTGACACGCGTCAACCTGATGGATGCAGCAAGCGAAGACTCTGATACTCCGGTGCCTTTCGGTAGAAATGTAGCCGTTATCGGTGGTGGAAATACAGCAATGGACTCAGTGCGTACTGCACGCCGCTTGGGTGCTGAACGTGCCATGATTATCTATCGTCGTTCCGAAGAAGAAATGCCTGCACGTATCGAAGAGGTAAAACATGCGAAAGAAGAAGGTGTTGAGTTCCTCACGCTGCATAACCCTATCGAATACATCGCCGATGAACAAGGAAAGGTAAAACAAGTTATCTTGCAAAAAATGGAGCTTGGCGAACCGGATGCATCCGGACGCCGTAGTCCCGTAGCTATCCCAGGTGCAACGGAAACCATTGATATAGATCTGGCTATCGTCAGCGTAGGGGTTTCTCCCAACCCGATTCTAAACTTCCCGCTAACACGTGGGATAACTCATTTCTGACACGTGGGCGGAAGTTTATCGAGAGGTGGGCTAAAACCAACTCACACGTGGGTAGAACATCGATCACCCCCAGCATAAAAAGTAGAATAAGAAAAAACTAGCCCCGTTTACAAAATGTAAACGGGGCTTTTCTTATTTCAAATATCAAAGATACTTTCTACTTTACTACTTTGATTTCGTCGCAGGATCAGGGAAAATTACAGCCGGTTTAAACGACTTGGCTTCCTCAAAATCCATCAATGCATAGGACATGATTATCACAATATCATCGGGTTGCACCTTGCGGGCAGCAGCACCATTCAGACAAATTTTGCCCGAACCGCGTTCACCTTTGATAATGTAGGTTTCAAAGCGTTCACCATTGTTGTTATCAGCGATGTACACTTTTTCTCCCGGAATCATGTTTGCAGCATCCAGCAGGTCTTCGTCAATCGTGATACTACCCATGTAGTTCAGATTTGCCTCCGTGACACGTGCACAATGAATTTTCGACTTCAACACTTCAATCATCATAAGGTTTCGTCTTTTTAGTTATTCTTTATATTTAATGTTATCGATCAGCCGGACCTCTCCACAGAACACTGTGATGCATCCTACTGCATAGGAAGTATCTTCCCAATTGCTAATTTTCTGCAATGTGTTTCCGTCTACGATCTCAAAATACTCCATACGCAAACCCGGAGCGGCTTCAATCGCATCTTCAACCATCTTTTGCGTCTCGCTCACTGTATGAGTGGCTGCAAAGTTACGACTTTTAAATAAGGTGCGAGAAATATTTAAAGCATTTTCACGTTCTTCTGCAGATAAACGTTTGTTCCGGCTACTCAATGCCAGTCCGTCTTCCTCACGTACAATTGAACAACCTACAATTTCAAGGTTATATTTCAATTGTCGAACCATCTCACGAATAATCGCTAACTGCTGGAAGTCTTTCTCTCCGAAATATGCACGATCCGGCTGTACAGCATCAAATAGCTTGCTGACAATTTGGCAAACACCGTTAAAATGTCCCGGACGGAAAGCTCCTTCCATCACCGTATCCAATGGTGCATAGCTAAATTGACGGGTATCCGGTTCCGGATACATTTCGCTAACTGAAGGAGAAAAAGCGAAATCCGCCCCGCATTCTTCCAACAAACGGCAATCTGCATCCAATGTACGCGGATATTTCTCCAAGTCATTTTTATCGTTAAACTGTGTGGGATTCACAAAAACACTCACAACAGTTACACCATTCTCACTTACGCTGCGCTTTACCAGAGATGCATGTCCCGCATGTAAAGCACCCATTGTAGGAACCAGTCCCACCTTTTTACCTTGGGCTCTTAGGGCAGTCAATTCTGCCTGTAAGTCCTTGATAGTGTGCACTACTTTCATTTTCGTCAATTGGTTTATGTTTTACTCGTTTGCAAAAACTCTGCAAAATAAACTAATATTTGCCACATAAAGAAAGAATATCTTATTTAATGTGTCTTTTTTTTCGTATCTTTGCAGAATATTATAGTGAACTATTGTTATTATGACAAAGGCGAATAAAGTTTTATTTATTACTCAAGAGATTACACCTTACGTTTCAGAATCCGAAATGGCCAATATAGGTAGAAACCTTCCACAGGCAATACAAGAAAAAGGCAGAGAAATTAGAACATTCATGCCTAAATGGGGGAATATCAATGAGCGCAGAAACCAATTGCATGAAGTGATACGTCTCTCCGGTATGAATCTGATTATTGACGATACCGACCACCCCCTTATTATTAAAGTTGCTTCCATTCAGTCTGCCCGCATGCAGGTTTATTTCATCGACAACGATGATTATTTCCAAAACCGCCTGGAAACAGCGGATGAGAATGGTGTGGAATATGAAGATAATGATAGTCGTGCTATTTTTTATGCACGCGGTGTATTGGAAACAGTTAAGAAGTTACGCTGGTGCCCGGATATCATTCACTGCCATGGCTGGATGACTGCCTTAGCTCCTTTGTATATAAAGAAAGCATATAAGGACGAGCCTTCTTTCCGCGACGCTAAAGTGGTATTCTCTGTTTATGAAGATGATTTCAAGAGTACACTTAGCGACGATTTCGCAACAAAACTGATGCTGAAAGGTATTACTAAGAAAGATTTAGGTGATTTGAAGGAACCGGTAGACTACGCCGCTCTTTGCAAACTCGCTGTTGACTATTCGGACGGAGTAATACAAAACAGTGAAAAGGTAGACGAGTCTATTATTGAATATGCCCGCCAATCTGGCAAATTGGTACTTGACTACCAGAACCCGGAAAACTATGCAGATGCCTGCAACGAGTTCTACGATCAAGTATGGGAAGCCACTGCAAACGAAGAAGAATAAAAAATCAAGATACGACGATCATGAAAGCAAAATACGCCTTAATAGCTTTACTGGCAATCACCTTTTGGGGTTGTGATGACAACACTGCCGGACTGGGATTGGGAATGTTTCCGGGAAGCGACCAAAATATCAATGGAAAGCTATCTACATTTGATGTAACTACCGAATCCGTTCATGCCGGTGAGATTTATGCAATGACTAATGTGGGGTATGTAGGTAAGTTCACTGATGAAATATTTGGAACTTATCAGGCAGGCTTCTTGGCAGAACTCAACTGTCCGTCAGGAATGACATTCCCTGGAGTATATGATGGTACTGCTTTGGACGAAAAGAAGAAAGCTACCCGCGTAATGGTAGGGGATGATAATGAAGATAATAAAGATGTCACATTCATACGTGATGACAACAATAAAATCATTGGTAACATCCACACTATCGAACTTTATTTATGGTATAGCAGTTACTTTGGAGATTCATTAACAGCTTGTCGTTTGAGTGTCTATGAATTGAGCGAGAACTTAGATACTGAGCATGCCTACTATACAAATATTAATCCGGAAAACTACTACGATCACGCAGATCCTAATAGCTTATTAGGCACGAAAGCTTATACAGCAGTCGATCTTTCAGTAAAAGACTCTATTCGTAATCTTAGTACATATGTCCCTAGTGTTCATGTTTCTTTCAGAGACGAAGCTGCCAAGGAAATTGGTAAAGAGATTATAAAAAAAGCCAATGAGTTAGGTGTCAATCTTGACAATAAAGAGTTTAGGAAGATTTTTAAGGGAATTTATGTGAAGAGTGATTATGGTGATGGTACGGTACTTTATATAAATCAAGCTCAGATGAACGTAGTATATAAATGCTATGCTGTTGATACAATTACTGGTGTTAAATTGCAAAAGAAAGTAGCTGAAAATGGAGTATATAAAGACTCTACTTACTATGGATATCGTACGTTCGCTACCACTCGTGAAGTTATTCAAGCAAACCAGTTAGAGAATGATAAAGCAGCCATTCAAAATTGCATCAATAAATCTGAATGGACTTACTTAAAAAGTCCAGCTGGAATCTTTACTCAGTTAACTCTCCCTGTTAGTCAAATAGCAGAAAAGCTTCAAGGAGACACTTTGAATGCGGTAAAATTAGGAATTCCTATCTATAATGAAACCAGTGATAAGAAGTTTGGCATGTCTACTCCTAATAACGTTTTATTAATACGTAAAAAGTATAAAGATAGTTTCTTCAAAGGTAATCAACTTAGCGATGGTATAACTTCATCTCTATTTACTTCTACTACAACTAGCTTTTACCCAATATACATTCAACAATATCACTCAAATGATAAATAATTGTTTAGGAGATGGAGAAAGAGAAGAAGCAGAAAAAGAAACTCAAGAATGGTACGATAACTCTCCAAATAACTAACTCCGAAGGCAAAACAGAATCTAAAGAGGTTCATAATATTGAAGAATGGGAAAAATATAGTGATTGGAACAAATTCATACTTATTCCAGTACTTGTAACCACAGATTCTTCTTCAAGTAATAGCTATTATGGTTCTTCGAGCAATGTTATTAGCATACAACATGACCTGAAACCTGTTATGCACGTTTAAAAGGAGGTAGCAAAGGAAGTATACAAGATGCTCAAGGCAACCCTTCATATCCAGAGTATTTACTCAAACTTGAAGTTGTCTCTACAAACTTCGGAACAAAATCGAAATAAAAGACAAGTAAGATAATCTATAAAATAATAGCACAGGTTACATTAGAGTAATCTGTGCTATTGTTTTATAGATATATATTCAGATGAAAACTGCCAAGGTAAATTTCACTCTTTGTATTATACAAAAAAAGACATTCATTGAAATCCCTTAAAATCTCTATCATAAAAAACCGTGAGTGCCTTTTATCTCACCCACGGTTCCATATATAACAATCTTATACTCCTTATTTAGCAGCAACCTTTTTAGCTTTACCTGTAGTCTTCTTCGGTTCCGCAGCTGCTTTCTTAACTTCAGCTTTCTTTGCAGCAGGTTTTGATTTAGCAACAGCTTTTTCTTTTATTACCGGTTCTTTAGCATCAGCAGCCTTTTTGACTGTCGTTTTCTTTGCCGCTTCTGCTTTTGCCTGCCATTTAGCCACTTCTTTTTCTAACTCGGTAATCTCATCCCCCTGGTTCTTAATTGTAGTCAACAAAGAATTTAATTCTTCGCTGTCTACATCAGCAGGATATAGTGCATCTACCCGTTTGATGAAATCACCTAAAATATTCATATAGTTAGTAAAAGCATCATAAGGAGACTCATAGATTCCCCTGTTCAATCTAATACCACTATTCTTCGTCGTCATGAACCGGAAGTTATTACTTGCCTGCAAATAATCCCAATCCTGCTTGATACGGCGATCATCGGATAAATGAACGCGTTCAGCAATACTATACAATTTATTGAAAGCTTCACGCTGCATACAGTTGCCCAACCAGCAACTGGTATCTCTTTCCTCATCAACCCATGACATCGGATATGCGACATCAAGCTGTGACACCGATTTCAGTTTCGTTACAATTTCTGTCGGTGTAGAGAAAGTGATTCCCTTAGCCTTTGCACATTCCGGCAACGCTTTCAAGAATTCAAGAATATTAGAAGACAATGGTTGAGCCATACCAAGCGAGCTCAATTCCATGAAGATATTAATCACTTGTTCCTCTTGCGGCAATACATCAATCCAATTAATATATTTATCGGCAAACAAAGGATATTCAGCCCAATCCGAATTGGAGAAGCGCAAGCTGATGTCGTCAGAAAGTTTGAAATCCCTCAACAAAAGCTTAAGACTGGGAGCTTGATTACAGTGATAAACATAATGCGGACTCTTCCATCCCAAGATATGTTTAGCCCCTTCCGTCAACATCCCCTTGAAGCCCATAGAAGCTACCAAGCCACCAATTTCATCAGAATAAATCAGACTGGAGTTACGGAATACTTTCGGTGCTTTACCGAACATTTGTTTCATCTTATCACGTTGACGAAGCACTTCTTCGCGGAAGCAATCCTCGTTGGCAAGTGAAGACAAACCATGTGAATAAGGTTCACACAAAAACTCACAACATCCTGTTTCATTCAACTGGTGCAATAAATCAATGACTGCCGGAGCATGAATTTCCAATTGTTCCAAAGCTACCCCCGAAATAGAAAGCGCTACTTTAAAAGCACCACCCGAGTTTTTCACCATCTCAATTAAAGCATTGAGAGCAGGAATATACGAACGTTCAGCAACCTCATTCATACCCGTTTCATTCGCATAGTCATCGTAATAATAATGGTCATTACCAATATCGAAGAAACGATAACGTTTCAAATGGATAATTTGATGTATTTCAAAATAAAGACAGATAGTTCTCATTTTTATTTATTGTTTTGTTATTTACCATAGTTTCTTAACACAGCCTCATAGAGAGCACGGATTCTCAAGCCGACTTTCTCCCAAGTAATCCCATCTACTTCCTTCTTTCCCTCTTCCTTGAGGTATTCGAAAAGAGACGGATTAGTACAAAGAGAATGGATAGCGTCAGCCATTGCATGAATATCCCAGTAGTCAGTTTTTATCACCTTATCAAGAATCTCGCCACACCCCGACTGCTTAGAAATAATGGAAGGTGTTCCACACTGCATAGCCTCCAATGGAGCAATACCGAAAGGTTCAGAGACAGATGGCATGACAAATACATCACTGTTCTTATAAACCTCATATACCTGCTTACCTTTCATAAAACCCGGGAAATGGAACCGGTCAGCAATACCGCGTTCAGCCACCAGGTTAATCATGGCATTCAACATATCGCCCGAGCCAGCCATGACGAAACGAATATTACGAGTACGACGCAACACAAGTGCAGCAGCTTCTACAAAATATTCCGGTCCTTTTTGCATCGTGATACGTCCCAGGAAAGTCACGACCTTTTCTTTTTAATGATCGGGACGTGGAATGTCCAACAGCTCCTGCGACAATGGATAAACAGCATTATGCATCGCAAATACTTTTCTGGGGTCCTGATGATACTCGTTAATAACAGTGCGGCGAGTCAACTCGGATACGCACATGATACAATCAGCATGATCCATACCATTCTTCTCAATCGAATAAACAGTAGGATTGACTTTGCCACGAGAACGGTCAAAATCAGTAGCATGCACATGGATACAAAGCGGCTTTCCACTTACCATCTTGGCATGTACGCCGGCAGGGTAAGTCAGCCAGTCATGAGCATGAATAATATCAAACTCCTGCTGACGAGCCACTACTCCGGCAATGATCGAGAAATTGTTAATTTCTTCGTGTAAGTTCCCGGGATAACCACCTGCAAACTCCATACATCCCAAATCATTCACATGCATATAAGAAAAATCGGCATAGATGTGATCACGGAAAGAATAATACTCCTCTGGTGTCATTTCCAACAAGCGGGACTTCAAGTAGTCGTAGTTGACATCACGCCACACGATGGGTACTTGATTCATACCGATTATTTTCAAGAACTTTTCTTCTTCACCGCTCGGTTTAGGCATACAGAAAATCGTCTCCATATCACCTTGCAGACTCAATCCTTTAGTTATTCCATAAGAAGCAACCGCAAGACCACCATATATTTTGGGAGGGAATTCCCATCCAAACATTAAAACTTTCATCTTCGTTCCTCCTTTTTTAATAATACTTAGACAATAGCTTTAAGACACGCAGTATTTCTGCTACATTCATCGCAAACGATACTGCGCCGCGTCCTTTGAAAGGCGGGTTCCCATCGAATAGCTCGGGAATGGAACCAACACAGTGGCTTGTCATTTCGTCATCATAACTAATCAGTTGGCGTTCAACGAATGACAATCCGCTCATCTTATAAATTCGAAGATAAGCTTCCAGATAGAATCCCATCAACCAAGGCCAGGCCGTTCCCTGGTGATAAGCATAATCTCTCTGAATCTGAGGACCGACATAGTTCGGATTATATCCTCCACTCTTCGGACTGAGAGTACGCAACCCTTTCGGAGTAAGCAACTCTTTCGTCACGATATCAAGCACCTGCTTCTTTCTGTGCCCGATCCAGCGGAGGAATAATCGAAGGCAACGGTAAATATCATATTGGGACGGACGCTCCAGTCCATCATAAATCCATCTACATAATCAAGCAGATAACCACACTCATTACGGAATACCTCTACAAAAGACTTTCCGGTTACTTCCGCCTGCGCATCCAGTTCGTCCGCCAAGTATACGTCTCCTCCTTCGCGCACCAAATCAGCTATAAAACGCAACGCATTATACCACAACGCATTAAATTCAACAATATACCCCGTACGAGGAATCACCGGATGTCCGTTCACTGTAGAATTCATCCATGTAATCGCCTTATCCGTACCGTTGGCAAAAAGTAATCCATTATCATGCAAGAAAAGATTCTCATGTTTCCGCTGACGAATAAACTCCATTATATCTTTCAGGAGTTCTCCGTATTTCTGACGACATTGCTCACGGGAAGTTTCTTTTGCATATTGCTGCAAAGCCCAGACAGCCCAAAGCAAAACGTCAGGATGCTCCATTTCATAAATCTTGTAGCCTACTGGTTCTTCATTTATAAAATTGCGAATCGCCTTTTCCGCCGTTTTCATCACATCCTCAAACTGGTCGACCTCATCGAGTGCAAGCGTCAGTCCCGGCAGGGCAATGAACATATCACGTGCACGACATTTAAACCACGGATAACCGGCAAGAATATAATGTTCGTCTTCCTGCTGGTTATGGAACTGATGAGCGGAATTCTTCAGACAATGGTAAAAGCTATCACGAGGGGTACGATCAAGCACTTCAGCCTCAAATGTTTGTTTCAATCTACGGGGAGTCACTTCTGAAGTGCCGGCAGAGAAAACGATACTCTCTCCTTTCTTTATATCTACTTCGAAATAACCGGGAACATACAGGTCTTCATTGAAGTCATACCCACGCTCTTGTTCTTTCGGGTACTCGATGCCCCGATACCAATCAGGCTGATAATGGAATTCATTCTTCTTGTTCAGTTGCATGAAAAGTTCGGGATAGCCGGGATACATACAGGTTTTCACACCATTTTCTACCAATTGGTAGTCACGGTTCGCCTGCGGATTTTCGTGCGTATATTCGCGTACACTGCGAAAGGCCAAAAAGGGGCGGAAACGAAGTGTGGTTGCCGAATGGGCATCTACCAAGGTATAGCGAATCAGAATCCTATTCTCATGATGTACAAAAATCTTTTCCTTACGGAGGATAACACCTCCTACACGGTAAGTTGTTGCCGGGATATGCTCGCAATCGAATTCACGGATATACTTATGCCCGTTAGGACTAAAGTGGTCTCCCTGATATTTATGCAACCCCAGATTAAACTCCGCACCGTGCTGAATTACCGTTTCATCTAAAGAAGATAGCAGCACATGATTTTCATCGTCAAGATTGGGGACGGGAATCACCAACAGTCCGTGATATTTGCGTGTGTTACAATCTACAATCGTTGTACAATGATAGGCTCCTGACTTATTTGTCCGAAGTATCTCCCTTGGTAAAGATTCTTCCAGATTGATCATCAGAGTCTTGTCAAATCGTAAATAACTCATAGTTGTGCATTATTTAAAGGTTAATTATTGGTCATTATATCGTATATCTATTTATTGTTACATACCGCATATATTGGTTGTAGCATCATATACAACGGGTATAACGCCCAAATGTACAAATTATAGATAAAAACAAAAATAAAAAGGCTTTTTATTTTCAGATTTTGTGCAAATATTCGTAGTATTGCGTAAAATATCTAAAGAAAAGAATGTCATGAAGCAAGATATTCAGCGTATCATGCTGGCTGCAGCAAAGCCTTTGTTTCTTATTTTTATTCTCTATATACTCAAGATTATGGAAGTCGGAATGGACTGGAACTTCTCTCGCTTGGGGGTATATCCTATGGAGAAACGGGGGCTGGTAGGTATTTTAACTCACCCATTGATACACAGCGGATTTAGTCATTTACTGGCAAATACAATTCCTTTATTTTTCTTGTCATGGTGTCTTTTTTACTTTTACCGGGGGATAGCAGGTAAGATTTTTATCCTAATCTGGATCGGAGGCGGACTACTTACTTTCCTGATTGGAAAACCGGGATGGCACATTGGCGCCAGCGGATTAATTTACGGACTTACCTTCTTTCTCTTTTTCAGTGGTATTCTCCGCAAATATGTTCCACTCATTGCCATCTCTCTACTCGTTACCTTTTTATATGGAGGGATTATATGGCATATGTTTCCTTATTTCTCCCCCACCAATATGTCGTGGGAAGGACATCTTAGCGGAGGAATTATGGGAACACTCTGTGCTTTCGTTTTCGTAAATCACGGACCGCAACGCCCGGAACCTTTTGCGGACGAAATGGAAGAGGAAGAAAATACAGAAGAAGAAACAACAGCAGCAGAAGAAGAAGAAACGTTATAAATGCCAACTCGTGCCACCACATTGGCACACTTGTGACATCAAAGTGGCACGATTGCGACAAAGACATGTCACAGTTGTGCCAACACGATGGCACATCCGATACAATAGCTTTCAATTTAATAAGAAAATCAAGACCGATGCAACGCCTCAATCAATAACGTTATATTGGCTGTAAACAACCTCACAGAAATAGCTAATAAGATGATACCAAAGAATTTACGAATAATATAGATGCCTCCTTTTCCCAGGAAACGTTCTACACGACCGGTCATACTAACTACAAAATACACCCAGATCATATTCAAGACTAAAGCTATAATGATATTAACACTGGCATATTCTGCCCGAAGAGAAAGCAAAGTGGTGAAAGCTCCGGCACCTGCCAACAGAGGAAAGACAAGCGGCACCAAAGTTGCTTCTTTGATAGGACCCTGGTTCTTGAAAATCTCAATATCCAGAATCATCTCCAAAGACATCAGGAAGATAACAAATGCACCGGCCACCGCAAACGATTCAATATCTACATGAAAGAGTTTCAGCATCATATCTCCCGCATAGAAAAATCCGATCAGCAAAGCAAAAGAGATGACAGTAGCTTTCATTGCATTCACATCTTTCCCTTTTTCCTTCAGGTTAATTATAATAGGTATAGAGCCGATAATATCTATCACGGCAAAAAGTACGATAAACGCACTAATCATCTGCTGCCAATTGAAGCCTGCGAACATAATTCCCTCCTTTTTTTCTGCAAATATACTCTATTTTTATGCATTCAAACAATAAAAAAAACAAAAAGAACGGTCAGATGTTGACAGCAGTATTGTATTATGAGTAAATTTGTACGATTAACAAGAGATTACAACATATGGAAACAATGTTCGACACTTTGCTCCAATTGCCTTTATTTCAAGGTCTTTGTCATGAAGATTTCACAAGTATTCTGGATAAGGTCAAGCTACACTTTATCAAGCATAAAGTGGGAGAAACTATCATAGAGAGTGGTAGTCCGTGTAAACAACTCTGCTTCCTATTAAAAGGAGAGGTTTCTATCGTCACAAGTTCCAAAGAAAATATATACACCGTCATCGAACAGATGGAAGCACCTTATCTGCTGGAACCACAGTCGTTGTTTGGCATGAATACCCATTACACTTCTGCTTATGTGGCACATACGGAAGCGCATACCGTCAGTATCAGCAAAGCATTCGTACTTAGCGACCTGTTCAAATATGAAATATTCCGGCTGAACTATATGAACATCGTAAGTAACCGGGCACAAAATCTTTACTCACGTTTATGGGAAGAGCCGACACAGGATTTAAGAGAGAAAATCATTCGCTTTTTCCTGTTACATTGTGAAAAGGCGCAGGGAGAAAAGATATTCAAAGTAAAAATGGACGACCTTGCCCGCTACTTAGATGATACCCGGTTGAATACATCGAAAGCACTCAACGAGCTACAAGACAAAGGATTATTAGAGTTACGCCGGAAAGAGATTCTTATTCCGGACGCACAAAAGCTGGTAAGCGAGTAGATACGGACTGAGCAATCAAAAAAAAACTATCCATCATAAAAATAGCCTCAACGGAAATTCCTGTTGAGGCTACTTTTATGATGGATAATGTTATTATTCCCATTCAATGGTTGCTGGCGGCTTGGAACTGATATCATAGGTTACACGGTTCACACCTTTTACCTTATTAATAATGTCATTCGAAACCTTACCCATGAATTCATAAGGCAAATGCGCCCAATCGGCAGTCATAGCATCCGTAGATGTCACGGCACGCAAGGCAACTGCTCTTTCGTAAGTACGCTCATCTCCCATTACACCGACAGACTGTACCGGCAACAGGATAACACCTGCCTGCCATACTTGATCATACAATCCCCAATCACGCAATCCCTGAATAAAGATATCATCCGCATCCTGCAAGATACGTACCTTCTCCGGCGTAATATCTCCCAGAATACGTACTGCCAACCCCGGTCCCGGGAACGGATGACGGGTAATCAGATGTTCCGGCATACCCAACTCACGGCCTACACGACGAACTTCATCCTTAAACAACAAACGAAGCGGCTCGCACAACTTTAGATTCATCTTTTCCGGAAGGCCGCCTACATTATGATGGCTCTTTATCACTGTACCCGTAATAGACAATGACTCTATACAATCCGGATAAATGGTACCCTGCGCCAGCCATTTCACGTCTTTTATCTTGTGAGCCTCCACATCAAATACATCGATGAAGCCCTTACCTATAATCTTACGCTTACTTTCCGGTTCAGCCACACCAGCCAGTTCTGCGAAGAACTTTGCGCTGGCATCCACACCAATCACGTTCAGGCCGAGGCATTCGTAATCGTTCATCACATTCTTGAACTCATTCTTACGCAACATACCATGATCTACGAAGATACAAGTCAAATTCTTACCGATAGCCTTGTTTAACAACACTGCTGCAACTGAAGAATCAACTCCGCCACTCAAACCGAGAACGACTTTATCATCCCCCAACTGCGCTTTCAGCTCGGCAACCGTACTTTCAATGAAAGAAGCCGGCGACCAGTCTTGTTTGCAACCGCAAACATCTACCACAAAGTTCTTCAGGATTTGAGTTCCGTCTTCACTATGGAATACTTCCGGATGGAATTGAACACCCCACACTTGCTCACCTTCTACCTGATAAGCAGCAATCTCGACTTTATCTGTTGAAGCTATTTTCTTGAAATTATCAGGAATAGCAGTAATCGTATCACCATGACTCATCCATACCTGCGATCCATCACGTACACCTTTAAATAGCACATTATCTTTGCAGAAAGAAGTCAAGTGAGCACGTCCATATTCGCGTGTTCCGGCTGGTTCCACTTTTCCGCCATTGGTGTATGACATAAATTGTGCACCATAGCAAATACCCAATATAGGATATTTACCACGAATCTCACTCAAATCTACTTTGAAAGCATCTTTATCGTAAACCGAGAAAGGACTTCCGGAGAGAATGACTCCTTTAATAGTCGGATCTTCTTTAGGAAACTTGTTATAAGGAACAATTTCGCAATACGTGTCCAGTTCGCGTACGCGACGACCAATCAGCTGTGTTGTCTGCGAACCGAAATCAAGAATTATTATTTTTTCCTGCATATCAATGGTTGGATTTTGAATAAATTGAGTTGCAAAAGTAGAAAAAAGGGGAATACGCAATCTATATTAATAATGAAGAGAAAAAAAAGGAGATTCACAAGTTTATACTTGGAATCTCCTTTATTTTAATTAGAATCAACTATTCTTTTCTTTCAGCAAATCGCGTATCTCCGTCAACAAGACTTCTTCCTTCGTTGGTGCAGGAGGAGCCGGAGGAGTAGCTGGCACTTCTGCCTGTTTTTTAGTTGTCAGTTTCGTAATCAACCGTATAAATAAGAATATAGCAAAAGCAATAATCAGAAAATCAAAGGTGGCTTGCAGAAACTGACCATAATCCAATGTCACAGCCGGAGCTATCTCCCATTACCGTCAGCACCGATCTCCGCCGCTTTCATCACCCATTTCAAATCCGTAAAGTTCACACCGCCAACCAGTAAACCAATCGGAGGCATACTACACCGACAGCCATATCTATGACGTTACCTTTCATAGCAAACGCCTTAAAGTCCTGTAAAAATGCTCTTTCCCATCTTTTTTCAATATTTAATGTGAATTTAATATGCGAATATAAAAACATTTTTGTAATTTTGCACCGCATTTGAAAATAAAACAAGTGCGCAGGTCGAGAGATATTTGAACAAATATTATAAAACCCTTAAAAGTTTAAACAAAATGATTAAAGTAGGTATTAATGGATTCGGACGTATCGGACGTTTCGTATTCCGCGCTGCAATGGAAAGAAACGATATTCAAATCGTTGGTATTAACGACCTTTGCCCGGTAGATTACTTGGCTTACATGCTGAAGTATGACACTATGCACGGTCAGTTTAACGGCTCTATCGAAGCAGATGTTGAAAACAGCAAACTGATCGTTAACGGCCAAGCTATCCGCATCACTGCAGAAAGAAACCCGGCTGACTTGAAATGGGATGCTGTAGGTGCAGAATACGTAGTTGAATCTACTGGTTTGTTCCTGAGCAAAGACAAAGCTCAAGCTCACATCGAAGCTGGTGCAAAATATGTAGTAATGTCTGCTCCTTCTAAAGATGACACCCCGATGTTCGTTTGCGGTGTAAACGAAAAAACATACGTGAAAGGTACTCAATTCGTATCTAACGCTTCTTGTACTACTAACTGTTTGGCTCCTATCGCTAAAGTATTGAACGACAAGTTCGGTATCTTGGATGGTTTGATGACTACAGTTCACTCTACAACTGCTACTCAGAAGACAGTTGACGGTCCTTCTATGAAAGACTGGAGAGGTGGTCGTGCTGCTTCTGGCAACATCATCCCTTCTTCTACTGGTGCTGCTAAAGCTGTAGGTAAAGTAATCCCTGCTTTGAACGGCAAATTGACTGGTATGTCTATGCGTGTTCCGACTTTGGACGTATCTGTAGTTGACTTGACAGTTAACTTGGCTAAACCGGCCACTTACGCTGAAATCTGTGCTGCTATGAAAGAAGCTTCAGAAGGCGAATTGAAGGGTATTCTGGGTTACACTGAAGATGCGGTAGTTTCTTCTGACTTCTTGGGTGACGCTCGTACTTCTATCTTCGACGCTAAAGCAGGTATCGCTTTGACTGATACTTTCGTAAAAGTTGTATCTTGGTATGACAACGAAATCGGTTACTCTAACAAGGTTCTTGACTTGATCGCTCACATGGCTTCAGTTAACAACTAATAAGCAGAGTACAAAATAATATTTAAAACAGGCAAACCGACGGTTTTTGTTTTTGTTAAAATATTTTATATTATTCATTAAAAAGCAATTTTTTATCCGTTGAATTAGCGATTATTTTACCGAACCTTTGTAAGTCTATGGAAAATTAAAACTAACATTGATATTAGTTTGCACTATGAATATAATACAGGCTCAAAACCCTTTTTTTGAAAAGTATTCTACGCCTCACGGTACTATCCCGTTTGAAAAGATAAAGACCGAACATTATGAACCCGCCATTCGTGAAGGTATCAACCGTCACAATGCGGAGATTGATGCTATCATACAGAATCCGGAAAAGGCTGATTTTAGCAATACGGTCGCTGCTTACGAGAAATCCGGCGAACTGTTGAACCAAGTCAGCACTGTATTCGGCAATCTGCTGAGTGCGGAAACCAACGATGACATGCAGGAACTGGCAAAATCCATCATGCCGTTGCTGAGCGAACATGGCAATAACATCACTCTGAATGAGAAGTTATTTGCACGCATTAAGGCAGTGTATGACCAGAAAGACCAGGCTAATCTTACTCCCGAGCAAAACAAGCTGCTGGAGAAGGTATACAATAGCTTTGTTCGCAGTGGTGCTAATCTCGAAGGAGAAGCCAAAGAGCAATACCGTACTCTGAGCAAAGAGCTTAGCTTACTAACCCTGCAATTCGGAGAAAACAACCTGAAAGAGACGAATGCTTATCAAATGCTGTTAACGAAAAAAGAGAGCCTCGCCGGACTACCTGAAATTATCATAGAAGCAGCTGCAGAAACGGCCAAGAACGAAGAAAAAGAAGGATGGGTATTCACACTGCAGGCTCCGAGCTATATTCCTTTCATGACGTATTCTGACAATCGGGATTTACGTCAAAAACTCTATATGGCTTATAATACCAAATGTACACACGATAACGAATTCAATAATATCGACATCGTAAAAAAGATAGCCAATACACGCATGAAAATAGCCCAGTTACTGGGATACAAAGATTATGCGGAATATACGCTAAAGAAAAGAATGGCTGAAAACAGCAAGTCGGTATACAAGCTGCTCAACCAACTGCTGGAAGCATACACTCCTACTGCACAACAAGAATATAAAGAGATACAAGAACTGGCTCGCGAAGAACAGGGAGCTGATTTCGTTGTCATGCCTTGGGACTGGAGTTATTATTCAAATAAACTAAAGGACAAAAAATTCAATATCAACGAAGAAATGCTCCGCCCTTACTTCGAACTGGAACAAGTGAAGAAAGGGGTGTTTGGCTTGGCAGAAAAGTTATATGGAATCACTTTCCGGAAAAATACAGAAATTCCGGTTTACCATAAAGAGGTAGAAGCCTTTGAAGTGTTTGATAAAGACGGTAAATTTTTAGCCGTCTTATACACCGATTTCCATCCGCGTCCGGGAAAGCGGGCCGGAGCCTGGATGACGAGTTATAAGGACCAATGGATAGATAAAAAGACCGGTAAAAACAGCCGCCCTCATGTATCCGTTGTGATGAACTTCACCAAGCCAACCGAGAATAAGCCCGCTTTATTGACTTTCAATGAAGTAGAAACATTCTTGCATGAGTTCGGGCATAGTCTGCACGGTATGTTTGCCAATTCTACTTACAGGAGTTTAAGTGGAACCAATGTATATTGGGATTTCGTGGAGCTTCCCTCGCAAATTATGGAAAATTTCGCCATAGAGAAAGATTTCCTCAATACCTTTGCCCGCCATTATCAGACGGGAGAAGTATTGCCGGATGAATTGATAAAACGCCTTGTAGATGCATCAAACTTCAATGTTGCGTATGCTTGTCTACGACAAATAAGTTTCGGTTTACTTGATATGGCATGGTATACGCACAACACTCCTTTTGAAGGAGATGTGAAAGCTTATGAACAAGAAGCCTGGAAGGATGCGCAAATATTGCCGGTAGTACAAGAAGCTTGTATGAGTACGCAATTCTCCCACATCTTTGCCGGTGGATATGCCGCCGGATACTATAGCTACAAATGGGCGGAAGTATTGGATGCCGACGCATTTTCATTATTCAAGCAAAAAGGGATATTCAATCAGGAAGTGGCAGACTCATTCCGCAATAATATTCTGTCGAAAGGAGGAACGGAACATCCGATGATACTTTATAAACGTTTCCGCGGACAGGAACCGAGCATTGATGCTTTGCTAATCAGAAATGGGATAAAGAAATAAGTATTAAGTTATTAGATATTAAATATGAAGAGAAGTATATTTCAAATAGTAGGATTGCTTTTATTGCTTCCTTTATTTTCAGGATGTAATGATTCGGACGATGTAGCTGCTATCTTTACAGGAAAAACCTGGAAACTAAATTATATCACAGTAGATGGAGGTCATGAGATGTTTGGCTTTTGGGAGAATGAAGAACAAGAGAAAGCAAGTATTAAAGAGCTTAATAAAAACGGTACATATAATATTGTATTTGATGGCACAGTAGATGGAGATGTTATTAACGGAAATATAAAAGGAACTGTAATTGCAACCAGTACTTTTGAAGGAAAATGGAATGCCAACGCCAAAAACAATAGCTTCAAAGCTACAGTTACCACTGCAGGTAGTTATGGCGACGACAAACTCGCCAAAAATTTTATAGAGGGGCTTAATGCAGCTACATCTTACGAAGGAGATAGTAATAACTTATACCTTTTATACAAACCGGCATCCGGTAAACAAACTTTCCGTATGGTTTTCCGGGTAGTAAGCAGTAAATAGTAAACAACATGGACACTGAAAAGAAACAATTAGAACTTGACAAACGTTATATACGTATGGCCAGTATATGGGCTGAAAATTCCTATTGTCAACGCCGTAAAGTAGGAGCTTTAATTGTTAAGGATAAAATGATTATCTCTGACGGATATAATGGAACACCTTCCGGATTCGAGAATGTATGTGAAGATGAGAACAACCTGACAAAACCATACGTTCTGCATGCGGAAGCCAATGCCATTACCAAAATAGCACGTTCAAACAACAGTAGCGACGGTGCTACCATGTACGTCACCGCCTCTCCTTGCATCGAATGTGCAAAGTTAATCATACAGGCAGGAATCAAACGGGTAGTTTATTCCGAACATTACCGCCTGGAAGATGGAATAGAGTTATTAAAACGGGCGGGAATCGAAGTTATCTACACTGAGTTGGATAACAATTCCTCTCCAAATAAATAAGAAGACGAACGTTTTAAAAAGGAATAGACATGAGTACAAAAAACTCTTCACGTTTTACACCTGTCATCATAGCAGTCAGCGTGGTAGTCGGGATTCTTATCGGTACATTTTATGCCAAGCATTTTGCCGGCAACCGTTTGGGTATTATCAACGGTTCCTCCAATAAGCTAAACGCATTGTTACGCATTGTAGACGATCAATATGTCGACACCGTAAACATGACCGATTTAGTGGAAAAAGCCATGCCGCAAATTCTGGCCGAATTAGATCCACATTCAACTTATATCCCAGCCCAAAATCTCGAAGAAGTCAACTCGGAACTGGAAGGTAGCTTTAGCGGGATCGGTATCCAGTTTACTATACAGAACGACACCATTCATGTGAATGCAGTCGTTCAGGGTGGCCCTTCTGAAAAGATAGGATTGATGGCGGGCGACCGTATTGTTACCGTGGACGACAGTTTGTTTGTCGGTAAGAAAGTAACCAACGAACGGGCTATGCGCACTCTGAAAGGCCCGAAAGGTTCACAAGTGAAATTAGGTATCAAACGAACAGGAGAAAAAGACTTATTGCATTTCAACATTACCCGTGGAGACATTCCTCAAAATACCGTTGATGCAGCTTATATGCTAAACGATGACATCGGTTACGTGAAAGTCAGCAAATTCGGACGTACCAGCCATGTAGAATTGCTCAATGCATTAGCGCAACTCAACCATAAAAAATGTAAAGGTCTGATCATTGACCTGCGCGATAATACCGGAGGATATATGGAAGCTGCCATCCGCATGGTAAATGAATTCCTACCTGAAGGCAAGCTGATCGTATATACTCAAGGCCGTAAATATCCACGTGCTGAAGAATTTGCTAACGGTACAGGTAGTTGTCAGAAAATGCCACTTGTCGTATTGATTAACGAAAGTTCTGCTTCTGCCAGTGAAATCTTCACTGGAGCTATCCAGGATAATGACCGGGGAACAGTTGTAGGACGCCGTTCTTTCGGTAAGGGACTTGTGCAACAGCCTATCGATTTCAGTGATGGTTCGGCTATTCGTCTGACAATCGCCCGCTACTACACTCCATCCGGACGTTGTATCCAACGCCCATACGAAAGTGGTAAAGACCGCAACTACGAGTTAGATATTTATAACCGTTACGAACATGGAGAATTCTTCTCTCGCGACAGCATCAAGCTAAATGAAAGTGAACGATATAATACCAGTTTGGGACGTACCGTATATGGTGGTGGTGGCATCATGCCGGATATATTCGTACCACAAGACACTACGGGAGTCACTTCCTACCTTTCAACAGTTATTAGCCGGGGAGTGAATACCCAGTTCGCTTTCCAGTACACCGACAATAACCGGAAGAAACTTAGCCAATATGAAACAGAGGAAGAATTGCTGAATTACCTTCGTCATCAGGGATTGGTAGAACAGTTTGTCCGTTTTGCCGACAGCAAAGGAGTGAAAAGAAGAAATATCCTCATTCAGAAGTCATACAAACTTTTGGAGAAGAACCTCTTTGGTAACATCATCTACAATATGCTTGGACTGGAAGCTTATCTTCAATATTTTAACAAGACAGATGCTACCGTCATTAAAGGCATTGAGATACTCGAAAAAGGAGAAGCTTTCCCAAAAGCTCCGGTAGCCGTTGAAGAGGAAGAAGTGACAAAGGACAAAAAAGATGGAAAGAAAAAAAGAACTGCGCAAGCGTATAGCATTACTGAAGACCCAACACGCGGATTCAACTATGCGAAAGCTGCAATCAGCTAATATACTTGCCGCCCTTGAAGCCCATCCGGCTTTCAGGGCGGCAAATACTGTATTACTATACCATTCGCTGAATGACGAAGTAGATACACATGCCTTTATTCAAAAATGGAGTAGCGAAAAACGGATTCTACTCCCTGTAGTAGTAGGCGATGATTTAGAACTACGGATATACACCGGACCGGAAAACATGTCAATCAGCGGCATCTACGGTATAGCAGAACCAACCGGAGAAATATTCACAGACTATGCAGCCATAGAGTTCATCGTCGTTCCCGGAGTAGCTTTCGATGCTAAAGGTAACCGTTTGGGGCGGGGAAAAGGATATTATGACCGTCTCCTGCCACGCATACCATCAGCCTATAAAGCAGGAATATGTTTCCCATTTCAATTAGTAGAAGAAGTTCCGGCGGAATCATTCGACATCCGCATGGACATAATTATAACAAGTAATGAAGACGAATTATCACACCCACACCACCCGCTGCCATCATGCGACAGGGAGTGACGAAGAATTTGTTTTAAGTGCCATCAAAGGCGGCTATCAAGAATTAGGCTTTTCTGACCACACTCCGTGGAAATATCACACTGATTATATATCCGACATCCGGATGCTTCCCGAAGAGTTACCGGGATATGTGGAAAGTATCCGTTCGCTGCAAGAGAAATATAAAAATCAAATCAGCATAAAAATAGGATTGGAATGCGAATACTTTCCTGAATACATACACTGGTTAAAAGGAATCATCAAAGAATATAAACTGGACTATATCATCTTTGGAAATCACCATTTTCACACAGATGAGAAGTTCCCCTACTTCGGCCGGAATACAGATTCGGTAGACATGCTCGAACTCTATGAGGAGAGCGCCATTGAAGGAATGGAAAGCGGACTGTTTGCCTACCTTGCCCATCCGGATTTATTTATGCGTTCTTACCCCGAGTTCGATCGTCATTGTAAGCTAGTCAGCAGACATATCTGCCGGACGGCAGTACGGTTAAACTTACCGTTGGAATATAATATCGGATATGAAGAGTACAATGATATTCATGGTATTACTACCATTCCTCATCCGGATTTCTGGAAAATAGCCGCCCATGAAGGTTGCACCGCTATCATCGGCGTAGACGCCCATAACAATCAATATTTGGAAAATCCTTTTTATTACAACCGTGCAACCGAAACACTCCGGAAGCTAGGTATAAAGGTTATAGACAGAATATCTTTCTTCAACGAAAAATAATATTTGTAATTACGGTAGCTCCGACTCTCTGATTCAGCGTGCGCACCAATACCTCACGCCCCATCATCAACTCCTGACGAAGAGCGGCAGAAGTAAGATGCACATATAAGGTCTGGTTACGAATATAAAGATTGCTGGTATAAGCCGCCGCCGGCCCCAATATCTGAGGCCAGGCATCCAGTAATCTTTGTTCGTTCAATGGAGATTCCAGACTCTCCTGACGAAGAAACTGTTGAATCAGTTTTCCTATTTGTTCGGCATCATTGCGCTTCATTATCAGCCTCCGTTTCTTGAATTGTGCCCTCTTCTACACGAAATATTTTATAATCGCTGCCTACCTTATGTAAAATACGGTCGAGATGTCCCCGGTTCGTGTCCGTTATAAATATCTGCCCGAAATTGTCTCCAGCCACCAGCTTCACTATTTGCTCTACACGGGAAGCATCCAACTTATCGAAAATATCATCTAATAATAATAAAGGAACAGTCCGGCCGGTACGCTTCAAGAAATCAAACTGCGCCAGTTTCAATGCTACCAGATACGTTTTGTTCTGTCCCTGCGAACCTTCTTTCTTTATCGGGAATTCACCCAACAACATATTCAACTCATCTTTATGAATCCCACGCAAAGAGAATCCCATTATCTTATCCCTCTTCCTGCTTTGCTTCAGCACATCCAACAAAGAAGCATCCCGCGCATGAGACTCATAAGATAATCCCACCACCTCTTTATCCTGCGAGATAAAGGAATAGAAAGATTGGAAAATAGGAATAAACTCCCGGATAAACGCTTCACGTTTCTGGAATACGATTGCACCGGCTTGCGCCATCATCTCCTCCCATACAAGAAACAGCTCCTCCTCCACCGGAAACTCACTCTTCAACAATGTGTTACGCTGCGTCAATGCTTTATTATAACGTATCAGCGCATCCAAATATTCCTTATCATATTGCGATATCACCACATCCATAAAACGACGACGCTCCTCACTTCCCCCGGCTATCAATTCGGAATCGGCAGGTGAAACCATCACCAAAGGCAGAAAACCGATATGGTCCGAAAAACGACCGTACTCTTTCTTATTTCGCTTGAACTGCTTTTTCGAACGGCGCTTCATCCCGCAATAAATCTCCTCGGGAGTTCCGTCCTCTGCTTCATAAAAGCCCTGAATGACAAAGAAGTCCTGTTCATGACGAATATTCTGAGAATCAATCGGATTGCCGGAACTTTTGCAGAAAGACAAGAAATACACCGCATCCAGCAAATTCGTCTTTCCCATTCCATTCAGTCCGAAAAAACAATTCAGCTTAGCAGAGAATCCCAGTTCTACCTCTTCCAGATTCTTATAGTTTAATATGGATATCCGTTTCAGTATCATTGTGTACACGTTAATTTGTTCACAAAAGTAGCAAGATTTTCGTGGTTTTCGGGTGTAAAACAAAAAAAGATGCCTCTAAATTTCGTTTGTAGATATAAAAAAACTACTTTTGCGAGTCGAATTATCAAATAGCGAATAATAACAAAAAGAATCATATAAAAATGGCAGAACAAAAGAATCAGAACGAACATCTGAACGTAGAAGATGCACTGACACAATCGGAAGCATTTCTTATCAAGTACAAAAACGCAATCATCGGCGGTGTTGTTGCTGTGATTATCATTGTAGCAGGTTTTATCATGTACAAGAACCTCTATGCTGAGCCTCGTGAAGAAAAGGCACAAGCTGCTCTTTTCAAAGGACAGGAATACTTTGAACAGGATGCTTACGAACAAGCACTGAACGGTGACAGCATCGGTTTTGTCGGTTTCCTGAAAGTAGCAGACGATTTCAGCGGAACTAAAGCTGCTAACTTGGCCAAAGCTTATGCAGGTATTTGCTACGCACAACTTGGCAAATATGAAGAAGCTGTTAAAATGCTGGATAGCTTTAACGGAAAAGATCAAATGGTTGCTCCGGCAATTTTGGGTGCTGCAGGAAACTGCTACGCACAACTTGGCCAATTGGACAAAGCGGCTTCTACTTTATTGTCGGCAGCAGACAAAGCCGACAACAATACACTGAGTCCGATCTTCCTGATGCAAGCCGGAGAGATTCTGGTAAAACAGGGCAAGTATGATGACGCTGTTGACGCTTACACTAAGATTAAGGATAAATACTTCCAATCTTACCAAGCTATGGACATCGACAAATACATCGAGCAGGCTAAATTGATGAAGAAAATAATATACCATCTATTATATAAGGAAATCGAGGCACGGATTACACCGGATTAAGCGGACTATCTATTAAAACCGTGGAATCCGTGAAATCCGTGCCTTTCTTCTTAAATCTCTCATACTCTCAAATCTTCATTTTATAATTCTCAATTTATAATTTACTATGGCAACAGCTTACCATAATCTATCCGAATACGATTTCAATTCAGTTCCGAACGCCGAAGGCATGAAATTCGGAATCGTTGTATCCGAATGGAACTTCAACATTACGGGTGCTTTACTGAAAGGCGCAGTTGATACATTAAAAAAACATGGAGCAAAAGATGAAAATATTCTCGTAAAAACCGTACCGGGAAGTTTCGAACTAACTTTCGGCGCCAACCAAATGATGGAAAATTGCGATGTTGATGCAATTATTGCAATTGGTTGCGTAATTAAAGGAGATACTCCACATTTTGATTATGTTTGCATGGGAGCCACTCAAGGAATTACCGAATTAAACGCAACTGGCGATATACCAGTTATTTACGGATTAATTACTACAAATACAATGGAGCAAGCAGAGGATCGCGCCGGTGGCAAACTAGGTAACAAAGGAGACGAATGTGCAATTACTGCAATAAAAATGATTGATTTTGTTTGGAGTTTAAATAAATAGTTGTATCTTTGCACCGCAATTGAGAAACAAACCTCCTCAAAAGCAAAAGGGGCAAATACCAGAGTGGCCAAATGGGGCAGACTGTAAATCTGCTGTCTTTCGACTTCGGTGGTTCGAATCCATCTTTGCCCACAAAAATTGCGGAAGTAGCTCAGTTGATAGAGCATTAGCCTTCCAAGCTGAGGGTCGCGGGTTTGAGCCCCGTCTTCCGCTCTCTAAAGAGAATCTGAGAAATTAGATTCTCTTTTTTTGTTATTATTTTAGACCGCTAAGCTTATGAAAAATTCTCCGGTACAATCGCATGTACTCCGACTAGCACATCCCCCTATCCCCACTGTCCACATCGGGATTATAGGATTGGGCAATCGCGGATTGCTCACCCTGCAACGTTATCTGCAAATTGAAGGAGTAGAAATCAACGCTCTTTGTGAAATCAGAGAAGGAAATCTAAGTAAGGCCCAACAACTATTAAAAGAAGCCGACCGTTCCGAAGCCACCGGATATACCGGAGTGGAGGGATGGAAGAAGATGTGCGAATCGGATGAAGTAGATTTAATATTCATCTGCACCGACTGGTTAATGCATACTCCAATGGCAACTTTCGCAATGGAATGCAATAAACATGTAGCTATTGAAGTTCCGGCTGCTATGAGCGTGGAAGAATGTTGGCAATTGGTAGACACTGCAGAAAAAACCAGGCGACACTGCATCATGCTCGAAAATTGTTGTTATGATCCCTTTGCACTAATGATTCTCAACATGGCCCAACGAGGATTGTTCGGAGAAATCATGCATGTAGAAGGAGCCTACATTCACGATCTTCGTTCAATGTACTTTGCCGAAGAGAGCGAAGGCGGCTATCACAACCATTGGGGAAAAAGATACAGCATCGAACATACAGGCAATCCTTATCCCACTCATGGGTTGGGCCCCGCCTGCCAGATACTGGATATTCATCGCAGTGACAGAATGGAATATCTCGTGTCCATGTCTACTCATCAGGCAGGAATGAGCGAGTATGCCCGCAGACTATTCGGCGAATATTCACCGGAAGCCCACCAGAAATATCAATTGGGAGACGTAAACACCACTCTTATCCACACGCTCAAAGGGAAGACAATCATGCTTCAATACGACATATCCACCCCACGTCCTTACAGCCGCCTTCAAACAGTATGCGGCACACTGGGATTCGCCCAAAAATACCCTGTCCCCTGTATCGCCCTAGATCCTAATGGAGACACTCCACTTGAAGGAGAACTGCTAGAAAAAATGATGGCACGCTATAAACATCCTTTTAGCGCAACCATTGGCGAAGAAGCACATCGCAGAGGCCTACCCAATGAAATGAATTATGTTATGGATTACCGCCTTATTCATTGTCTGCGCAACGGGCTTCCACTGGATATGGATGTATACGATGCAGCCGAATGGTCGTGTATCACAGAACTAAGTGAAAAATCTGTACTGAATAAGAGCATGGCAGTAGAAATACCGGATTTCACCAGGGGAGCCTGGAAAAAATACAAATACTAGGTTCTATCAGAAGTACAGACGAAGTAGGTAGTTTACCCCAACAGGAGCAGTAAACGTTAAGCAATTCTAAAAAGGTGACTTCTTTTTAGGAAGAGCCTTTTTATGGCATGTCTTTTATATGTATTTGACATCACATAAGCCTACACAAAATCAGGTAGAAAAAGTCAGACTCATCTTTTACCTCATAATAGAAACTTTTATGATGAAAATATCGATTATAAATATAAATAGTTGGCTAATTAATTACTATTTTTGACACGTAAATGAAAAACATCGAATAACCCCTATTAAAAACTTTAAAATATGATGAAGAAACTATTTACAGTCACGGCTATCGGCTTGGCTTTGTTAACTTGGCACACCAGTTGTACTCTACAACCAAAGGCTCCCGAAGCCTTTACTCCTATCAAAGTAGAAACTCCTGCCCGCCCTGCCGGACAAGAAGATGTAATCCAACTCGTTACTCCTAAAATTGATACCGTTCGTGTCGGTTTCATCGGATTAGGAATGCGTGGTCCTGGTGCCGTGGTACGCTGGACCCATATCCCGGGAACTAAGATTGTAGCATTATGCGACCTGCTTCCCGAACGTGTTGAAAAATCACAAGAAATTTTGAAGAATGCCGGACTTCCTGAAGTTGCTTCTTACAGTGGCTCGGAAGAGGCATGGAAGCAACTTTGTGAACGGGACGATATTGATCTGGTATACATAGCCACCGACTGGAAACATCATGCAGCAATGGGTGTTTATGCCATGGAACACGGTAAGCATGTAGCTATCGAAGTTCCTGCCGCCATGACACTGGATGAAATCTGGCAGCTAATCAACACTTCTGAAAAGACTCGCAAACACTGTATGCAACTGGAAAACTGCGTATATGACTTCTTTGAACTGACTTCACTCAATATGGCACAACAAGGTGTATTCGGTGAGGTACTTCATGTAGAAGGTTCATATATCCATAATCTGGAAGATTTCTGGCCTGAATACTGGAATAACTGGCGAATGGATTATAATCATCTACACCGCGGTGATGTATATGCTACCCATGGCATGGGCCCTGCTTGTCAGGTACTTAATATCCACCGTGGTGACCGCATGAAAACATTGGTATCGATGGATACGAAAGCTGTCAACGGACCGGCTTATATTAAGAAACAAACAGGAGAAGAGGTGACTGACTTCCAGAATGGTGACCAGACTTCTACCCTGATTCGCACAGAGAACGGTAAAACAATGTTGATTCAGCACAACGTAATGACTCCACGCCCATACAGCCGTATGTATCAGATAGTGGGAGCCGATGGTTACGCAAGCAAATATCCGATTGAAGAATATTGCCTGCGACCTTCACAAGTTGATTCAAAAGATGTGCCTAATCATGAGAATCTGAATGCACATGGTTCTGTACCTGAAAACGTAAAAAAAGCCTTGATGGATAAATATAAAGATCCTATTCATATAGAGTTGGAAGAAACAGCCAAGAAAGTAGGTGGACATGGTGGTATGGACTTTATCATGGACTACCGTCTGGCATATTGTCTGCACAATGGTTTGCCACTGGACATGGACGTTTACGACCTCGCAGAATGGTGTTGCATGGCTGAACTTACCAGACTTTCTATCGAGAACAATTCAGCTCCGGTAGAAGTACCCGACTTCACTCGCGGCGGATGGAATAAAGTACAAGGCTACCGTCACGCTTTTGCAAAATAAAACAGCATATTTCCTTTTAGCACGAGCATAATGAACCAATCCGGCTTCTCCTCTAAAGCCGGATTATTCATGGGTTCGTGTTTGAACATTTTATAGATTATCATAATCACGTTTATGAAAACAGCTATTCCAAAGCCTTCTAAGCAAAGCATTATCCGTGAAGCCAGAGATTATGTAATGATTGCCATCGGCATGATTTTGTATGGTATCGGTTGGACCGTTTTTCTGTTGCCTAACGATATCACCACCGGGGGAGTACCGGGTATTGCTTCTATCGTATATTGGGCCACAGGTTTTCCGGTACAATATACGTACTTCAGCATCAACTTCTTCTTGCTACTACTGGCCCTCAAGTTGCTGGGACTAAAGTTTTGCATCAAAACTATTTTTGGTGTATTTACCCTCACCTTCTTTCTGTCCGTCATTCAAAAATTGACGGCAGGTTTCGGGCTTCTCCACGACCAGCCCTTTATGGCATGTGTCATCGGAGCATCCTTCTGTGGAGGCGGCATAGGTGTTGCTTTTTCGGCTAATGGAAGTACGGGAGGTACAGATATTATTGCAGCCATCATCAACAAATACCGGGACATCACATTAGGAAGAGTCGTGCTCATCTGCGATATGATTATCATTTCTTCCAGCTACTTTGTGTTGAAAGATTGGGAAAAGGTGGTTTACGGTTATGTAACCCTGTACATTTGCAGTTTTGTTCTGGATCAGGTAGTGAATAGTGCCCGACAATCCGTACAGTTCTTTATCATATCCAACAAATATGAAGAAATAGGACGGCATATTAACGAATACCCACACCGGGGAGTAACGATTATCAATGCAACCGGCTTTTATACAGGACGAGAAGTTAAGATGATGTTTGTATTAGCCAAGAAAAGGGAATCGCCTATCATCTTCCGGTTAATAAAAGACATAGACCCGAATGCATTTGTATCGCAAAGTGCTGTCATTGGAGTATATGGAGAAGGATTCGATCATATTAAAGTAAAATAAAAAAGAAATGAAAAACCAATATTGAGAAACATGAAATTTCGACCAACCCCCAACTTATTAACAGGCATTTTCATGGGAATATTTTCCCTGACAACACTTAGTACAATGGCTGAGAAAGCCGTGAAACCTTATTGGCAGGACGTGCAGGTAGTTGAAGTTAACAAAGAGTATCCACGTACTTCTTTTATGACATACAACAATCGCGCTGATGCCTTGAGTGGCAAGTTCGAACGAAGCAAGTATTACCGCTTGCTGAACGGAACCTGGAAATTCTACTTTGTAGACTCTTATAAAAAACTTCCCGAAAACATTACCGATCCGAACACCAATACAGATTCGTGGGATGATATTCAGGTGCCCGGCAACTGGGAAGTACAAGGACACGGAATAGCCATCTACACCAATCATGGTTATGAATTCAAACCGCGCAATCCACAACCTCCTACTCTTCCCGAAGCCAATCCGGTAGGAGTTTATCGCCGGGACATCGATATTCCGGCAGACTGGGACGGGCGGGATATCTACTTGCATTTGGCAGGAGCTAAGTCCGGCGTATATGTATATATCAACGGACAAGAAGTAGGATATAGCGAAGACTCCAAGAATCCGGCAGAATTTCTTATCAACAATTACGTGAAGCCGGGAAAGAACATACTTACAGTTAAAATCTTCCGTTGGAGCACCGGTTCCTATCTTGAATGTCAAGACTTCTGGCGTATGAGTGGTATTGAACGCGATGTTTTTCTGTATTCACAGCCTAAAGCAGCTCTCAAAGATTTCCGAATTAAGTCTACGCTGGACGACAGTTACAAAAATGGAATCTTCGGTTTAAATGTCGATTTGAGAAATCACGAAAAGGCTGCAACTAATCTTACATTAGTTTATGAACTATTAGATGCACAAGGAAAAGTTGTAGCTACTGAAGAGAAGACAGCCTATATTCCATCGAACGAAGTACGTACACTTTCTTTCGATAAGAATCTGACAGATGTCAGCACATGGACCTCCGAACATCCGAATCTATACAAACTGTTGATGACAGTAAAAGAGAATGGCAAAATCAATGAAATCATTCCTTTCAATGTAGGATTCCGCCGGATTGAGATCAAGCCTATCGAACAGAAGGCTGCTAACGGAAAACCGTATGTCTGCTTATTCATCAACGGTCAGCCTCTGAAACTGAAAGGGGTAAATATCCACGAACATAATCCGTCAACAGGTCATTATGTTACAGAGGATTTAATGCGCCGTGACCTCGAACTGATGAAACAACATAACTTAAACAGTGTACGCCTTTGCCACTATCCGCAAGACCGCCGTTTCTATGAGCTTTGTGATGAATACGGACTTTATGTATATGATGAAGCCAACGTGGAAAGCCACGGAATGTATTATGATCTCCGGAAAGGCGGTTCACTGGGTAACAATCCCGAATGGCTGAAACCGCACATGGATCGTACCATCAATATGTTTGAACGTAATAAGAATTATCCGAGCGTTACATTCTGGTCGCTGGGAAATGAAGCCGGAAACGGATATAATTTCTATCAGACTTATTTGTGGTTGAAAGAGGCAGACAAAGATCTGATGGATCGTCCGGTCAACTACGAACGTGCTCAATGGGAATGGAACTCCGATATGTATGTTCCGCAATATCCGGGTGCCGACTGGCTGGAAAATATCGGAAAGAATGGTAGCGACCGTCCTGTAGCTCCTTCGGAGTATGCACATGCCATGGGAAACTCCACGGGAAACCTGTGGGGACAATGGCAGGCAATTTACAAATATCCGAATCTCCAAGGTGGATATATCTGGGACTGGGTAGACCAAGGTCTTCTCCAAAAAGATAAGAATGGAAGAGAATACTGGGCCTACGGAGGTGACTTCGGCGTAGACGCACCTAGCGATGGTAACTTCCTCTGCAACGGTCTTGTCAATCCGGATCGTGGTCCGCATCCGGCAATGGCTGAAGTGAAATATGTACATCAGAATGTAGGTTTTGAAGCAGTAGATGCCGCAGCCGGTATATTCAAAATCACCAACCGTTTCTATTTCACTAACCTGAAAAAATATCAGATTCACTACAATGTACTTGCTAACGGAAAGACAATAAAAGGTGGAAAAGTATCTTTGGA
>VOFB01003676.1_pt1 | contig 44027 bp, 79 predicted proteins | sample 5384141 | NCBI WGS metagenome assembly VOFB01 (sample SAMN12384721, study PRJNA508395) | human gut metagenome | isolation source: healthy gut A | host: Homo sapiens | reverse complement strand
TAGATTTTTACTCATATACGATTTATATAGGATTTTCTGGGTATATATTAGATATAGAGTATTGATTTTATATATATTATGCCAGGGTCATTATGGATAGATTAAATTAATAAATAGAAAGTTTTAAAAGACAGTGAGTTTTAGAGATTAGAGATAAATGAAAATGTAATTTCATGAATGAATATTATAGACCACATAATGCTCATTACAAGGAATTTTAGTTACTATAAATAATAACGGCAAAATTGAAGAACATATTGTTTTGCTATAAAGCAATGTAGATTAAGTTATAAAAGGATAAGTGTAAATCAAATTTACACTTATCCTTTTTATTTTCACTTAATTTTATTGAGCTTTTGCTGTAACTTTATTTTGTAGCATCTTTTTGGGAAGTTTCTTAAAGAAAAATAACAAACATAGTAGTTGTTGTTAAACCAAAGCAATTATATCTGCTATTGGCTCTGCAAGTAATACAGCTGTAAGTCCGTCACTTATAAAACATTGGTAGTATAAATATTAGCGGAACTAATAGTATCATCTTTTCTAAAGTAAAGCTAAGAATAAAGATATTTTAGCTTTACCTAATGATAAGAAAGTTTGTTGGCATGATAATTGCATACCGAATATTCCCATTCCAGCAAAGTATATTCTCATACTCCATGAAGTCATCTCTACAAGAGCTATATCGCCACTAAATATTTTTTACAAAGAATTCAGGAATATCATAAGTAGTGAAACTGCACACATTTGTAAAAAGTTAAACTAGAGATAAATAGTAATTTAAATGCTTGTTTAACTCTGTCGTATCTTTTGTGCACCATAATTATAACTTAATATAGGTTGAGCACCTTGTGTAAGACCTGTCATAGGTAACATTATCATCTGCATCATACTACTATTATAGTCATAGCACTTACTGCTATATCACCGCCGTATTTAAGTAGCTGATTGTTTAAACTTATTAAAACTATACTTTCTGTAGATTGCATTATAAATGGTGCAATACCTAAAGCCAATGTTGCTAATACTACATCTTTTTTTAGTTTTAGATGTTCTTTTCTTATTTTTAATAATGTTTTATTTCCAAATAAGAATTTAAGTACAAACATAGCAGATACAAATTGGAAATTATAGTCGCAAGAGCTGCACCTTTTTACACCTAGATTTAATCCAAATATAAATATTGATCTAGTATTATATTAAGACCTGCCCTATTGCAACTGTTATCATCCCTATTTTTTGTAAACCCTTGAGTATTTATGTATGGATTCATTCCCACAGCTATTTGAACAAATACTGTTCCTATAAGATATATAGATAAAATAATCGATAGCATATTGTGCTGTATTTGAACTTCCTCCAAACGCCATTACAATTTGTTCTTTAAATATAAAGAATACTGTTGTTAAAATTAAACCAATTATAATAATTAGTGAGAAGCTGTTTCTAAAATCTCTTCTGCACCTTCTTTGTCTTTTTGCCCCATTTTTATAGCAACTCGTGGACTCCCGAAATCCCACAAGTGAACTAAATGCTGTTACTAAAAGTACTATCAGAGTTACTATACCAATCCCTGCCATAGCTAAATCTCCACTTGGCATTCTACCAATAAAGATTCTATCTACCATATTATAAAAGTAAATTCACAATTATTTGAGCTTATTATAGATGGAACTGCCAAAGTAACTAAAAGTTTTCCAATATCCCATTTTCTAAGTCTGCGTTTTTTTTCTTACTCATCTCAATCCTCCTTTTTATTAATACATTTTTGCAATAAGAAAATTATACCATATCATTTGTAAATAAAAAACTTTTTTATTTTATACAAAAAATATTTATTTATATAAAACAAATTGTAAATTGTTTGTATTTATTATAAGTTAGTTATTTTTACTCCATAACTTCAAATAAATCTATTATTTCATCTCTCGACAATGTCTTATAGATTTATTTTCTTTTAGATTTAAATTTATTATTTCATCTGCTAATTCTTTTTTATATTCCTTTATAGCGTCTACCTTTTTTCTTCTACAGTATCTTTAGATATTAGTTTTACGACATCGACTATATTCTTTTGTCCTATTCTATGTGCTCTATCGCTTGCTTGGTCTTCAACAGCTGGATTAAACCAAGGGTCAAAGTGAACAACCATAGATGCACTAGTTAAATTAAGACCTGTACCACCAGCTTTTTAATGATATCAAAAAAATACTTTTTAGATTTATTAGTATTAAAAATCTTCTACTAATTCTAATCTATCTTTAGCATTTGTCTTTCCATCTAGATAATTAAATTCTATGTTTTCTTTTTCTAGTTTATCTGCTATAAGCGATAATACTTGTGTAAATTGTGAAAATACTAATATCTTTCTATCTTTGCTATATTTTATTATCCTCATAAGCATCTCTAACTTAGAGTTTTTGCCTTTATAGTTTTTAACTACTAGTTCAGGCGATATACTAAGCATTCTCAATTTAGTTAAGTATGAAAATAAAGTTACATTGTCGCTATTTGTATCTATTATTTGTTTTTTAGCATATTTAAAAAAAGTATTGTAGACTTTTTTATGTTCTTTTTATCTAGCTCAACATAAAATTTCTGTTCTATTTTGTCTGGAAGTTCGTCTATAACGTCTTTTTTTTCTCCTTCTCAATATAAAAAGGCTTTATCATCTTCTTTAAAAGATCTAAATTTTTATCGTCTCTTACAAATATCTTTTCAAATCTTAATTTGCTGTATAAATATCCAGGCATTATAAAATCAAATATAGACCAAAGCTCTAAAAAAGATTGTTTTCAATTGAGTTCCTGTAAGTGCAAATTTTGATTTTGCATTTATATTTTTATAGCATGTGTTATAACTGAATCTGATTTTTTATATTTTGAGCTTCATCTATTATTAAATAGTCGAACTTTAAGTCTTTATATTCTTCCATATCGTTTTATATGTAGTATAAGTCGTAAGTATAACGTCGTAGTCTTTATATTTTTGCAGTGTTTTTAGTCTTTTTTCTTTATTTGAGTATACAACTCCTACTTTTAAATCTGGTGCAAATTTCTCAAATTCGCTTTTCCAGTTGTATATAAGCGCTGTCGGAGTAATAACAATACTTTGCTTATTTTTTTCTGAAAGAAAAATGCTATTGTCTGTATAGTCTTTCCAAGACCATCTCATCTGCAAGTATCCCACCAAAGTTGTAATTTGATAATGTCTTTAAAAAATTCAAATCCCTCAATTTGATAATCTCTAAGACTTGCATTTAGATTTTGAGGAACTTCTATATCCTTATTTAATTTATCGTATTTTTTTAATTACATTATCTACATATTTTTTTGCCATTTATAAAACTCATTTCTTCATCTTGTAGTATATTTTCTAAAAACATAGATTTATTATTTGGTATTTTTTATCTTTTCTAAATCGTCAAATAACCCCAAAATATCTATTATCTTAAATACTTTTTCTAAATCATTATCTCTTAAATCGATATAACTTCCATTAGGCATAAGGTGGTATTTATAGTTGTCTTTATACGATTTAAACATTCTATCGTATTCACTTTTATCTACTCCCTCTATTTCTAAGTTTGCACCTAAGTTTGAATTTCTAGACTGAGTTATATCAAAAATAACTTTTGGATTTATGACGACGTCTTTTTCATCTAAAGTCTCTTTATTTTTATCTTGAAGATATTTTACACCTTTTAGTACTACGGCTACCATATGTGGACATATTCTCATCTCCCCTGTAGTAAATATGCTATCTTGGCAATCACAACTTATATTTGATATTATCCCCGTATTATAATCTATACTTATCATAGCTGTATAAGTTCTTCTATGGTACTCATCATATACACTTCCATAAAAATTTGCATTAGATCCATTTAAGTTAGTGTAATTATTTGTTACATAATTGTTTTTATAAAAGACAAACCACTATTGTATTTTTCTCTTTGTGTATTTCGTCTAAGTATCTCACTTATATTTGAAATTTCCATATTTTCACCTCATATCTTATTATCCTATAAATTTAAAATATTATAACGTATATATTTATTACAATTAAAAAAAAGCGTTATCTGCTCTTTTTGATATAAAATTAATTTTTATAATTCGTTTATATTCCTATATGTAATATTGTTTTTATTTCATTAAAATCTTTAGGTTTATATTTAATAATATCTTTCATCACTTCTGAAAAAGTAAGTGGTTTATTTATAAAATTAAAAAAATATCATATTCTTTATTTTCATATCTACAAAGCCTTATCTTACCATCATAACTAAGTGTTATCTTGTCACAACTCCAGCAGTTTGTATCATAAAATCTAGATACTATACCTATTTTACCTCTTGAATTAGGTGTTTTGTAATAATATCTACATACTTTGTCATATGATTTTATTTTAGTCATGTTGTCCATATTATTTATTATATCAGCTACATTTAAATAACCTTCGTTAAATAAACCATCTAACTTCCCTACATACATCATTTCAAAGAACCTCAAAGTTATTGGAAAATTATTTGCAAGTTGTATAAAATCATCCATCTCATCATCGTTAAAATTCTTTATGATAAGTGTGTCTATAGTTGTTTCTATCCCTAAATTAAGCGCTGTAGAAAATGATTTTAATACAAGCCCTAAATTTCCTCCTCTAGTTAAAGATTCGTATTTGTATTCTTTTAATGAATTAATCTGTATATTGACTTTGTCTAATCCTGCATTTTTAATTTTAGACCTTGTTCTGAAAAATTTAATTCCATTAGTAGTTAGACTAACTTCTTCTATATTACAGTAATTTTTTTGCATAATAAATAAGGTCAACTAAATTAGGATTTAGAAGTGGTTCGCCGCCCGTAAATTCAATTTTTCTTATCCCTAATTCTGACATTGACTTTATTATAAATTTATAATCATCCACACTCAAATATCTACCTTTATTATATGTAGCTACGTCATTATATGGCATGCAATACGTACAATTTAAATCACATATATTTGTTAAAGATATATTCAAATAATCTATATCTCTATTAAATCCATCCTTCATTTATTCAACCTCAATATCATTTTTTATACTATTATATCATAATTTAATTTATATATTGTGCATTTATATATTTTTATATAAATATACAAAAATCCACCCTCTATATTTAGAAGATGGATTTTTTCTATCTTTTTTTTAGCTTTTTTTTTTATTTTAGAAATATTTTTTGTTTTTATTTTCAACTTCTTCATATCCTGAGGCGGTATCTTTTTATATATAGTTTTAAAACAATTAAATGTTATTCCTAATGCAAAAAGCTGCTGGTAATAATAATATTGGCAGTTTTTTTTATAAATATTATGCACACAATAAATATTATAAGTCCTACTAAACTAAAATATACATTCATCTTTTGCCATCTCTCCATATGTAACCCCTCCTTTAGTATTATATTTCGATAAAAAAAAATATATTATCCTTTTTATTGTACAATTTATAATTATTTTTTTCTAAATTATATCTTAAATTTATAAAAATCTACATATTATACAATTTATTTCAATATACATTGGAATAAATGTTTTCTCTCTACACTATGTTTAAAAATGTGACATATAATAAAAAAAACTTTTATATATTTTTTTTACTTTTTTTATGTGGAAATTTAATCCAAAAAGTACTATCATAAAGTAGTTTATATTTTATGGAATTGGAGGAAAATAACATGAATACACAACAAATAATAGCTATCTCTATTTTCGCTATTGTAATGATACTTATAATAAGTGAAAAAATAGATAGAACTGTTGTAGCATTATCTGGTGCTGCCTTGATGTTTCTATTTAAAATAGTTACATTTGAAGAAGGAATTAGCCATATAGACTTTAATACATTATTTGTACTAATTGGCATGATGATTGTAGTCGCAATCGTAAAAAATCAGGATTATTTGAATACGTCGCAATATTAACAGCCAAAATCTCAAAAGGAGATCCATCTAAAATCATGGTTTATTTTATGATAATAACAGCCGTTTTATCTGCAATACTTGATAACGTGACAACTGTATTATTAATAGGACCTATGACACTTGTAATTAGCGATATTCTTTCTATTAATCCTATTCCGTTTTAATGACACAAATTATCGCATCTAATGTCGGAGGTACTTCAACATTAATCGGTGACCCACCTAATATTATGATCGGTAGTGCTGCTGGGCTTAGTTTTGGTGATTTCGTAGTAAATCTAGGACCAGTAATTTTACTAATTCTTTTTACTATTAGTATTTATATTTAAATTTATTTATAGAAAAGAATTAGTAAAAGTCCACAAACCGAAGAATTAATCTCAAACTTAGATGAAAAAAAAGCTATCCAAGACAAGACATTATTAATAAAGAGTTTATTTGTTCTTGCACTTATATTAGTAGGATTTATGACTCATAGTAAATTGGGTATTGAATCTTCTGTAGTCGCAATAACTGGAGCTTGTATATTATTATTAATCGGAAAACAAGACCCGCACGAGATAATATACAGCGTTGAATGGCCTACTATAGCCTTTTTGCTGGATTATTTATAGTTGTAGGTGGTCTTTCAAATACCGGTGTAATCTCAATGCTTGCTAAATTATTAGTTGAAAAAACTCATGGTGATGTAATTCTTACAATGTTTTTACTTCTTTGGATTTCTGCAATAGTTTCATCATTCTTAGACAATATACCTTTTGTAGCTACACTTATCCCACTAATACTTACAATGCATACTCAAGGTATGGATGTAACACCACTATGGTGGGCTACTTCACTAGGTGCATGTCTTGGTGGAAATGGTACACTAATCGGTGCATCTGCTAATGTAGTCTTAGCTAGTGTAGGTCAAAAGCATGGATATCCTATCACCTTTAAAAAGTTTCTTAAAGGTAGGTTTTCCTATAATGATATTTACAGTAATTATTTCAACAATTTATTTAACAATAAAATTTGCGATATAGATATTTAAATTTATATAAAAACTATTTTTGCATAAATTTAAAAAAATTTTTATCCATATTTACATATACTTTAATAAAGTATTTTCAAAAGGGAGGTAAAGTTTTATGTCATTTAACAGAATTGATTCAGTCAATGGTGACTCAATTGAAATAAGACTTAGACAGTTAGGTGCTAGCAAAATCCAAAAAGTGCAGGGCTGCCTTTTATTTTATAAAATTTATACTTGATGATGACTTTGAGGTTATGTATACATACAATATAAATGCAAAGAATAAATATTTCTTACAGAGGATAGAGCCATATCCAATACCTAATGGTACATTCTCAACTGAAGTAAAGATAGTTGATTTTATAAAAAAGATATAGCTAAGTTTAGAAAAGGAATTAAAAGCGAACATTTTGACGATTTCTTAGAGGCTACAGCTCAAGCAAATAAATTTGTAAGACAATTAGATGATTTTTATTTAAATTATCAAGTAGAAGAAGATAGCTTAGTAAGCGATTCACTAGGTCAAATAAATACTACTATAGACAATTTAAATAAACGTCTTGAAAGTTTAATAAATCACTCTAAAAAAATCGACTAAAGTCTAAATAAATACGCTAAAAAGGCTATCATATTTATATAGGTAGCCTTTTTACTTTTCTTTTAGTTTATATAAATTTATTTCTTACGTTTTAATTTTCTTAATTCTTTATTTTGTGAAACGGCTCAATATGAGTCGCTACTTGTATATTTTTATTTAACTTTTCTCTCATAGTATTTTCAATATTGTGAGTTAGCTCATGTGATTTTTCAACGGTCATATCCGGCTCAACCATAATATCCATATCTATATATATATTATTTTCACATCCTCTACTTCTAATATTTTTAATATATTTTATCTCGCTAAATTCTACAACAATTTCTCTTATTATATTTTCATCTATTACAGCACTATCTACTAAAATACTAATAGTCGATTTGAAAATTTCATATGCACCGTGCAAAATAAATATTCCAACAACAAACGATACTAACTTATCTATTATTACTGGAAAACCTAGCTTTATACATATTAAAGTTATCAAAACACCTAGAGATACATAAACATCACTTTTTGTGTGAAGAGAATCTGAAACTAAAATGTAGCTGTTGACCTTTTTACCAACGCTATATTCATATTTAGTTACAATTATATTTATTATCAATGTAATTATTAAAATTACAAAACTAATCGTAGTCATATTTAAGCTTTCTGGATTTTTAATTTGTAAAATAGCCTCGGCTACAATTTTAATGCAATAAATACCATCATCATTCCAATAAATAAACTAGATAGCATCTCAAATTTAGTATGACCATAAGGATGTGTTTTGTCCTTTGGTCTTGCAGCTATCGAAATTCCCACAATGCCTACAATATTTGAAGCAGAATCAGAAAGTGAGTGAAAACCATCGGCCAAGACACTTGAGCTATTTGTCAAGCTTCCAACAACTATCTTCATAACTGTTACAGCTAAATTCGCCACAAGGATGAATAATAAGATATTTTTACTTTCTTATATTTGTCCATAACCTTCCTCCTAATATCTGTGAGAAATTTTACATAATTATTTTTTTATAATAATAGTATATTGTTGTAATTTTTTTTGTGATTTTATTTTTAGTTTAATTTAAAATTTATAATATTTTGTATATAAATACTAAATTATTAAATATGCAAAATAATATCAAATATTAATACTCTGTGTTTTTATAATACTTACTATATAATAAAAAAAAGCTACCAAAAATCAGTAGCTTTTTTTTATATGTTAAATATATTTTATTATTTTATATTGTGTCCATGATCATGGCCACATCCATTTCCTTTTGAGTGGTTATGAGAACATGCGTCGTTTACTGAGAACTCTTGTAACTTATTTTCTTTTAATAATTTTAAGTTAGATTCTATAGTGTCATTTATACCTCTATAAACTTTAGTTTCCATTTCATTTAATTTCATTATAGCTCCAGCGCCTATTCCACACACTATTATAGCATCTACTTCTTGACCTTTTAGTGCTTTTAGTGGTTGGCATTTGCCGTGTTCATGACCTAAGTCACCGTTATTTATACTTTTTATTTCTTTTGAATCTAAGTCGCATATAATAAATTCTGGTGCAGAACCAAAATGACCATATGGCAAACTTTCCATTCCTTTATTTTCTGAAACTGGTATACATACTTTCATATCTACATCCCCTATTTTTACAACACTTTTTATTTAACTTACAATTTGCACAACAATTAAGTTGTATTTCATTTAATTTTTTCTTTGTTTATAAATGTGTCGTCTTCAATATCGTTTATCATCTTTAAAAACAACATAGCCTCATGAAAACAATCATCATTTATAATATACATAACTGTATATCCCTGTTTTATTCCTGTGACAATCCCGGCTTCTTTTAGCACTTTTATATGCTGAGAAACTGCTGAATCTGAAATTCCAAGATGTTTTGAAATACCCTTTTGGCAAATTGTCTTTTTAGAGATAATTAACAATATCTTTAGCCTTGTTTCATCGCTCAACGCTTTAAAAAAACTTTTACTAAATCCTTCATAATTAACTCCTTATTTAATTAAGTATTTACTTAATTAAATAATAGTACTCTTAATTGAAAAAGTCAACTTATTTACCACTTTTTATATGCTTATATTTTTGTATTAGGATTTAAATATTGACCGTGCGCTTTAGTTTTTTTTTTTATAATCTATTGAAAATTTAGGACATCTTTATCTACTTCAAAGTCAAAATTATTATTTTTTAAACAATCCACAATAGAGATTATTTTCTCTCCTGTTTGTCCCGATATTTTCTCTGCTACATATTTACTGTTTCCTGTTGCTGAAAAATAAAAAATCATTATATTCCTCCTTCTAATAAATACTTTAAGTATATTTTTGCGTCTTCCTTTGATAAAATATTTTCTTTTAAAAATCCCCACTCTAATACTAAAACAACTGTATTGCTGTAGTGTTCTAAAAGCATTTCATGTGGTACCTTCTTTTTCTCAACACAACTGCAACCTTTTATTTTTATATTTATTTGATTTTTCATATATATTTTAAAAATTTGCATAAACTCTCCATTTGGATTATTTTGTTTTGTTATCCTTCTGAGTATTTCTATATTTTTTCAAAAAAATCGTAAAGACTGTTAAATAAATCATACATTTTTTCATCAGTATCCATATAATCATAGTCATTTTGAAAATCTATTTTTTCTCCAAAAACAATCCCAACAATAATTGAGAAGACCATACTTATCTTCAAAATAATTATAAAAAGTAGCCCTTGGATAATTGCTTATCTCACAAATTTCGCTGACCATTATATTTTCAAATGGTTTCTTTGAAAGCAATTCAATCATTGTACGACTAAAGTCTTCCAAAGCCCTTTTAGCAAATCTCGTTTTATTTACTTTTTTCATAAATTTCTCCTTTATAAAAAAATCTGTATTCTAAATACTTTCAAAATATATTTAAGATAATTATATTTAAATAAACATAATCATTTAGATTTTATAAAGTCTTTAGACATCTGTAAATATATCTCAAAATATTTTTATATAAATCTTCAGTAGTAGTTATATGTCTAAATATAGACATATTTATATTTTATCTATATTTATAATAATAAATTCAAAACAATCATCATTGAATATAAAATATACTCAAATACTAAAAAAAGACGGCATAAGCCGTCTTTTCTAAATATCTATCAAAATCTTTTATATTATTTAGATTTTTTTATATATTCTACTGCATTTAATGCAGCTGTTAAACCTTGACCTGCAGATTTTAAGTATGAGTATGGTCTTCCGACACAATCTCCACAAGCAAATAATCCATCTATATTTGTCTTCATATTTGCATCTACTTTTATATGTTCACCGTTTAACTCTAATCCTGGAACTAAATTTTTTAGGTGACATACTGTCTTTTATTATGAATACGCCATCTATATCAAGTGATTCATCTTGGAAGTTTAATTTATTTACTAACATTTCACCTTGTATTTCTGTAGGTTTTTTATCTAGTATTTCAACTCCTGAATCTATTAATGATAAATCTTTTTTTGATGTTATTTCTCATAGGTACAAAATATGTTTTATTTGCTATTTCGTTTAAGAAGTTAGCTTCATGTATCGCTTCTTCGTTATATCCAAGTACGCATACATCTTTTCCTTTGTAAAGCGGTGCATCGCATGTTGCACAGTAACTTACACCTCTTCCTAGGAAAGTGTCTTCTCCTTCTATTGATTTAGCACTATCTAGACCTATTGCAATTATTACAGTAGTCGCTTCAAACATTTCAGATCCACTTGCAAGTGCAAAGTAATCACCCATAGAGTATACATTTGTTATTTTATGTTCGTCAATTTGTATATCCATAGATTCTATATGATCCATAAAATGTTGTTTTAAGGTTAGCTCCTGATATATTGTAAAGACCAAGATAGTTGTCTATTGATGGAGCTTTTTCAATCTTAGTACTAAGCGATTTATTTCCAAATATTATAAAACTTTTATTTCTTATTTTTGCATTAACTGCAGCACTAAGACCTGCTGGTCCGCTTCCGATTATCGCTATATCATATTTCATAATATCACCTTTTTATAAGTGTGCTTCAACTTTTGATTTTAACACGTCTTTTGGCATGAATCCCATTAAAGTATCTACTTCTTCTCCATTTTGAATATTTTTCATTGTTGGAACTGATACTATTCTGAATTTTTGAGCTAAATCCATACTTTGGTCTATATCTACTTTTACAAAGTTTACATCAGTTAATTCTTCACTTAATTCTTCAAATACTGGAGCAAGCATTTTACAAGGTCCACACCAAGTTGCGAAAAAGTCTACTACTACAACTCCACTTTCTACTGTATTATTGAATTCATTTGAGTTTATTATTTTAGCCATTTATATATCCTCCAAATTATATCTACTATATTAACAATTATACCCATGTTTTTTGGAAGAGTACCATTTTTTTATTCTGTTAATTTTTTCTAATCTTCATCTATAGGTATAATTATTTCAAACTTTGTCCACTTACCATATTCTGAGTCTACTTTTAATTTGTATTTTAGACTCTCTGAGATTACTTTTGCTATTGAAAGTCCTATTCCAGAGCCGTCTATATCTTTATTTCTTACATTTTCACTTCTAAAGAATCTATCGAAGAGATGAGGTAGTTCTTCTTTTTTTATACCAAGTCCATTGTCTTCGATTTTTATATATATTTTTTCATCTTTTTCACTTAGAGAAATTTTTTTATATAGTCGTCTTCTTCTGTATATTTAAATGCGTTGTCTATAAAAATGATAAATAACTGTCTTAATTTATTTTTATCACTTAATATATTTTTTATGCTTTAATTGTGAAGAAATCTTTAATGTTTTATTTTGAATCATTGCTATATCAAAGAAATCATCGCATATATCTTTTACTAAAGCTTCTAAATCGACTTCTTCTTTGTAACTAAATCTACATAGTCTTCTTTTGTAAGTGTAAGTAAGTCATTTATCATTTTCTTAAGTCTTCTAGTTTCATTCATCGCATCAGCTATGCCTTCAACCTCGTCATTTATAGTATTATTTGGGTGCTTTAAAAAAGCCCCTCTAATTTAGATGATACTATTGTTATAGGTGTTCTAAGCTCATGTGATGCATCTTGAATAAACTTAGCTTGATTATTCAAGTTACCTCTATTGGTTTTAATGCATTTCTTGTAAGATAAATAGCTATAAAGTATGTTAGTATACAAAAATATTATTACTACTTTTATCATAGTAAGCAATAGTTGTCTTCTAGAACTTATCTCACTGCTTATCTCTCTAAATATTCTTATTATTTTTCAATTTTTTATAGGTATAATTACACTCTCTTAGTTGATATCCTTCTTTTTTGTTGAATATGTATAAAATCCATCACCTTGATTTTTAAACTTTGGTTCATTATCTCCAAAATACGGGTTAGTATTTACTTTTTATTAGGTGTTGTCTATGTACATATACACCATATCTTTAGGGTTTTTGTAATTTTATGCCTTCAGCCTTTAAACCTAACATAAGCCCGTATCTAGAATCTAAATTCTCTAGCTGACTTATTATAGAGTTTAGTTCATTTTCCATTTGCTTATTTATATTGTTGTTATTTGTATATCCAAAATAAACATATGTAAACATACAAAGTAAAATTAAAAAACCTGAAACTACAAGCATATTTATTCTGATAAGCCTTTTTGAGTTTTTGTAATGACTTCTTTATTTATCATCAAACATATAACCTACTTTTCTTTTTTTTTTTATACATTTATCATATCCATATTTGCTAAGTTTTTTTCTTAAATGACTTATATAAACTTCGACAATTTCTATTGTAACATCAGAGTCAATACCCCAAACTCTATCATAAATCTGTTCTTTAATAATATAGAACCTTTATTTAAAAGAAGGTATTCAAGCAAATTAAATTGTTTATTTTGAAGCTCTATTTCTTCATCTTTTACAAAAACCCTTCTTTATTTAAGTCTAAATGTAAATCTCTAAAGTCTATGCTGTTTCTATCTTGCATCTTTCCATTAGTCCTCAAAATAGCATATATTCTAGCAACTAACTCCTCCATATAAAATGGTTTTGTAAGATAATCATTTGCCCCTATCTCAAAAAGCCTTTACTTTATCATTTAGCGATTCTTTAGCTGTTAATATTAATACTGGTGTATCTATAAACTTTTCTCTCATAGACTTTAATATCTCTATTCCAGATAAATTGGAAGCATAAGATCTAAAACAATTAAATCATATATATTTTGCTCTATCATATAAAGTGCTTCCTCTCCATCGCTGCATGACTCTGTTTCAAAATGAGTATTTAATTCATCTAAAATGCTTTTTAATAATTTTATATTGTCTTCAACGACTAAAACTTTCATATATACCTCCCAACAATGTCATTAATCAATTTTTTATAATCAATTTGTATTTATATTAAATTAAGCTTCTATAAATATTATAGAAGCTTGATTTGTTTGTGTATTAATTTCTTACAATACTTGCAGTATTAGTCTTTAAATCGATATCTATATTTGATTTATTTTCTATATCATCATAAGTATATCCTATAATCTCTAAAGTATTTTCTTTATCAGTACTATTTAGCATTAATGCACTAAAATCTTTTGCTTTTTAATGTTGAATTATTAGATATATTGTTGACACTTATATATTCACCATCTGAATTTTTTTCAGCTACTTTTAATATTATATTTCCTAAGTTTTTTTTGTGAATTATTTTAATTTTTACTTTGTAGCTAGTATCATCAATCCCTTTAAAGTCGTATATTTCTAAAATATCGTATTTAAGCATGTCTTCTAATTCTTTTTTGTTTCTCTTCTAAATTAGATAGCTTTTCTATATTTGCTGTATTCTCATTTAAATCTACATTTACATTATAATCTTCTGTTTCATAACTATATCCTATTATATCTATAGTATAAGTGTAATTTTGAGGGATAATTTTTATAAGAGCTTTTTCATCTCTTTTTAAGCGAAATTTCTACAGGAACTTGTTTTTGTAGATATTTTATTTTGATTTTCATCTAATTCAACATAATTTATACTTATATTTTTAAGTATTTTATTTGATTTATTTTTTATCTTTGTACTCACATTATTTTTGTCGTATTATGAGAAATACCAGTTATCTTAGTATTTTCTATTTCTAATACTTTTTGCCTCGCTCTTTTGCAACTTCATACCCTATTTCTTTTTCTGATTCATTAAGTCTAAAAACTACAATTAATATTACTATAGCAATTACAGTTAATAATGATGTAAATATTAATTTTTATTATTCATATATAATTCCCCTATCAAAATCATTTTGTCATCTAAAGTAGATCTTTGTGGTTTTTCATAAAATCATAAAGCGCTTGTGTGACTAATGTTTTTCTATCGTATGATGAATTGCTACATAGACGCAAGAAATCATCCCATACTCCTTTATCTACTTTTAAATTTACTGTTTTGTCACTAGTTTCTTCAAAGTCTATAGCTATGGATTTCTTTTGTTTTTTTGGTTTTAAAGATTTACAATCTCTAACCTCTAAGTACCAATCATAAACTTCACATAGTTTATCTAAATCTTCTTGAGTTAAATTTATTTTTCTATCTTTTTTAACTTTTGTAGATTTTTTTTTATTTTTAGTTACATCTTTTGTATCTTCTTTAGCTTTATTTTTTTTTATTGTTTATTTTCTCAGGTGATTTTTTCAACTTTATCTTCTTTTGATTTAAGTTTTTCTCTATAGAAGACTTCTTTGCTGATTTTGGTTTGTTTTTTTTTTGTTTTGTTCACTTTTTAATTAATGTATTATCTACAAAAGATACCTGTACAGATGTATTTATAGATTCTTTATTATCTTTTTATATATTTACCATTTACACTTTTATATCCATTTTTATTTAAATTTCTTCTTAATGTTTGTGGTTTTACCCAAGGTAGAAACAATCTCATCCAAAGAAATGCCCTTGTCTTGCAGTCTTAAAAATTCGTCTATTCTTTGATTAGAAGCCATTGTTCTCCTCCATTTATTTCTTTTTATTAATTGTACCATAAAACCATTATTTTACACTTTTTCTTTAATATAAAAAAAAGCTAATCAGATAAAATTATATATTTTATTTGATTAGCTATATTAACATATCTACCTTTATTAAACCTTAATTATTATATCTATCTTATAATTTTTCTAGTTAGTGTACCTATACCTATTCCCATACAAATAACACCTAAGACCATCTCTATATCAGCCAATATAGCTGATTCAAATATAGGTCGTCATATTTCATTGCCAACTCCTGTAAATAAACCTGTACTAAGTGAAAATGCATTTAAAAAATTCTTCAAAAGAATTTTCTAAAGGATAAAGTTTCTATGGCGATTATACTGTTGTATTTAACTATTCTTCCGTCTATATTTACTCCTACTATCAAAAATAAAAATGTAAATATTAGTATTATAGCAAAGCTAAAATAAATACTGTAAATTGGTCGTTCTCCATATCCACACGAAAACCAATATAAGTAGGACTTAATTTTAGATAGAAAATCCAGAGTTTTATGTTCTTCTCTTTTTCCTAGGTAGTAGTACTCTCCAAAATTGCTTTTTTAGTTGTTTTTTTCATATTGAAATGCGATATTTTGATATATCATATAAAAGCCTTCGTATTCATCTCTGTCGTTTTTCTATGTAGGAGCTTATCAAAAGAAGGTCTTGTATCAAAAGTTGTCATATATTTATCGTCAAATTCAAAATCACTTATATAGCATTTTCTAGTTTTTAAATTTTGCATACCACAATCGCAGACTAAAATTTTAAATAAGTCGCTATCTTTTATAATGACACCTTGCATATCTGTAAGTTCAAAATTTGTATTTTCAAATGTGCATTTTTCAAATAAAGCATAAGATAAATTACTTCCTTTAAACTGTGAATATATATAACAGTCTTCAAAATAACACGAAAAATTATCTTTTATATTTAGAGATGGAGTCTTTATCGAGTCTTCCTTTATAAATGTGCAATTTTCAAATATAATTCCTCCTCCACCGAAGCTGCACTTTTTAAAATTACATCCAATAAAGAAACAATCTACAAATTTAATATTTTGAAATTTACAGTTAAAAAATTAGCACATATAAAATCCTCTCCATTTATAATTTGGAAATCTTCTTCTTTTTAAAACTCCACTAATTCCTATAAGCTGTTTTTGTATTTTTAAAACTGTACTCTCCTGTAAGGCTATATCCGCTTATTAAACTCTTGTCATTTTTATTTGAGACCTAATTTTTTATTGTTTTCTTTTCTTTTTTATTTGTTTTTTTCTAGTTTGTAATTTTCTTCTTTAAAGTTTACATAAGGCATAAAAATCACTCCTTTAATATATAAAATATATCATTTTTAAATATTATTACCATAATATTTGTTTTAATACTACGTATATTTGTTTTATTATAAAGCCTTATACTTAACTGAAATTACTCTGTGCAAGGTTATTCCTTCCAATATAGATGGTAGTTTATTATTTAGTATATAAACATACTCAATAATAAAGTCTATAATAAAAAAAACTGCTAAGGTTTTATACTTAGCAGTTTTAATTTATTTTTAATTTATATTTTGATTTATTTGATTTATTTTTATTTAACTTATTTGATTGATCTATTAGATTGAGTTAGCTCTTCTTCTATATCCACGTCTACACTTTTACCGAAAATTTGAATTCCAATAAATACTGCAGCTAATGCCACTGGAAGAACTATATAAACAGGCATTCCGAATCCTGCTGGTATATAACCAAATAATATACTTATAGCACCTACAAATAGAGAATAAGGTATTTGTGTTCTAACATGGTCTATATGGTTGCATCCTGCACCCATTGAAGATAATATTGTTGTATCTGATATTGGTGAGCAGTGATCTCCAAATATTGCTCCTGTTAAAACTGCACTTGTAGATACTATTATATAGCTCATATCAGGATTAATTGAGTATGCTAGTGGTATTGCAAGCGGCATAAGTATACCCATTGTCCCATAAGATGTTCCTGTTGCAAATGATATTATTGCACCTAAAACAAATATTATACTTGGTAGAGTAAATGCTGGTATTGAATCTGATAAGTAGTTTATTAAGAATTTAGCAGTTCCTAATTCTTTATTACTGAACTTAATGACCAAGCACATATCAATATTACACAAGTTATAAGTAGAGTTTTCATTCCATCTACCCATATTTCTATTCCTTCACTTATTGTGAACATTTTTTTACTTGCCCCATAATCATAGCAACTATTCCCGCAAATAATGCTGATTGGAATAATGCAACTGATGCATCTGAGTTACTAAATGCTTCTCTTATAGCTTCAAATGAAAATGGTGCATTTTTCATTATTTCGATTGATACATTATTATCTCCAGCCATTATAGTAGTATAACCACTATAATAGAAAGCAATTAATGCACCTACTATTAATGTTCCTATTGGTATTATAGCACTCCATATATTTGGTACAACACCTTCTAAAGGTTCTAAATCATCGTGTTCTTGCGATATTTTTGTTTTAATTCATTTCCATCAGCAAGACTTTTTCCACCACGTCTCGCTTCTAATTCACATTTTCTCATTGTACCGAACTCTTTTAATAAGCATGATGTTATAACGATAAATGCTAATATTAATATATTGTAAAATCTAAATGGTATTGTATTTAAAAATACGCCAAATGCGTTTTCATTTACACCAATTGAATTAAAAGCGTCTCCTATAAGTCCAACTTCTAGTCCTATCCAAGTTGAAATTATTGCAAGTCCTGCCACTGGAGCAGCAGTAGCATCTATTATAAAAGCAAGTCTTTCTCTTGATATTTTCATTTTGTCAGTTACAGGTCTCATCATAGGCCCTATTATTAGTGAATTTGCATAGTCATCAAAGAATACTAAAAGACCTGCAAACCAAGTTATAAGCTGTGCTGACTTTGCAGTTTTTAGCTTTTTTGTGATAATGCTTCAGCTATTGCCTTTGCTCCACCCATTTTAGCTTACTAGGTTTATAACTCCACCTATTGCTAAAACTTGTAATATTATTCCTGCATGCCAAGGATCTGCAAGAGAGTCTACTGCTCTACTTACTAAATCTAAAAATGCATGTATTATTGTATAAAAAATATTGATTCCTGCGAAATTTAGAATGAATCCACCAGACATAATTCCTATAGCTAAAGATATAACTACGTTTTTGTTGCAAATGCAAGTATTATTGCTACTAGTGGTGGTATTAATGTTAGCGCCCCATATTTATCTGCATTGACCTGGTCAATATCTACTTCTTCGGCAAATGCCATTACAGTAGACATCATGAATATCATTATCGATATTAATGCTACTTTTGATGTTTTGTTTTCATTTTCTCCTCCTAATATTATGAATATCAGAAAGGTACACTAAAAATGTTGATTTTCTAATCAACAAGATTTGCTACTTTATATGCTAAAAGATAAGTTTTGATAGCTCTCCACATTTAGTGACAGTGATATATATATTTTATATACCCCCAGTTATATAGGCTTAAAGTATCACCTATATACTTCGGCAACATACCCTTTCAAGATAAGTCATCGTACTTCCCTCGTTATCTTTACTCTTATATATTGCACCTCTACCTTACTATACATATTCATGTTGTATTATTTTCTCTATTATATATTAATTATTTCCTAAATTCAACCATATTTTTAATTTTTTTAAATAAAAGTTGTATTTTTATTTAATTAGAATTTTAATATTTTATATTTTAAATATATTTTTTATCTTTAATATATTATCTACACTTTTTAAAGTAATATTACATTTACGTTTTATTTAGAATAATTACTAAATATGATTTAAAAGTATACTCTCCTGTGCTACAATTTAATAAATCAAATTAATTAGAAAGAAGGTATATTTTATGTTAATTTTTATAGGGATATTATTTACTTTATTAATACTTGTATTTAGTGTATTAAATAATATATTCCTTGGATTCGGACTTAGTATATCTCTTTTATTTTTTACATTTTGTCGCTTTAAAAAAGAGGATACTCACTAAAAAAAAAATAGGAATGCTTTATTGGGTTGAGACTAAAAATCATTAGATATAATAATTATATTGATTTTAATAGGTATGCTTATAAGCTCATGGTTAAGCTCCGGTGTAATTTCTAGTATTATTTACTACGCTTTAAAATATATAAATCCTAATTTATTTATATTGTGCGCGTTTTGATTACGAGTTTAGTATCTATGCTTATTGGAACTTCTTTTGGAACAGTAAGCGCTGTAGGAATACCCCCTTGTTATAATAGGAAAAGCAGCTGGAATTAACTTAGGTCTATTAGGTGGGGCAATTTTTTCTGGGGCATATTTTGGAGATAGAACTTCTCCCCTGTCATCAAGTTTACTTTTGCTTTGTAATTTGACTAATTTAAAATTATTTGATTATGTAAAAAACTAGTAATTGATAATATTATTCCTTTTATTTTGTGCATAGTATTTTACCTCGTATTTTCACTTAAATACCCACTTACATCTATAGATAATCGCCTTAGTATAGAATTATATAATTACTACAATGTATCTATCTTATTATTATTGCCAGCTATTGTATTATTTTTACTTTCTATATTTAAAGTCAAAATAACTCACTCTATTCCAATAAGCATATTATGTGCTTTTATATTAGATATATTAATCCAAAATACAAGTGTTTATAACTTTTTAAATTGTCTTATTTTCGGCTATACAAATAATTCTGATGTATTAAAAAATATAATTCAAGGTGGAGGTATAATCTCCATGTTAAAAACATGTTATATAATTATAATTTCTTGCTGTATTTCAGGATTTTTCAGCGGACTCAATATATTTGATAGCTTTAAAGAAAAATTAAAAGAAAAAACTTATCCCAATCATCTATCTTTTTAGTAACAGTAATTCTTGGAATAATAAACGCCGCTGTAGGTTGTAGCCAAACTATAGCTATTATATTGACACTCGATATTGTCAAAGATTTATATAAAGATCAGCCAAATGATGAATTGGCACTCGATATTTCAAACTCAGCAATATTAACTCCTGCACTAATTCCTTGGTGTATAGCTGCTCTTGTGCCTTCTTCACTACTTAAAATAAATATCTACAGCTATATTCCATTTGCATTTTATCTTTATATAGTCCCTATAATTCACTTTATTAGAAAAAAATTTAATCTTTTTAAATCTGAAAATAAAGATTTAAATAAAGAAAGTATTTAAAATTAAGTTTTTATTTACCTAAAAATCATTGGAAAAATTTTGATACAAATTAAAGGATTTTTTATATTTATGTCGAAAGTATTACTATTAAAATATAAATTTATATTGTATTCATATTAAAAAATATTTTAAATCCATAGGAGGACAACAGTTTAATGTTATTAATTTACAACGAAAAAACAAATCCATATTTTAATTTAGCAATGGAAGAATATTTTTTAAAAAACACAAAGGAAGATTTATTCTTACTTTGGAGAAATGAATCGGCTATAGTAGTTGGAAAAAACCAAAATACTTTATCTGAAATAAATTATGAATATGTTAAAGAACACGATATAAAAGTAGTTAGAAGACAGTCAGGTGGAGGAGCAGTTTTCCACGACTTAGGAAATCTATGCTTTACATTTATAGCTTGTAACAACAATAGCTTTAGTGATTTTAAACGCTTTACTATGCCTATTGTAGAAGCTTTAAAAGGACTTGGAATAAATGCAGAATTCTCTGGACGTAATGACTTATTAATAGACGGACAAAAGTTCTCAGGAAACGCTCAATACAACTATCAAAATAAAGTTATGCACCACGGTACTTTATTATTCTCTTCAGAAATAAACGACGTATCTGTTGCACTTAAAGTAAAACCTATAAAATTTGAAGGTAAATCTGTTAAATCTGTAAAATCGAGAGTAACTAATATAAGTGAACATTTAAAACAACCTATGACAGTTTTAGAATTTAAAGATTACTTAATGGATTTTGTAGCTAAAACAGACAAAGATAGTAAAATGTATACTATGACTGATGAAGACATAGCCTCTATAGAAAAATTAGTAGAAGAAAAAATACAGTACTTGGGATTGGAACTATGGTAACTCACCAAAATTTGCTCTAAGCAATGAATTAAAATATGCTGGAGGAAATGTTGAGTTTAATTTAAATGTAGAAAAAGGAATTATAACTGATATTAAATTCTTTGGTGATTTCTTTGGAAAAGAAGATGTATCATTTATAGAAGAGAAATTAACTGGTGTTAAACACAATGAACAGTCTATAAGAGAAGCTTTAAAAAGATGTAAATATAAATGACTACTTCTTAAATGCAAGTGTAGATGTATTAGTAGATGGTATAATAGGAGTTAAATAGTAAAAACAAAAATTAATATAAAAAAGGAGCTATGATTAATTTCATAACTCCTTTTTATATTAAATATAAATTATTTTACTATAACTTTTTTGAATTTCTTTTTTACCACGTTTTACAACTGCTCCGTCACCTTCTAATTCTTCTTTAGAAACTGTAGCTTGGATATCTGTTATTTTTTCACCATTTACAGAAACTCCACCTTGTTGTATATTACGTCTAGCTTCTGATCTTGTTGGTGCAAGGTCAGCTTTAACAAATAAGCTTATTATATCTATTTTACCTTCTTCTAAATCATCTTCACTTAATTCAACAGTAGGCATATTTGCAGCATTTCCTTGGCTAAATAATGCTCTTGAACTTTCTTGAGCAGCTACTGCATCTTCTTCGCTGTGAACTAATTTAGTTAATTCGTATGCAAGTATTTCTTTAGCTTTATTAAGTTCATTACCTTCCCAGTTTTCCATTGCTTTTATTTCTTCAAGTGGTAAGAAAGTAAGCATTTTTTAAGCATTTTATAACGTCAGCATCTGATACGTTTCTCCAGTATTGGTAAATTCAAATGGAGAAGTTTTATTAGGATCTAGCCATACAGCTCCTGATTGAGTTTTACCCATTTTCTTACCTTCAGAGTTAAGAAGAAGAGTTATAGTCATAGCGTATGCATTTTCTCCTAATTTACGTCTTATTAGGGTCAGTTCCTGCAAGCATATTTGACCATTGGTCGTTACCACCTAATTGCATTTGGCATCCGTATTTTTGGTATAATTGATAGAAATCGTAAGCTTGCATTATCATGTAGTTGAATTCTAAGAAAGTAAGCCCACCTTCTCTGTCCATTCTTTGTTTGTAACATTCAGCAGAAAGCATTCTGTTAACGCTGAAGCAAGAACCAACTTCTCTTAATACATCTACATAATTTAAGTCAAGTAACCAATCTGCATTGTTTACTAATATTGCTTTGTCATCTGAGAAATCTATAAATTTACTCATTTGTTTTTGAAACACTCACAGTTGTGGTTTATCATCTCTGGAGTCATCATTTGTCTCATATCACTTCTACCAGATGGATCACCTATCATTGTAGTTCCTCCACCTACTAATGCTATTGGTTTGTTTCCAGACATTTGTAATCTCTTCATTAAACATAAAGCCATAAAGTGACCAACATGTAGAGAATCAGCAGTAGCATCAAATCCTATATAGAATGTAGCTTTACCTGCATTTATTAATTCTTTTAATTCGTCTTCATCAGTTACTTGTGCGATAAGTCCTCTTTCGACTAATTCTTCGTATACTGTCATTTTATTCACTCCTTTATTTAAAATTAAATATAATTTCATGTTTTAATAAATTTTTTAAAATATTTATTAAGTTTTAATTTAGTTAATATGAAAAATTTATTTTGTAAAATATAAAAGCCCTCGTCCTATCTAAAGGACGAGGGCATATCTCACGTTACCACCTTTGTTTATAGATAATTCACATTATCTACCTCAGTGAGTTAAAAACTCTGCACTATAACGTGTGCTCACGTCACTTCCTACTATTATTTCAGAGTGAAGCTCAAAGGTGTATTCATAATATCCCTAGTGCGCCTCTCATCAACCGGCTACTTTCTGTTTAAGTTATTATTATTACTATTCCTCATCTTAGCTATTAATAATATAATTAACAAATTTTGATTTTTATACATTCTATTATATGCAAATTCAAATTTTTTTTGTCAATAATTATATAATATTACTAAATTTTTATAATTTTAGATATTATAAATCTAATATATTTTTAAATCTATGTAATTATTTTATATTTTCTTTTATAGCTTTTGATAATTGGTCTGGACATGAAGTCATTTTGTTTCCACAAGTAGTTCCTTCTAATTTATCTGCAACTTCTAATGCATTTTGTCCTATTAATAATTTAGCCATTCCTGAAAGGTTTCCGTTACATCCACCTACGAATTCAACGTCAGTTATTGTGTTATTTTCATCAACTGAAAAGTTCATTTCTCTACAGCATATTCCAGATGTTTTAAAGTTTATTTCCATTATTATTCCTCCTAATTTCTATATATATTTTTTCTATAATTATAAATAATATATGATAGAATTTTTCTATAACATTATTGATTTTGACTATATCTATTATCCATAATAATAGTATAAATTGCAAGAAAAATATACAATTTAAATAAATAAAATATGTATAAAAAATATACATAATTTAATACAAAATAAAAAGTGATAAAAAATTTATTTTATTTTTATCACTTTTTATTTTATATTATTTTCCTATTAAATGTTTGAAGAAATCAACTGGTCTGTATATTAATAATCTAGGACCACTGAACTTCATAACGTCTTTTACTTTTTCTTTCATGCTTTTTTTTATAGCAGTGTATAGGACATTTTTTGACAGTAAGTTTTTTCTTCACCGAATTTACACTTATCTAGTCTTTGTCTACTGTAATCTAATAATTCTTGACATTCTTCACATAAACCGTCTTTGTGTTTATGTTTTTTTTCTTACAATATATATCTACCATTACACCTATTATCTTTTTTTCTCTCTCTATTCTAGTCATATCTATCCTCCATTTCCTCATAAATTCAATTTAAAGTAGGCCGTATGATAAATCACAGGCCTACTAAACTATAAAACTCTATCTAGTACTATATTTATTGTATACGTACAAGTTTTTTTTTTCTAATCCGTATCTCTTATTGCATATTGCACTACTTGATTTTCTATGAGATACCATTACTATTGTTTTATCTTTACATTCATCATCTATACTTTTTAATATACTTGCCTCATTTAATGTATCTAAGTTACTTGTTGGCTCGTCTAATATAAGTATGTCACTATTTCTTAAGAATGCTCTAGCCATAGACATTCTTTGTTTTTCACCTGATGATAAGTTTCCACCTAATTCTCCAACATTTGTTTCGTATCCTTGTGGAAGTTTCATTATAAACTCATGGATAGATGCTTTTTAGCAGCCTCTACAACTTCTTCAAAGCTTGCATTTCTATCACCCATTTTGATGTTATTTAATATTGTATCGTTAAATAAGAATGTATCTTGACTCACTAGAGTTTGAGATTTTCTTAAAGTTTTTGTAGGTATATTTTTAAGTTTTCATCACCTATTGAGATTTCACCTTTATTTACATTCCAGAATCTCATCATTAATTTAAGAAGTGTACTCTTACCAGATCCTCTCACCTATTATAGCGACTTTTTTTCACCTTTTTTAATATCAAGTGATAAGTCTTTTAATATATTTTCTCTATTTTCATAATCAAAGCTTATATTATCTACTTTTATATCTTTTGAAGAAAGTTCTATTTCACCTTCTACATCTTCAACTACTGGCACTTCGTCTAATATATCAAATAGTCTTTGTGCACATGCAAATGTTTGAATTAAGTTGTTTGATAAGTTGCTTTAGTGCAACAACTGGTCCAAATGAACTTGCAAGAGTTACTATTGCAACTAATCCTTGTCCTATTGTTATTTGACCTTGTTTATTTAACTCTATACTTACAAATAAGAATGTAAGTATTGCTATCATTATTACTATATCAGTGAAGGCTCTTATTATTCCCTCATGACCTTTTTATTACACCCATTTTCTCGTGTAAGTTTTCACTATTTTCGTTTATAGCATTTTTTTCTATCTTCACCTTTATCAAATAAAAAAGTATTTCTTTTATACCATTTAAACTTTCTAAGAAGTATGAGTTTGAATCTGCAAATGCAGCTCTATATTCAACCCCACCTTGTTTAGCAAATTTTGATGAGAATACTGGTATAAAATATCCTACTATTAAATAAAATACTACTGATAATGCCCCGAATACTGGGTTTATACTAAATAATACGCATGCTATTATAATTGATGTCACTACACCTATTGCTATTGGAGCTACTGTATGAGCATAAAATACTTCTAATAATTCTATATCACTTGTTATTATAGATATTAAACTACCTTTTTCTTTTTGACTCAAGTTTTGCTGGAGCTAATTTTCTTAACGCTTTAAAAACTTGATCTCTTAATATTGCAAGTATTGTAAAGGCTATAAAGTGTCCTGAATACTGCTCTATAAATCTAAGTATACCTCTAAGTATTGCACAAGCTATAACTATTTTTATAGCAGTAGAGGCACTCATACCTACATTAAATCCTAATATATCCGCTCCTGCAACCATACCAAATGATGTTATTGCAGTTGCAGCTAAAATCCTAATATACCGAATGATATAGTTATCATCATTATTGGTGCTAGTGGTTTTAAGACTTTTATAAGTCTTAACATTATTTTAAATCCTGATTGTCTCTCTTTATTCATACTATATCACCTCGATTTCATCTGAAGTTTTTTCTAAGTTTTTACTTTCTAATTCGCTGTATATGTTTTCTAAATCATTTTGGTGATCTACTAGGTTTTTATATACTCCGCCTTTTAACATAAGCTCGTTATGGTTTCCGCTTTCAGCTATTACTCCATTTTCTAACATGTAGATTGTATCTGCATTTTTAACGTTTAATAATCTGTGTGAAATTATTATAACTGTTTTATCTTTAGATAATTTTTCTATACTTTCCCAAATCTTTTTTCACTTTCTACATCTATATTTGAAGTAGCCTCGTCGAATATATAGATATCTGGGTTTTGATTATTGTTCTAGCAAGACAAAGTCTTTGTTTTTTGTCCACCAGAAAGTAAGTTTCCGCCTTCTCCAACTTTTGTATCTAATTTGTTTGGAAGGTTTTTTTAACGAAGCTATCTAAGTTTGCTTCTTTTAATACTGCATAGATTTCTTCATCTGTAGCATCTTTTTTTACCCATTTTTATATTTTCTCTTATTGTTGTGTTGAATATATAAGCGTTGTGGTTTATAAATCCAACTTTTTTATTTAATACATCAAATGGTATGTCGTTTAAGTTAATTCCGTTAAATGTTATAGCACCTTTATCTACTTCGTCTATTTTAAGAAGTAAGCTAGTGATTGTACTTTTTCCCGAACCACTTTCTCCGACAAACGCAACAGTTTGTTTTTCTTTTATGTCTATATTTATATCTTCTAATATTGTTCTTTTCTTGTCGTAACTATAAGACACGTTTTCTAATTTTATGTCTATATTTTCAAGAGATTTCATTTGTTCTTCAGTTAAAGATGGTTTTTCTTCTACTTCTATATCAAGTAAGTCAAATATTCTATCACTTGCTGATATACCATTCATAGCAACGTGGAATAGTGAACCTAAAAGTCTCATTGGTAAGAAGAATTCCGCACTTAAAAATATTATTATTAATAATCCACCAGGAGTTATTATCCCACTTCTAAATTGGCTTATAGCTATTAATATACCTATTGCTGAACCACCGTAAGCTACTAAATCCATTATTGTTATTGAATTTAATTGCATTTGTAAAACACTCATTGTTATTTTTCTAAAGTGTTCAGCATTTTTATTCATTTCATCGTTTTTGTCTTCATCTCTGTCAAATATTTTTAAAGTAGTAAGACCTTGAAGATTTTCTAAGAATGAATCACCTAAATTAGTATATACACCCCAGTATTTGCTTAATAATTTTTTAGCTATTTTCATAACTGCCATTATTGTAAGCGGTATTAAAGGTACACATATTAATAATACTAATGCTACTTTAAAACTTATAAATGATACTACTACAAATAATGTAAGTGGAGCTAATGCACTGTAGAATAATTGTGGTAAGAATCTACCAAAATAAATTTCTAATGCTTCAACACCATCAACACCTATTTGAACTACTGATGATGTAGATATAAATTTATTGTAATTTACACCTATATCTAATAATTTTTCATATATTTTTCTCTTAATATCTTTTTAACTTCACCTGATGAATAAAGTGAGAATCTTGTTGAATAATAATTTGCTAAGAATCTTATTACTAAAAGTGATCCTATATAAAGACCATCTCTTAAGTAATTTATTTCTAATTCTGATTTTATTAAACTATCTATTGTATTTCCTATAAATAGGATAACTAATATGTTACATATAATTGATATCCAGTTCATTAGAACTGTCATAGCAATCCATTTTTAGAACTATTGCATAGTTCTAATAATCTCTTTTTAAACATTTTACACCTCTTCGATTTTTATCGTCTTCATTTTTTGTAAAGAATACAACTTTTGTAACCCACATAACTACAATAACTACTCTCATTATTGGGCTTTTAATAGTTATAAACATAAATAGTAAAAGTAATGATACTGGTATAGTAAGCATTAATTTACCTTTTAAAGTCATTCCACCTTTTTTCGTGGAAGTTTCTAACGTATTTATCGTAAATTTTTGTATTCATGAATTTTTCGCTTAATTTTTCACTACTACTTATATAACAGTAAGATGTTAAAAGTAATAGTGGTGTTGTAGGAATTAAAGGTAAAAATATTCCTATTATTCCTATTGCTAATGAAATTGTTCCAAGAGCTATAAGCCCTATTTTTTTAGAGATAACATATCCCTCCCCTAATTTGAAATATTTGAAATTACCTATTTAGTAAAACAAGAATGCCTATATAAGCATCCTTGTTTAAAATATTTTATATTAATATTAGATGAGATTATATAAATTATAATCTAACAAATTTGCTTAGGTATAAAGTATACCTCTTCATCTTGTTTATGTATATATCCTGTTACGTTATATACATCTTTTATAGTATCTTCATCTAGAACTTCTTGTGATCTACCTTGCTTTATTAATTTCCCATTTTTCATAATTACGATATTATGACTATAGTTTATAGCTTGGTTTAAATCATGTAAAACCATTATTATCGTAATATTGTACTTTTCGTTTAGAGTTTTTACTACTTCTAGTATCTCTATTTGATGGTAAATATCAAGATAAGTTGTAGGCTCATCAAGAAGTAATACGCCTGTATTTTGTGCAAGCGACATTGCTATAAATGCTCTTTGCTTTTGTCCACCGATAAATTAACTACTTTTTATCTTGTATTTCTTCTATACCTGTGGCTTTTAAGGCAAAGTCTATCATTCTTTCATTTTCTTCTTTATCTTCTTTTTTTAACATTTGGATATATAGTTCTACCAAATGCAACTAAGTCTCTAACAGTTATATCATCTGGTGCTTCATTTTCTTGATACACACATGATATATATTTTGCAATTTCTTTTTGTTTTAACTTGCCTAAGTCTTTATATCCTAAATATATTTTTCCAGACTTAGGTTTTAAGTAAGTAGATATCATATGTAAAAAGTGTACTTTTTCCACTTCCATTTGGTCCAAGGATAGTGGTAACTTCTCCACTTTTAAATTCTAATGATAAATCTTTTATAAATTCTTGTTTTTTATTATAAGAAAAACTTATATTTTCTAACTTAACCATTATCTTTTGCTCCTTCTAAGTATATAAATAAAGAATGGACCACCTATTAAACACATTGTTACCCCTACTGGTATCTCGTAAGGTCTAAATATATTTCTAGATATTGTGTCTGCTACAAGAAGTGAAAATCCTCCCATAACATAACTAAATGGTATTAAGAATTTATGACTAGATCCTATTAAGAATCTACATATATGTGGTATTACAAGTCCGACAAATGATATAACACCACCAACTCCTGTAGATATACTTGTTAAAAATACTGCTACAAAAGTTATTAATACTCTAACTTTATTTACATTTAACCCTAAACTTTGAGCTGTTTTATCGCCAAGACCCATAAGGTCACAGCATTTTATAACTGCTAAGCATAATACAAGCCCTGCTACTGTATAACAAGCTAATATTCTAAAATCTGCCCAAGTTACATTTACTAAACTTCCTAAAAGCCAAGTTTGTATAGTTGAAACTCCTGAACTATTAAATACTGTCATCATTGATGATAATGCATTTAAGATTGAGTTTACACATACACCGGCTAAAATTATTCTAACTGGTGAGAATCCCTTGTCTTCTCCTATTAAATATACAAGACAAGCAGCTACTATACCACCTATAAAAGCTAATATAAGTTTGTATTTTATAAATTGTGAAAATAACACCATTACAGCTATTGATGCTAAACTAGCTCCTGATGATATACCGATTATACCAGGATCAGCTAGTGGATTTTTCATAGTAGTTTGTAAAAGTGCACCTGCTACTGCAAGATTTCCACCGATTAAAACAGCACTTAGAACTCTCGGCATTCTAAGGTCTTTAATAATTAAAAAGTTGTTACTTTGTTATTTAAGAACATTCCCTCAAGTAATTCTTTGATTGAAATGTCTAAACTACCTATTCTTAAAGATATTAATATTGTAATCAATAAAATAAAAACTGTACCAAGTATCATGCATATTTTTTTAGAACTACTTAAAGTATGTGTTTCTATTCTACTCATAATATATCTCCTAATTTTTCTACAGCCTCAACTATTTGTAAGTTTGCACTCATACCGAAATAACCATTTTCTAAATAAGTTATATCGTTATTTTTAACTGCATTTACATTTTGCCATAGTTCTTTGCTTTAACTCATCTGATACTGCTTTTTTTTGCAACTTCTGGATCAGCATGAGTCATAACTAGTATTTTATCTGGATTTAATTTTATTATCTCTTCTAAGTTAAGTGTTGTAAATGAAGTTGCTGCATTTGAGAATATATTTTGTCCTCCTGCTAATTCAACTAAATTTCCTACATAACTTTTATCTGTTGCAACCATTACACTTCCTGGTGCCCCAAATAATACTAAGATTTTATCATCCGATTTTTTATTAGAATTAACTTTTCTTCTACTTTGTTTATTTCATCTAGTATTTCATTTGCTTTATCTTGTTTTTGAATTTTTCTCCCTAAAGCTGTTACAGTTTCTTTTTAATCCATCAACTGTGCTTAAGTTGTAAAATCAGCGTCTATGTTATTTTCTTTAAATTGTTTTTCATAATCACTTCCTAGTGTATCTACGCATATTACAATTTGTAGGATTTAATGATTTTATTATTTCCATATCTGGACTCATTGGACTTCCAACTTCTGTTGCACCTTTTGCGCTTTCTGGAAGGTCATAATTAGTTTTTGAACACCGCTAACTGCTACATCTAATCTATCAAGTATTTGAGTTATTGCAACAGATGTTGCTACAACTACATCTCCTTTATTAGCTGAATTATTTTCTGAACTAGCGCTATCTGTATTACTGCTTGAACATCCAACTACAGAAAAAGTAACCATTAAAATAGATATTAAACTTAAAATCTTTTTCAACTTCTCGTCCTCATTTCCTATATCACAATACTGTCTTTTTTAATTCTCTTTAATTGTCATTTATATAAATTTAAATAATTTTCAAATCCATATTTTGGCTTTTTATCTTTATGATATTTAATTTATCCTTATTTGCCAAAATTTAAGAGAAATTACTCCATAATTTCTCCTTTAATAATAAGTCTTTTTACCACCATTTTTGTACAAGTAACTAAAGTTATCTCTTTTTACTCATATCTTGGGTAAACTGAAGTATTTTCAGCCTCTGTATCAAATTTTTCTGTTATCTTATACTTAAATATGCCCTTTGTAGTTTCAATTTCTATTTCATCGTTTATTTTTACTTTGTGTAGTTCGTTAAATACTTGGTTATACAAATAACTACTATGTCCTGCAACAGAGAAATTGCCCTCTTCTCCTGGCATAGCAGTTCCTTCAAAGTGACATGCATAATATTTTAGATACTTATTATCTGTGCCCTCTACGATTACTGTTTCCAAACCTACTGAATTAACCCTCATAATTGCGATTTCTTCTCCAGGTTCATAAGTTTGTTTTACTTCAGCTTGTTTTATTTCTTGTTTGAACTTATCTATACTGTTGTTTTCAACATATTTTGAATAATACCTTAATCCTTGCGGGATTATTATCATTAATAATCCCACAATGATTAAAAATATACTTAATTTTTTCGCATCTATTTTTTCTTCTTATTAAATACTACTATTCCCGCAACAACTGCTACTACAGCTACTGCTCCTGCTATTATTACAGGTGTAGAAGATTTAGATTCTTTAGCTTTGTCTTGAGTTTTTTCAGCATCATTATTTGATTCTTTATTCTCAGTATTTGTAGCTTCAACTTCTTCCTCTTCTTCTTCTACTTCGTATTTTTCAACAAGTTCTAAAGTATCGAAATTAGGTATTATATCAAATTCAACGTCTCTTCCCATAGCGTCAACATATATTTGAGTTTGGATCTTTGAATCTAATGAATCAACGTTAAATTTTAATTTAACAGTTGAAGCACCTTCTTCAACAGTTTCTACATTTTCTACAGGTTTACCATCTACTGTAAATCTGTGATTGTTCATGTATTCAGTTCCACTAAATCCTATTATGTAGTTGTAAGTTCCGTCACCTACTACTTCAAGTTGCATAGTCTCATCTAAATAAGTTCTCGCCATTGTCATTCCAATTTCTTGTTCATGATAAACGTCGTTTTGTATGTTGTATAATCCTGGTTCTATATCTTCATTTCCTGCAGCAAATGCTACATTAGTTAAACAAAGTATAGTCAAACATATAGTAAATAAATGCTTTAAAAATTTTTCATTCTTATGTCCTACTTTCTTTTTTCTTCTACCTACAAATGCACCTAATGCTGTTATTAAACTTCCGCCCATTAACATGCTTTCTGCATTTATTACGCTACCTGTTTGTGGTAAGCTACTTCCTGATCCATCTATATCTTTTACAAATGTATAAGTGCTTTCTAATAATTGAACACCGAATTCAACTGATCTGCTCATTGGTATTATGTATGCACTTACTTTTTATATCGTCGTTTAATGAGTTTATTTTGAATCTGTAGCTTTTTGCTAGTTGAAGAAGATGCAGTTACTTGATGGCTTACTAATGAACCATTTACATAGAATTTATGGTTGTTCATTAAGTTTGTACCTGTGAATGTAAGTGTTAAGTAAAGTTGTCCATCTATATCTTCTACTTTAGAAGTTTGGTTTAAATATTTTCTAGCCATTTCTCTACCAGTTTCGTTTTGGTGAACTACTTTATTTTGTATAGTATAAAGTTTACCTTTTTGTAGCAGTATCTCCAACTACTGTATCATTTGAACCAGAGTTTGAATCATTTGATCCTCCACTTGTGTTTCCGCCACCTGGTATAGTACCTTGGTTGTTGTTTTCTGGTAATTGACCTTCTTGGTTAGCACTTACAAATTTTAATGTAGATTCGTTTAATTTAACATCGAAATCAACTGTTTTGCTCATTGCATCTACATATGTACTTATGTTAAGTTTTGTTGATAAACTTGGTATTTCAACTTTTATTCTTATAGTATCATTTCCAACGTTTGTTTTTGTATAGCTTAAAGTTTTTGAGTTAGCTTTTATAACTATATTTTTCATTAAACTACTTTTGTCCTATTTCTAATGTTAAGTAGTATTTTCCATCTTTTATTTCAACGTTACTAGTTTCGTTTAAGATTCCTCTAACCATTGAATATCCTACTGGATTGTCTAATATAACAACATTTTTTACTTGATAATGACCATTTTTATATGTTCCATTTGATGAGTTGTTGTTGTCATTTTTATCTGATGTAGATCCGTTTGAATTGTTTCCGTTGTTGTTTCCATTGTTTCCGTTATCTACATTGTCATTTTTATCATCTTTGTCTTCTTCTTTATCGTCTTTGTTATCTTTATCTTCTTCAGGTTTTTGCTCTGGTTGTTGCTCTGGTTGTTGTGGTTTTTGAGTTGGACTAGTAACTGTATCGTCTTTTGTCCTCAGTTGAACCTGTTGATATTTTAGCATCTACTCTAGCAGTAGCATTTACTATAAAGTTACCAAATGGATTTATTTGGAATTTTATTCTTATATCATCATTTAAAGAAGATATTTCGAAAGTAATAGTTCTAACTTTAGTTGATTCATTTAATTCATTTTCGTATTTTACTTCTTGACCATTTATAGTAGGTACTACAGATTTCATTAAATCTCCAGATCCTAATTCTAAAACCATATATCTTTTTCCGTTTTCTACTTTTAAGTAGCTGTCTTGTAGGTAACTATTTGCAGAAGATGCTTCATCTGAATTATCTTTTTGAAAGTTGTATCTAAGTCTATTCTTTGTTGACTTGCTACAACAGCACTTTGTGCGTTAGTTAGTTCAGCTGCATATGAACTACTTATGCTCCCCCAAATATTGTTAAAATTGCTAATGCAGCCATAGCTGTTTTTACTTTTTTGTTTTTTAAATATCATTGTACTCCTCACTTTCAATTTTTTTCTGATATAAGAGTAACACAATTTGATAATCAATGTCAATTAAAAACAACTACATTTTTCAATAAAATTTTTCAAACCATTTAATTTCGTCCTTTTTCTAATTATTTTTAGTATTTTTCAATTCTTTTTAATCCAATATTTGTTGAAATAATAAATCTATTAGACTATAATTTATATATAGAACAATAATTTATAGACTAAAAAAAAGTTTTTATCAGGGGGGGGATTTAGTCATGAAATTTGGCGATAGAATTTTTATATGATAATGGAAGTTCAAATACTTTAGGGGTATATTTAAAAGAAATAAGTTCTCATGAAGCGCTCGTTAGACTAGATGATGATTCAATAAAAAAAGTTTTACCTAAAGAAAAACTTATATTTGTAAAAAACATGGACAACATGGATTTAGCACAAGCTTTAATAGTTGCCGACTATATAGCTAAGGAAAAATATGATGGGCATTACACTTTTTTTGGATTTTCAACTGGTTATAGATTTTGTTTTGGAACATTAGACAAAGTTTCTTATCATACTACACATTTAATGCCTCTTGGTAAGACTATTGAAGAAGCTATTAAAAAAAGCTATCGACGGTAAAGTAGATGTCGATTTAATTTTAGACAAAGAAGATAAAATGATGAGATAGATGTTGATACTTTTCAATTATATATATCTCTCTAGTTTACAAAACTTGTATTAATTTTAAATTAGTACAAGTTTTTTCTATGTATACTTGTTATTTTTGGAATAGTTTGTAAACTTTCAGAATAATTATTATTAAGAATTATACTAACTCTTTATAATTAGTCTGGGGGATTTAATATGAATAATGTGTCTGCAAATCTAAAAATATATTTTGAAGAGCCAAAGTGGATTTGTGAGTATTTTAGAAAAAAACAGGTGATGAAGTTGAAATATGTAAATTGTTTTTGATTTTGAACCTGTTTCTAGTGATATTTACAAATATTTTGTAAAAATTTTAATAACTTAACTTTCAAAAAAGTAAATTTGATATAGACAAATCAATATTAATTTAGATTTTTAATAATATAAAATAAAAAATTCGCTTCGCTCATGGCGCCAACGAATCGGAGATTCCGTTGCTTAAGTTAATAGGTTGGAAATTATACATTATCCATAAACCAGATAATATATAATTTCCTTAGAATAAAAAAGGCGTGAATTATTGTTCACGTCTTTTTATTTTGAATCAAATAAAACTTTAGTCTATATTTGATTATATAATTTAATCTATATCATATAACCAGCATGTATCTTTTTCTAGTTTTTAGTAAAAATTCTGCCGTAATCTTTTTCGTATTTTGCCTCATGAAATTTAAATATCATTTCATCTCCTAATTTACCAATGACTTCTATTTTGCCACTTTCACAAGAAAAACAATATTTAAAACATTTACCCTGTCCATTTTGCATAGCTTTTGCACCTTCAATTATCTCATAGCCCCTTTCAAATGGAACTTGAAATTGTCCTTTACTCCCTTTACTGGTCTACATTGAAATATATAATAAGGTACTACACCGATTGATGTAAGTTTTTTAATAATGATCCTAAAACATGAGAATCGTCATTTACTCCTTTTAAGAGTACAGTTTGGTTTTTTGACAACTATACCTATTTTTTTTGAAGCATTTTTATTGCTTTTTTAGATTCTTCTGTTACTTCATTTGGATGATTAAACTGCGTAACTATATAGATTTGTTTTTTCTTTGAATATTTTTTAATATTTCTAATAATTGCAAATCTTCAGATATTCTCTGCGGCATAACGACTGGTATTCTGGTACCAAATCTTATAAAATCTAAATTATCTATGGATGTAAACAATTTTAATAAATACTCTATTTTTGTATTAGAATTTACAAGAGAGTCCCCTCCAGAAATGAGTACATTTGAGATTTCTTTATGCTCTTTTATATATTGAGCCATTTCTTCAAAATGTTTAGCTATTTCTTCATCAGATAATCCCACTAATCTTTTTCTAAAACAATGTCTACAGTACATAGCGCATTGATTTGTGGATAAAATCATAACTGTTTCATTATATTTATGTTGCATTCCTGTAATTACAGTGTTGTCTCCTTCCCCACTAGTATCAAATGTCCCTTCTAAGTCCTTTTCAAACTCAGATGGTATTGCCATTTTTCTTATAGGGTCATTTTATCTTCTTTATTAATAAGTGACAAATAATATGCTGGTATAGATATTGGAAACTTTTCTGCTATTTCCATTATTTTTTTTTGTTCACTTGGGCTTAAATCTAAGAGTACAAATAAATCATTTAATCTATTTATATTTTTCTCTAGTATTGCTGGACAACTCATAAATATCACCCTATTTTAGTTTTATAATTATATTATACCAAAATCTAACAACTTTTTCTATTTGTATTGTATTTAAAATTACTACATCAGTTTACATTTTATTTTAAAATACAACTGTATATTTCAAATCTTAATATTATTCATTTTTATTTTTATAGGAATTGTATTTTTATTATCAGAAATACAATTCCTATAAGCTTTTTATTTAATATTTTTAGTAGATAAATGTTACTATTTTATTTAGTTTGACATAATATAATCTTATTTAATATTTCTTCTGTTCCATTAAAGCTCTGTCTTGTGCTTATTGATAAATTATCACAATTATTATCTATTAAATTTGATAATTCACCATGCTTTAGAACATAAGAATTTTTACATACATCTAGCATATCTTTATCCATTATTGAATCCCCTATTGCAAATGTGTCTTTATGTTGTAATTTGTTACATAGATATTTTACTGCTGTAGATTTTTTAATTCTGCAGGTAAAAATAAATTTTTGTTCCATTTATGTATGTATCCCAATTTAATTTCTTTATTTCGTCTATAAAGGTTGTAGCAATTTAAAGTCAAAAGTATCTCTATCTATCACAATGTATAAAAAAGAGTTCTTCTGCCTTTCTAATTTTTTTATGCCTTTTATACTTTTATAATTTTCTAACAATTCAATTATATCTTTAATATGTGAACTTAATTTTAATTTTCTTTTATAAGTAGTTTATATTCTTTGTCTACTTCTCCATTTACTAAAATATTTCCGCCATTTGAAGTTACTGCATATTTAAAATCTAATCCGTATTTGGAAAATGATATTCTTTTAAATTGCTCTATTGTCCTCGTTGTTGTAGGTATAAAATAACTATTTTGTTTTATTTTTTTAATAAGTTCAACTGTCTCTTTTGATATATAAGATATATTTTCTCCATTGTAGATTTCTATCTCGAGTTTAGTAGTGTCGTCTTTTAAAAATCTTTTGAATATATTATACTTCTATCTAAATCTGAAAAAAACTATCATATTATATATCCTTCATTTGTTTTATTATTCCACAACAACTGTAAGCTTTAAATTTAAACTCTTCTACTTTTACGTTTTTTTCTTTTGCTAAAACTAATATATGTTTTAGTTTTTTATTATTTATATCATCTACAAGTATTTTATATGGAACTCTTCTCAAAAGCACTCTCGTTGTCTCCCCAACTCCAGGTTTTATAAAGTTTATATCATCTATATCGTATTTATCTTTTATATTTTCGACATCATCATTTCCAATTTGAGTTATTTTATCTTCTGTCCAATTTTCAATTTCTCTATCTATATTTTTATATTGTCCTTTAAAACAAGATTGTATTGTATCTATATAATTATTTGATTCATCTACTTTTTTAATTCACTATAGTATTTTTGCACCGTGAAAATCATCTTGTCCGATTAAGTCGTCTCTAAGTACTGTTCTACTTATAAGTCCACTTACTGTAGAGTTTAAACATGCACTTGGTATTAAAAAGTCATCTCTTATACCATATATATTTGAATATCCACATGGATCGGCAAGTACTGCTAAAGATGGATCAAACTCTGTATTAAATGTATTTTCAAGCTCAATACATGCCTTTTTAAGTTCATTAGCTATAGTTCCCTTTCCAGTCCATCCATCTATAAATTGTATATTTTGATTGTTATGGTGTTTATTTATTATGTATTTAATTGCATTTATATCTATACCTCTATCTCTTATTATAGAAATTGTATAATGAGGTAAATCTATATTGTATCTTTGTTTTATATATCTTTTTGCAAGTATTCCTATAGGTGTGCCTGCTCTTGCCAATGAAACTAATATTGATTTTGATTATGTCTTTTTAAGATTTTTTCACTCATTACCCCGATTGCAAAAGCTAATTTTTTCTTTGTTTTCTTTTAATTTTTCTCTGTATAAAGTTAAATACTCATCACTTACTTGATATTCTACAGGTATCATCTCTGAATAATGAGTTCCACTTTGTATTTTTTCTCTCCCTCGTCAAATTATCTTCTTCTACTATCATATTAGATATATCTTTCAATAAAAAAAGATAACATCTTCTTTGCTGTATGTCGAAAATTCCTTCATATTATTCTCCCTTTATATATTATTTAAATAAAACTATATTTAGTTCTTTTTATATCTGTATTTGAAAATATTTTATAATTTCTTCAAATTCTTCTTTATCTTTATTTATTTCACAAAATAAAAAAGCATTTGTCATATTTTATTTTGTCTATATTATATACATAATTGACTACACCTTTATTGTAAAGACTATTATGAGTAAATTTTGTCTTTATAGGGTAATTATCAATATCTATGTCTATTATTGGACTTCTAGTAGTCGAATGGTAGTATATATCGTTTTTTTTAAATTGGTCTGCAAACAACATAGGTATATACATAAACTCTTCACTACCTAAAAACAATACCTTTTTCATTATCTAATATATTTAATTTAAAGCATTCATTTTAACTTTACTTATCAGATCTAATTGATCTTTTTTTATTTATGCCAAATCGTCCTGTATTTTTAAGTATTTTTTATTTTGTTCGTACTTATCCATATCGATATAAATATAATTTACTTTTAATTTATTTTTTTTCAAAATATATTTATCTATATTTTCACTTTCTTTTATTTTACTTTTTTATTTTTTCTTCATCACATTTAAATGTAAAGCTGCCTGAAAATAAATATACAAAATTTATCTCTGTATTTAAATCTTTTTCTAAGCTTTTGAATCTTTTTAAAAGAATCTTCATCCATCCAGTTTAATATGGAGCATATTGTATACCTCTTTTTAGGATATAAATTGTTTATCTTTTTATTAAGTTTATACATGTATTTCCCGTAGTTATCTCGTCGTCGACTAATATTATTTCTTCTCCATCTTTAAAATAATTTAAATCTTCATAATAAAGATAGTGGTCTGTAGCATGAGAATGTTCTTCTAAAAAATCTAGTGTCTTTTTATTTTTTACTATCTCTCTTGTTGTATGAATAAACTCAAAATCAGCATTTATATGATTAAATACGCTATGTCCAAGTCCTGTGGCCGTCTCTGCAAAAAGATATAATCACACCAGAATTTAGATAATTATACTTTTTTCATAAGCTTTGACTATCTTTAGCCCCAAATCATCCATATCACTTACCCTACATGGTAGATGTTTACCTAGAGTCTTTGATATAAATAAAAATCTTCTTTTATGGTTATTTCTAATACCTAAATCTAAATAATCATCTATATTTAAATCAAATATATTTTCCCTAAGCTTTATATTGTATTCAAAGTTTAAATTTTCTTTTTAGATTATTGTCGTAAGATAATTTATTATTTAATGTGTTTTTTATTTCTAAATTATCTTTATAATCGTTCTACTTTTTACTTTTAATAAGCTCATTATAATCTACCCCCCTTATTTAAAACCCCGTATATATAAGCTAGACTCATAATTTTCTTTGCCCATTTATAATGAGGTTTATACTCATTCATCTTATCTCCCGATGAGCTTTTTTTGACACCTATTTGTGAATTATAATTTTTTATTATATCTTGAGCATCCATATAATCCTCATAAGTAATGCTAGATAAAGCTTTGTACTATTTCTACTTGCTTTGGGTGTATAACTGTTTTTCCAACAAACCCATGAAACTTATCTAATTCAATTTCTTTTATGTAGAGATTTTTTATTTTTCATCATCCATATTAAATAATTCGCTTACACCTGCGCTTATAGGTACATCTAATTCTTCTCGATTTAGATAGTTTATAACATCTTGAATAAATGAAGTCGCTATAAGATTGTCGTATATACAAAATTCTCTTTTACGCCTTATAGAGTACATCCCCAATACATCAGTAAGTCCTATTCTAATACCTAAAATTTTATCCTTATGATTTAATATACTATAATACATCTTTTGAAATTGTGTTTCTTTTATTTCTTTATATATAAATTTACTTGACTCTATTATAGGTATAATATATAGATTATTTAAATTAAAATTATCTAATATACTTATAAAGTCTTCTAATAACTCACTATCTGCTTTTGGTATTATTATTCCTGTTATAAAGTCTTTATTTTTTATAAGAATATCTTTTATTTTTTTTAACTGTTCTTTATTTTTAACTCTTATAAATATAAGTGGCAGCTTCTCTAGTTTACAAAATACTTGCTTGGATAAATCATCTAAAACAAGTTTAAGATTTTCTATAGCTTCTCTTTCCCCAAATTCACCAATTGCATCTTCTAAGCATATTGCAAGTGGCTTTTGCTTCTTTTCTTGATTTACTACACTTTTATATATTTGCTCATATTTATTTGCTGGAATATATAAAAAATGCTCCTAAAGCATATTTTAAAATATCTTTATCAGTTTTTTATCAAACTCCTGAGGTTGTTTATAAAAAATACGCTCTAATCTCTCTTTCTCTAAATAATTAAAAATACTTCACCTTTTCCTCCATTTATAAGATATTTATCTTGATGTTTATAATTATAATTGTATTTTGTAATTACAACAATGATAATTATAAATAAAAAATGAGATAGCTCAAATAGAGATATCCATTTTTAATCTAAACATACTATAATATTAGATTTAAGTTTTTAATATTTTAAAATTTACTCTTAATAAGAGTAATACCTACTTTTTATTAGATGTATTTTTTCTTTTATAAGTGCTTATAACAGAAGTATTTAGCTCTTCAATCTTCTAGTGTTATTAGCTATTTCATCTCTATTTGCTTGCTCTATTCTCATAGTTTCTTCTATACCGCTTTTTTATAGTGTTGTGCATTTTTTCTAACGTCTCTATTTGAATAGAACTTGAATTTGCCATCTTGGCAATTTGAGTACTCGCTTGAGATACATTTGTGCATTTTTAAGTAATTCATTAGTCTTATCATCAAAGAGCTTGTAGTGATTTTGTTTGAAGCTCTTGTTTTTTGATAAGTATAGCTTGAGATAGACATTGCTTAAACACTGGAAGCGTTACTATAAATGCACTGTTTATTTTTCTAATTAAACCGTAGTTGTTGTGTTGCATACTTCTAAGCATTGGTATTGTCTGTAGAGAAATATTTTCAGATATTCTAAGATCATAAACTCTTTGAACCAGCATATCTTTTATATTTAATAATTCTTGATAATTTGTCAAATCCATTTGGTCTCCACTTTCAGCCTTTGCTTTTAAATTGTGGAAGTAAATCATTGTCTAGTTCTTCTATAGCCATTTCACCTGCTACTATGTATTTTTCAAGCTCATTGTAGTAGTTGAAGTTTTCATTTAACATAGCGCCTAATTGTTTATTAGAATCTTGTATTTCTCTTTCATATCTTTGAAGTTCTACTTGTATTTTTTCAACTTCACTTCCTAAAGTATCGTACTTTTGGAACATAACTTCTAAAGCGCTATTTGCCTTTTTAAATAGTTTTTGGAAGAATCCTGGCTCCTTAGTTTGAGCAAAATCGTCTAAGTCAATTTATCCATTATTTTAGTCAGCCTAACTAACATCTCTGTGTTTTTTTCATTTTGATTCATCTTTATATTTGAAAGTAAGCTGTCAGAAACTCTCGAAACACCTTCTGACGCACCTTTTACCAAATTGAAGTATAGTATTTGGATTGTCTACTTCTATTAATGAAGTTAGTTGCTCAACTTCTTTAGATTGTCTTAGCTCGTTTTTTTGTTGTCTGTATACTCAACTATATCAAAATTATCTTGTTGTACTTCTGTTATATTTTCTTCGTTTTTTGTTGTTATTTGTAGTGCTGTCGTTGTTATTTGAAAATTTACTAATATCTATACCCATTATCAATCACTCCATTTCCCAAATAGTTTTCTAAGAATGAACCTACACTCTTATTTGTATTATTTATATTATGTTTATTAGACATATATTTCAAATTATAATTTATTACGTCTAATCTATGTATATCCACAATTTGATTATTTATTACATTTTCAATACAGTTTACCCCGCCTGGTGTAAATATAATTATATCAAATCAATTTTACTTAAGACAAGAAGTAAAATACAATTTCCTTGTAAACATTCTCATCTTTTCTATATATATTATCAACTTAGGATTTATACTTGCATAATCAAAACTGTTTATTAAATATACAAATCTTTCATTCATATTTAAAACGCTATAAAGTCCTTTTACTATATCGTCTTTAGTAAGTCCTTCTATAAACATATCGCTTAAAATACTTTCTTCTACTTTATCTAAAATAATCTCTTGCCATCTCAAACTTAAATTTGAAATTGAAAAACACTTTTCTTTTATAATAGACTTTTTATTTAGTTTTCCATTATTTGAAATAAAGAATGATAAATTATAACCTTCTCTTGTAAACGGTTTTGTCAACGCTCTTATATTATCATCGTATTGTATAAAATAAGAAAAGTCTTTTACTTGTAATTTTTCAAGTAGTGAATAATATTCATCTAAATCTCTATAAACACCATCTATTTTTGTAAAAAATACTGGCAGTGTAACTAATTCATTATCAAATTTAAATCCAGGTCTCAACTTTAGTGGTTCATTCCAATATATATCCACTTCATCTACTGTAGAACTAAGAAAAAGATTTTATATTTCTATTTTGAAGTTGCCAAGGTTTTATAAAGCCAGAATCATTTAAAAGCTCGTCACTTATCTTTTTTTAGATGCTTGCGCTCCAACAGTATATGCTTTTTTTATACTAGATTTTTCTATTATTTCACCTTTTTGAATTCTATCATCAAAAGAAATTCTCTCTTGTACTATTTTATTATTTATTAGTTCTATTTTGAATTTTCAATATTTATATTTTCAAATTCACTAAGTCCATTAGGATTTATATAAAAAAGTATATCAAAGCCCGCAAAGTAAAGTATTAATAAAAAATACAGTTCGTGTTTTTTATATCTCCGTAAAATACAACTTTTGGAGCATCTTTATAGTCAATAATAAGTGGATTTATATATATTCTTATCCAGCTCATTACCTTTATTATAAAGTTAAACTTAACTCTGTCATTGTTGAAATTTTGATTTTCTTCTTTTAAGAGAATATCAAACCTCTTTTTATTCTATTGTTGATCTCTTCATATCTCACTAAGTCTATATCTAGATCAAATACACTACCATTGTATTTAGATACTTTGCTTTTAAGTAAGATATTATATCGAAATCATCTGATTTAGTATATTATTTTTTTAAATAGGCATATGTTTTTTTATTTTTATTTCTCTATTTAAATTGTATATTTCTGAATTATAAATATCTTCATTATCAAT